>Ga0182013_10004561_pt1 | contig 16580 bp, 18 predicted proteins | sample 612S2MmetaG_FD_120487 | JGI IMG/M metagenome (GOLD analysis project Ga0182013, IMG submission 120487) | Permafrost microbial communities from Stordalen Mire, Sweden - 612S2M metaG | ecosystem: Environmental > Terrestrial > Soil > Wetlands > Permafrost | place: Sweden: Stordalen | collected...
GGGCTATAAAGGCTCGGTTTCTGACAACGAGAACATCCTTGCGCGCCATTGGCGGGGGGAGAATGAGCCAATATATTGATAGGGGCTCTGTACTTTGAATCATGGGGGATTGTTTCAATGACAACATCGACATATGGCTCTCGAATGACCGTCGTGGGAGCTTTCCTCTTATGTCTGGCAGGCATGGCTCACGCCGATAATCCTCCGACCGATAAATATGCCGACACGATCGCGCTGTTTAAACATGCCGGCAAAGGCAACCAGTTCTTTCGCCGGAGCTATGCATACGCGGTGTTCCCAACAGTCGGTGAGGCGGGTTTCATCGTGGGCGCAGCCCTGGGCACGGGCCGTGTTTACGTGCACGACCGGCCTGTCGGCGAATCGGAAATGATTCAGGTGAGCGGCGGCTTTCAAGCCGGCGCCAAGGCGTTTAGCCAGATGATTTTCTTTGAGGATAAGCGCGCGCTCGATGAATTTGAATCGGGTTCCTTCGAATTCAAGGCGGGCGTGAGCGCGGTTGTCGTCACGGCAGGCGCTGAGGCAAGTGCGGGAACCACCGGTGTGGATGCAGGCGCGAGCGGCGGTGAGAAGGACGCAAGGACCGCAGACCTCGGCTATCAGAAGGGCGTGGCAGTCTTCGTGATCGTAAAGGGCGGCCTCATGTACACCGCCACCGTGGCCGGGCAGAAGTTTTCCTATAAACCACTCGACAAGGCCTCTTAACTGACGACCCGCACAAGAGTTCGGCTAAAAAGCCGATTCACCGGCTCGAATCGTCGCCTTCATGAATATGTGAAATAGCGTCGAAATTTGACATCGTTCTTGGCGTATACAGGGCGGATGCTCAAGAAACTTCTGCAGCGTGTGCGCTGCAACTATAGGCTGTCGATTGCGCTCCTCGTGGTGGTTTTTCTGCTCCTGGGTGTCATTTGGCTATCGGATAAGGCTTCACGGGAAAGTAATGCCCGCAAAAGCCCGGAGGTCTTGCAGTTCGAGAATGCACCAGACGGCTGGCTGGCGCACGAAAAGAGTGTTGCGGAGTTTCGCAAGGCGCTGAATGACGGCAATTTGTCGGCCGTCGGCTTGGATCGCGCCGAGCCCGGCCTCGTGCTCTACACGCTGAAAAACGGCGAAAAGAGCAGCACCATTGTGCCGGGATGCACGACGCTGGGCTGCGCGGGGACGGCGCTGGATTCGCTTGGTGACAAGAGCGCTCAGGCCGGCTTCGCTCTCGTGCGTGTCGACGTCGACCCTCGAACCGCAAGCCGCCGCTTACTGGATCTCCTAACGAATCTGCTGTCGCCCGTGCTGCTGCTGGGCGCCCTGGTGGGCGCCTTCTTCGTGAGCGTTAGGCTGCAAGCCGGTTTGGGCGGTGCGGCTTCCCGGCTTGCTATCCGTCCCAATACCCAATTTTCGCACGCGATCGGCCAAGAGGAGGCAAAGGCTGCTCTGAATCGAGTCAAAGCGTTCATGCAGGACCCGGTGCATTATGCGAACCTGGGCGCGGTAGCGCCACGAGGCGTATTGCTGGTCGGCCCTCCCGGCACCGGCAAAACGCTGCTCGCCAAGGCGCTGGCGGGGGAAAGCAAAGCCAACTTCATCTCGGTAGACGGCTCGTACTTTACCGCGACGCTCTACGGCGCCGGCGTGAACAAGGTCAAAGCGCTGTTCAAGCTCGCGCGCAGGAGCGCGCCGTGCGTGTTGTTCATCGATGAGGTTGATGGCATAGGCAAACGCAGCCGGGGCGGGGATATGGGTGGCGCCGAATCGGAGCTGAATCGGATCATCAACCGCGTGCTGGTGGAGATGGACGGGTTCGCGGCACTCGACAACGTGGTGGTGGTGGCGGCCACAAATCATGAGGACAACATCGATGAGGCCATGCGCCGGCCCGGCCGATTCGACATGCTGGTACGTCTTTCGCTGCCCACCTTGCCGGAGCGCCAGAAACTGTTCGACTTGTACATCGGAAGGGTGGCGCATGATGGATGCGCTGACTCGGGTGTGTTGGCACGGATGACGGCCGGCATGTCGCCAGCCGATATCGCCAACACTGTAAACAAGGCTGCCTCCACGGCCGCCGAGGCCCGGGCGCCGGTGGTGACCACCGAGCACTTCCTGCGCGCGATCGAGACCTATCAGCTGGGCGGTGAAGTTTCTTCGGCCAAGGACCTATTTACGCAAGACCTGAGAGACCGGCTCGCGTACCACGAGTCAGGTCACGCATTGGTTGGGCACTGGCTCAAGGCGGGCATCGTCGAGCGGGTGACGATCGAGCCGCGGGGCCGGGCCCTGGGTGTCACTTACATCACCCGCGACACCGAGGATCCGCTCTACAAGCAATCCGAGCTCACGGGCCGATTGGCGATGATGCTGGCAGGACGCGAAGCGGAGTTACTGGTGTTCGACAGCGTCTCCACCGGTGCTTCAGATGATCTCAAACGCGCCTCGGAACTCGCCATCAACATGGTGGGTTCGCTCGGCTTCTCGGACGCGTTTGGCTTGTTGAGCGTGGCCGGTGTACCCAAGGAACTGCTCGGGCCTGACATTCAGGCTGCTGTTCTGCGGGAGGCTCGCCTCATGCTGGAGCGGGCCCAAGCAACCTGCCAACAGCTGCTTAAGGCAAACCGGACGCAACTGGATGCCTTGGCGCAACGGCTGCTGGAGCGCGAGGTGATCTCGGGTGATGAACTCAAGGGGCTACTGGGCATCCGGCCGGGCGAACGACGTCTCGTGACATCTTCCTATGCGTAGATTCGGGTCATACTGCCGCGGTCAGCATTGAGAGGGGACTCGGCTTGGCCGTGCCGGCGTAGCCGCGTTACTCTCCAGTTCCGACCCGCCGGAAGAATATATGGTGGATGACAAGAAGGCCGACGGCGCCTAGGACCGGCACGATCAGGCTACTTAGGTGGAATCCGGTCGCGCCGGAAATTCCATAGATCTTGAACAGCCACCCTGCCAGTACGGAACCGATGACGCCCAGTAGAATGTCGAGGCAATTCCCTTCGCCCGTTCTGTTGATGATCCGACTACCGACAAAGCCGGCAATCAGACCAAGTCCGATCCAAGCAGCAAATGACAACGGTTCGCTCCTATTGGCGCGCCGCGAGTATGCAGCTCCAGATAAACCTCATCGTCGCAGCGGTTCGACACCCGGTCTGTACGCCATCACACGCAAGCTGCTGCGCGAGGGTGTTGGAGCCTGATCCCCGGTGGACAGAGTTCCTTCCGTGTGCGACAGCGTACCGACGGCGGCGCGGGGGCGGGTCAATGTGGGCTGCTTGTATCCGGTTCGGGCCGGCACCGCAGGCGCGCAACTGGTGGCGCGCGAGATGCGATTGGGCCCCATTTAATCCAGTGGAGTAGACAGCAATGGAATCAATAGTCAATGATGATGACCAAGGCGTTCGTGCCGATGGCAAGCCGCGCATGACCGATAGGGGCAAGGCATCAATCGAACTCAACGGATCAGTCAGCCAAGAGGCTCGCAAATGCATCGAGGACATGCAGGTTCTCTTGGGTCGAGTCGCCCACCTCGATGATCCCGAGATTGCTCGCCTCAGAGCGAGCGTGGAACATCGGTTCTCGACGGCCAGAAGGACCTTTACCAACGGCACGGACCGCGTGCCGCGCCGGGCGAAGGGTGTCATTAAATTAGGGGATGGTTATGTTCGCGACCAGCCGTGGCGAGCTGTGGGTATCGCCGCAGCCGCAGGACTGGTCGCCGGCGTTTTGTTCGCCAGGCGCTAATCCGGATCTCACGGCGGTACTTTCGATCGAACTTAGGCTGTTAGTCGTGAAATGAACGATTCGTGCCAGTCGGATATCGTGTTGACGCGCAGCGCATTCAACATACTTTCCTGCCGCGAGCGCCGCTCTGCAAGCGGCATGGCGAGCGCCTGCTGCAAGGCGAGCGCAACGGCAGCGTTGTCGTACGGGTTGACCAACAGCGCGCCGGTCAGTTCTTGGGCCGCTCCAGCCACGCTAGATAGCACCAATACGCCGGGATCTTCGGCGTCCTGTGCAGCGACAAATTCCTTGGCCACAAGATTCATGCCGTCTCGCACGGGGGTGACAACACCCACATTGGCAGTTCTTAGAAATCCGCTGAGCGTCTGATGCGCAAAATCCTTGTTCAGGTAGCGTATGGGTGTCCAATCCGCATCGGCAAACTGTCCGTTGATGTGCCCCGCAGCACGCTCCAGCGCATCACGAATGTCGCTGTAGGCCGTTACGTTGATCCTGCTCAGCGGCGCGATTTGCACGAAGGTAATTTTACCTTGCAGAGCCGGACTGGATTTCAATAGTGCCTGATACGAGGCGAAACGCTCCACCAGCCCTTTGCTGTAATCCAGGCGATCGACACCAAGCAGCAGCTTTCGGCCGAGCATACTTTGCACGAGCCGTTTGACCTGCTCATCATTCTTGGCGGCTTCCTCGGCCTGGTGCGCGACTGCATCGACGTCAATTCCGATTGGAAACACCCCGACGCCGATTGACCGGTCACCGAGTTTTATACTGTCAATCTCGAATAGGACTTCGCTGCGAAACACTGCTTTCACTGCAGAATTGAACCCGTCCAGGTCCTCGCTCGTCTGAAATCCGACCAGATCGTATTGGCACATGTCACGAACGAGTTCGGCATAGGTGGGCAATAGGCGCAGAACAGCGATATTCGGATAGGGAATGTGGAGAAAAAATCCGATTCGCCCCTTCACGCCTCTCTCCCGCAGCAGTGCGCCTAGTGGAATGAGCTGATAGTCGTGGATCCATACGACGTCTCCTTCCTTCACAAACTTCACGAGGGCATCGGCGAAATAGCGATTCACCGTCATGTACGCTTCAAACTCTGCGGCATCGTAGCGAAAAGTGCCTGGAAAATAATGATGCAACGGCCAGAGCGATCCATTGCAAAAACCATCGTAGTAGGCGTCAAAGTTTGCGGCGGGTAGATCGATCGTGGCGAATCGGATGCCGTCCTTCTCCTGCTCGGTGGGTTCGAGAGAGGGCGATTCTTGGGTTTTTCCGCTCCAGCCGAACCATAGCCCTCTCTCCGGCCCGCTTAGAGCCGCCAATACGCCCGTCGCCAGCCCACCAGCCGGCACGCTCTGGTCCGGAACGGCGACACGATTGGAGACGACTACGAGTCTCGCCATAACTTTAGCGCTTCTCGGGCGATGCGTTGCGGCAGGGGTGCCCTATTGGATACAGTGTGGGAGATCGCGTTCAAAAATAACATTAGAGCCGCTTGCGCCACGCGGGTGCGTGGGGCAGTGATCTCCTGCAACTCTATCACGTCATGGGTATTCACATTGCAGTAGACCTGGGACTTCGATCGCACTCGCCGCCAAGTGGCCGCACTCCAAATCCTGTCGATATCAATTTCACGTACGTGCGGAAACGTACGGACGTCGCATCGTTAGGTGATTAACCTCTTTCCCTCGCTCGATCCGCGGCCTCGCAATTTCGCGGGCCCCTGGACACTAAGGTCACTATGAATATTGAACCCAGCACGCGAGCGCTCCAATGGGGCGGCCCAAATTGGTGACCACCACATCACGACGAATCATCGGAATTGCAACCGCAAAGGACGTCAAATGAAGCACGAAGGCAAGAGTAAGACACCAGGCATGAGCGACATAGCAACGTTGCGCCAGCGGGCTCGTGAACACGTGGAGAAGGGGGCCATTACCTCGAGCTACGCGGCGGACCGTGAAACGGTTCTGCGCCTTTTAAACGAAGCCCTGGCAACCGAGCTGGTGTGCACACTTCGCTACCGGCGGCACTTCTATATGGCGGAAGGAGTGCAGGCAGAGGCCGTCAAGCGGGAGTTCCTCGAGCACGCGCAAGAGGAGCAGGAACATGCCGACCTGCTGGCGCAAAGAATCGTCCAATTGGACGGCATGCCGAACTTTGATCCGCATGGCCTCGCCGAGCGAAGCCACGCGGAATACGTCGAATGCAGTACTTTGGACGAAATGATTCGGGAAAACCTCGTCGCCGAGAGGGTGGCAATCGAATCCTACAAGGAAATGATTGGCTACCTGGGTCATGACGATCCGACAACCAAGCGGCTGCTCGAGTCGATCTTGGCGAAGGAAGAGGAACACGCGGAGGATTTGTCCAGCATGCTGCGCGTCGTTGCAGCACGCCCGGCTCTCAAGGCCGTCCCGGGTTGACCCGCACGAGCCCATGGAATTCACATGATAATCGCGCATTTAGAAGGATTTAACATCCCAACCACGAGCGTCCAAGATAATGACGATGACTCCAACGATGAGCACCCGGGTGAAAATGAGGCGTCTAGTCGGGAGGCCGACGACCAAACCGAGGCACCCGAGGAATTTCAAGGCGACTACCAGAAGGTTTTGAGTCAACCGGAAGATGACGCGGAGGAGGAAGAGGCCGGGTGACACTATGAGCTTTGAAACATTACCCAGCCTTCCGCAAGCTAGCGCCGGCGTAGCTGAGCCGCCGGCCCTGCCTGAGTACGATCCAAGTACCTCCAACGAGGGCGCGCTGCTGTTTTTGGGTGATTACAACGGTACGCTGGCCGCGGCACGCTGTCTCGGCCTCCGTGGCATCGACGTCGCACTCGCGGACGATTCTCCCATGGCGATGGCGCGCGCCTCCCGGTACGTTCGTCATTTCGAGCGCTCGCCGCCCGTTCATCGCGCCAGCGATTTCATTGGGTGGCTGATAGAGCGCGGCCGCGGGGGCGGTCGAGGCAGGCGAAGGACGAACTACACGGGTCGCGTGCTGTTCCCGGCAAATGACGAGCAGGTTTTTCTGTTCGCCCAGCATCAACACGAGTTGTCGCGGTACTTTCGCCTATATCAACCGCATTTCGACACCCTCTATCGGATACTCAACAAACAGCGGCTCTACGAGGCCTGCGCGCGTGTCGGGATCGATTATCCGGAAACATGGTATCCCCGCGGAGACGCTGAAGTGCGAGAGCTCGCGACGACGATTCGCGTAGACGTCATGGTCAAGCCCAAGTCGCAGATTCAACTCGACAGCAAGACGAAGGGCAGCGTAGTTCCCAGAGGCGGCAGCGTGGTCGATTCTTACTCAAGCTTCATGCGTGACAATCACTATGCAGCAAGATCGCGGCACACGATGCCGATGTGGTTTGGCCGATGCTACAGGCGTATCACAGCAGCCATACGCACCGCATTTACACCCTGGCCGGTTTCACGGATTTGACGGGAAGACCCCCGTTGATACGGGCATCCACCAAGCTGGTCCAGCGACCTCGAAACATGGGGGTCGGCGTCTGCTTTGAGGCCGCGGACGTGGATTCAGGGCTCGTCGCACGGGTTGCGGAATTGTTCCGCGACCTGAACTATTACGGCATATTTGATATTGAATTCATCGAGCGCGAAGGGAAGTTCTTGCTGATCGACTTTAATCCGCGCGGCTACGGGCAAATGGCCTTCGAGATTGCCCGCGGACTCCCGCTGCCCTACATTCAATATCTTGCGGCAATGGACGACCGATCGCGGCTGGCTGAGGTGTATCAGTCGGCCAGTGACTGGCAAGCAAGAGGGAACGAAGCATATTGCCACGGCTTGTTTCTCTCGTTGGTAAACACGGCGCAGCGGGCCAATGAATTGGTCAGTGGCTCAATGAGCGAGGACTGGGGAAGCTGGATGCAGGTGCGGAAAGCTCGACTGACTGATGCCGTGAGACAACCGAGCGACCCCGGTCCGGCGCGTCTCGATGTCATACGGCACGGAGTCGAGTTGATGAGACACCCGCGTTCGTTTCTGCGGTCCCTTATGCGCTGACACCGCCGACGTTTACGCGTCGTGCAGGTCGGGAAGCGATAGCGTGCCGGATGGGCCGTTCCTTACCACGTGGCCCTCTTGATTTTGCTTTGTTCACGCAGCCGGCGAACGATGTCGTTCACACTGGCATCTGGATGTGCGTTGAGGATTTCGGTAATTTGATCCCTATCGAGGTCCGTTGCCGCGAAAATTTGCTTGAACGCCTCGCGGGCAGCGTGCTTGAGCTCCACATCGTCGATTCCTTCGAAATTGCGCATCACTTCCAGGGTCGGAAGTGTGGATATTTTCGCGATGGGCTCGAGAGCCTCTTCAACGACCTTGCCGAGTTTTTCCATATCGACTCGCTCGGCATCCTGAGCAGAAGGTTCCGGGGTTCGGGGTGCATTTTCCCGAACGATGCGTCTATTGGGGAGCAATGCCAATGCATGGGCGGCTTCGATCTCGGTATAGCTATGAACGACGATCACCCAACGTCCATGGCTGATGGCATCAGCCACTTCGCCTTCAACATCGGGCGTTCGTCCGGCAATATCGCGATCGCCAGTTACGGCGCCCATCATACTGCCGGCCAGCGACCCCAGCCCAAGTGCGGACATGGCGGCAACCATCGGCCCGGCCACCAGTAGCCCAACGCCGCCCGTCAACGCGATGCCGGTGACCAATACCAGTCCGGGGATCGCACCCATTGCTGCGCCCTCCAAGGCGCCTTTTGCGGTCTTACGCTGCTCCCATTCATGTCCGATCATGTCCTGCCAATGCGGCTGCTCTCGTCCGAGCAAACTGATTTGGTCATCCGTAAACCCCTCATTCTTCAATAAAAAGAGGGCATCCGTCACATCGGCGAACGTGGGATAGACAGCAATGGTTTTATGAAGAAAGCCTCCGCCAAGCGGCATGACCTCTCCGATACCTGAAAATTCTTCACCAGAAGTCCTGGATTTCATGCTGTCTCCTGTCGATGGGCGAATGTAATGGGCAAATTAACCACCACTTCCGAAAGATCTCTCGGAATTGGGCTAAGCGTGATCTGCGGGTCATGGGGCGTCTGTGCGCAAACGCACCGCGTAGAGCATGTCGCCGCGCATCCGCGAGCACCAGGTTTCCCCCGCTGAAGTTGCGACAGCCCGCGGGTGCGCCAGCGTACAGACCCGGTGCATATTCTCGTGCTCCAATACCGTGACCGAAGATTGCAAGGAGAGGAACATGGACCTGCTGATTCTATTGATTGTGCTGTTGCTGCTATTCGGCGGCGGCGGTGGTTTGTATTGGGGCATGGGTATGGGCTGGGGGATTGGTCCGATCGGATTGATCGTTGTCGCCCTTGTGATTGCCTTCCTGCTGTATGGCTATCGCGGTAGAAGGGGCGGCTCACTTTAGGAAATCAACGAATCCCCGCGTTGGCTGGGATTCCAGCGGCCTGAGGCGCGTTGAAGGGTGCGATGAGCGTTTACCGGGACGCTTCACGGGAGGCGATCAGTACGGCGTTTGCGCCGCCGAACGCGAACGAACTGGACATCACGTTTCGCATCACCACGCCGGAGCGGGCTTCATTGGCGACATAGTCGAGGTCGCAGGCGGGTTCCGGCGAGTCGAGGTGCATGGTCGGCGGCACAATTCCGCACGCCATGCTCTTGACGGCAATGATGAATTCAAGCGCGCCTGCCGCGCCCAGTAGGTGGCCGTGCATCGATTTCGTAGAACTCACCGGCATCGCGTAGGCATGCCCGCCGAAGACGGCCTTCAGCGCGGACGTTTCGATGATGTCGTTCTGCTGGGTGCCTGTGCCGTGAGCATTTACATAGTCAATCGCGCCGGGGTTGAGGCCCGCGGAGTCCAGCGCGGCCCGCATCGCACTGGCTTGGCCATTTACGGTGGGCCGCGTGATGTGTGCGACATCACTCGTGAGCCCGTATCCGATTAGTTCGGCGTGAATCCGGGCGCCGCGCGCGACCGCGCGGCTGTGTTCTTCCAGGACCACGAATGCAGCGCCTTCGCCGAGCACGAGGCCGGTTCGCGTCCTGGCAAATGGGCGGCAGGATGCGGAGGCATCCTGGGTGTCCTCGGTCGCGAGGATTCGCATGGCTTCCCAGGCACGCAACACGCCGAAGGTGAGGGGCGCCTCTGCGCCGCCCGCAAGCATCACGTCCGCATCGCCTGATTGAATCCGGCGGCCGGCCTCGCCAATCGCGACCGCCGAGGACGAGCAGGCGGTTGAGTAGGTCAGATTGGGTCCGGATATCCGGTATTCGATCCCGATCCACGACGCGGAGGCATTCGACATTGCCGCGATGACACTGTACGGATTGACTCGATCCGATTGTTGAGCATAGATGGTGTGATAGCCTTCGTCGGTCGTCGCGGCACCGCCCATGCCTGTTCCAACGCAGACGCCACAGCGCTCACCGTGCTCGTTCGCGAAATCGAGCCCGGCGTCGGCGACCGCCCGCGCAGTCGCGACGAGCGCAAGTTGACTCACGCGGTCCAACAGCCGCAAACGAGCTGGCGGAAAATGCGCGTTGCCGTCGAAGTCGACCGCAGCTCCGATCGGAGACAGGAGCCGCGCTGCAAACGGCGATTGGAGCCGTTTGATGCCAGAGCGTCCCGCCGCCAGATTCTCGAACAGGTCGTCCGCTGAATTACCGAGCGGAGCGATCACACCGAGTCCCGTAATGGCGACACGATGGGGCATCATGCCTTGGAGCTCACGATCGGGGGCTGCGCAGATCCGGGCGCGGCCGCGGAACCCGGCCGTCGCGCGAGCAGGCCGTCGATATAGGCTACGACATCGTTGATGGTCATCAGGTTGGTCGGCGTGTCATTCTTGATGGAGATGCCGTAGCGGTCCTCGATCTTGAACATCAATTCGAGCAGGTCGAGGGAGTCTATTCCCAGCGTGCTGAGCTCGGCGGCAGGCGTCAATTGGCCGGGAGCAACGCGGAATTCCTTCACCAGAATGTCCTGCAGTGTCTCAAGCGTGTTCATAGGGCTTCCTCGGTGGACATGATGGGAGTGACGGCGCGGCGCGCTTTGCCGGCGTAGCGAGCGGCGCGGGTGAGCAAGGACGGCCAGCACCGCAGCATGGATTCTGCTGGCCGGGCAAGCAATGGATGCATTGCGACCTGCGCAAAAGCGGCGGCGAGCCTCATACGTGACTCGAAGGCCTGCCTCCATCGCGCGACGTAGGCTCGTTGCAGCGCGTCGGCGCGATTCGCGTCAATCATTACCGGTGGCTGCCGCGTCAGTTCATGCGCCAACAGCAACGCGGATTGCAGAGCCATGCTAATTCCTTCGCCGATGAGCGGATGCGCCTCCCCCGCAGCGTTTCCCACTCTGAACCGGCCCGGCTCAGAGCAGACTCGAATGCCGGGCCGCAAAGGCCCCACGGCGAGCCAGGGACCGTCGAGGCGCGCATGGCGCAGTACATCCCGGATTCCTCCGCAGGATCTGCGCAGGAAGGCATCGACGGCCGCTCCTGCCGTCGTCAGCGGAGCATTCTGACGGCAGCGTTGCAGTGCATCGCGGCGGATGCAGCAAGCCAGTGTCGTGAGCCCGCGGTCCGCAGTCACGATGCCACCATAGGCGCCGTTTAGAGATAACACCGGCAAGACGCCGGCCGCGAGGGACGTCTCCACGAAATTCGCCTTGAACCCGAACAGATCAGAAGCGCAAGGCGTTGGTCGAATGGAGCCGGCTCCGGGCTCCCAGGAGCCCCGTGCATCGACGACAATCAAAGTATCCAGCGTGCGTGACGGCTGTCCTTGCCCGGTGCTGATCTCGCATTGGAAATGACCGGCGGAGCCGCGAACCTGCCGCACTTTGGCGGGTTGTAATACCGATACGCCGAGGGCGCGGGCGCGACCGAGCAGAAGCGTATCGAGGCGGTCGCGACCCAGTGCACGGCCGTATCGATAGGGGCCGTCCTCGCATGCAGGCAGGTCCGCCATGATGGTCGATGTGGCGCCCATCCAGCCCACCTGTCTCAACTCGGGGCCGGCAACGTCGCGGAACGCCGGGCCGATTCCCAGCTGATCCAGCAGCGATAAATTGCCGGCGGCAATGCATTCGCCGCACACCTTGCGACGCGGAAACTCATGCTGTTCCGCGATGACCACACGCCACCCGGCGTACGCCAGAAGGATCGCGGTGGCCGAACCGGCCGGCCCGGCCCCAATCACCAGCACATCCGCATCACGAGGCATCGCGGGCGCCGGAGGCATATGGAGCCGCGCGGGTGGCGGCGAAATAGTGGGTAAATGGCCACGCAAAACCCTCGTCGAATCGCCAGCCCGCGCAGACATCCGGCCACCCGGTGCTGAGCTCCCGGCCGGTAAATCCCGCGGCAACGCTCTTGACTGCGTCTGCCCTTGTCACGGCGTTTGCGCCGAGCAGGCCTACCAGCCGGCTGCCGAGCCGTGCGGGCACGCCCCGGCGCGGCTCGCACGCGACAAACGCGTCGGTCCTCAGCGCCAGCGCCGCGAGCAGATGTAGGAGCTGATTGCCGGCGAAATGATGCAGAAAAAGTGTCGCAACGCCCAGCTCGTATTGCTCTGCACCGGGAGTCTGCGCCCATTCCAGCGCATCGGCCTGCAACGTCCTGACGGAGCACCCGAGGCGGCGGTAAGCCGCGCGCGTGCCGTCGGCGACGAGATCATGCCGGTCGAGCAAGGTAATTTCGGCGCCGGTCCACTGCGGATGCATCCTGCGCACGAGACGCAGCAGAAGGGTGCCGTCACCGGCGCCCAGCTCGATGATGCTGCGAGGCGCAGCGAGTCCCAATCGCGAAACCCCTTTGCGCAGCACCGACACGGAGCGCATGGCGCGATGTATACGCTGCAAATCTCGGCGCGAGCGGCGGGCGCGAGGATCCTCGGGCGCGAGATCATCCAGCAGTTCGGCAGCAACGAGGCGTGGCGCAGCCTTCATCGAGCCATCACTCGACGGCAAGCAAGGCACCGTGACAGGTAAATCCGGCGCCGAAAGAGGACATCCACCACCAGCCGCCGGGTGCCGCGTCCGAAATGGCCGCATCCAGTACGAAGAAGACGAATGCACTGCTCAGGTTGCCATAATTGCGCAGCGCATCCCGGCTATAGCGCAGCGCATCCGGACCGAGTGATAGCCGGTCCTGAAGCGAGAGCAGCACGTCGCGGCCGCCGGCGTGCATGATCCATCCGCTGATGCGCTCGCGTGGCAGACCGGCCCGGGTAAGCACGGCGGCCAGAACTTCGTCGGCATGTTGTGCGGCCAGTTGGGGCACGCCACGCGTCAGGACGTTGCGCATCATGCCGCCCCGGTGTTCGAAACGCAGGGCCTCGCGCGCTGCGGGGTTGGTCAGTGATTCCGTGTCGCGCCACTCCACGCGGCGCCGTCCGGCAGGAGGGCGCCGTGACAGGACCGCCGCGCCGGCTCCGTCGCCGAACAGGCATGCGCTGATCAGCACTCCCGGGTCGTCATCGAGATACATCGCGGCGCTGCATATCTCGACACAGATTGACAGGACGTGTTCGCATTGTCCGGCGCCAAGCAGCGAGCTGGCGAGTTGCCAATTGGGGAGGGCCCCGGCGCAACCCTGCCCGACGAGATCAAAGCCAAAGATATCCGCCCGCAGCCCGAGCAGTTCGATGACGTAGCCACTGAGACCCGGGCACAGATTGCCGGTACAGGTTGAGACGACGACCGCATCGATCTCCCCCGGAGCCAAATCGGCCCGGCGCAAAGCTTGGGCCGCCGCCTGTGCGGCGAGGCGCGGCGCATGAGCTGCAAAGCGCCGATGCAAGGTGTCGGGATCAATCGCGAAGACCTCGGAGAGCGAAGCCACCGCAAGCCAACGCGCGTCGATGCCATTTTCGCGGTGAAGGAGCAACTCGGCAATCGTGCGCGAACGCCTATCGAGGCGCGCGAACCACTCCGACGCGGCGAATGCATCCCAGCACTCACTCTTGGTAAAGCGCCGGTCGGGCAACGCCGTGCCGAGGGCATTCAAGTACATCCATCACCTGCGTTATGCGCCGACGCGCCCATGAATCGGTTGTGACATTGATCAGGCAGAGCCCGGAGTTTTGCGCCGTAGCCGCCTGGATGTAGCCTACCGTACGGCACGGAGAAAAGTGTAGAGATGGTCATCGATGAGCGGGTCACCGGTGGCGACACGCCGCGCGCCCGAGCCCTTAGTTGCATCGCACCAATTGGGGTTTGATTCCAGGAGAGACGGCTTTGTGTGCGGTAACGTCCAGACGACTGGACTTGTAGCTGTTCGAATGAGTGGCTTCGAAGACTCCGTCACATGATCCCGGTGGGCTTCGTAGTGTCGGCGGCCACGATCGTGGAACTCGTCCAATTGAACACCCCGCTGTGGCTGAACGTCATTCTCGTGGCGCGCGGCCTCGGCGTCTTGCAGCGCTTCCTGTTGAACGATTTGAATCACGCCCGACTTACGGGCAAGCGGCGGTGACTTACATGGACACTGCAATGGAATTCGGCTTTGGCTGGTTTGACTGGCGGGACATGTCGTGAATCAGATCAAGGCGGTATTTTGGGTGTTGGTGTTGATCGCGGTATGGCCCCTCTGCGCGGTCGTGTGGCTGATCCAGTGGCCGTTCGTACGATTCCTGGACAGGGCCCCGAAAGACGGCTCAGATTCGCTGGCCGGCCTCCCGGTGCACGCATCAGCCGATGGCGCGGTGAAAACAACCGTCCCGCTATAGCAATGCTTCTATTGATGCGGCAATGCCCTGAGGGTCGAGCCCCTGATACCCCATCTGCTGCCACTGGCCGCCGCTACCTTCCTTGTGAGTCCCCACGTGGTTATATTTTCCCTTAAAGCCTGCCTGTAGGAGATAGCTGCCGAAGCGGCTCCCGAGACCCGTTTTGACATTCCACCCTTCAACCACCAGGACGAACGGAGTAATCGACAGCTTCTTCATCATCTCGGCATCGACGACGTTGAGAGTCGGCTTGTTGATGAGACCCACCGGGATTCCTTTTTCCTGCATCGAAAGCACTGCATCGAGCGCGCGATAGACGGTCTCGCCGGTCGCAACCACGTACCCCCCGCCTTCGGGCGAATCGCGAACGACGTAATCCCTGCCCGGTTCGAAGGGACGGTCCTGATAGAGCGGCTTGCCCTCGACATCGAGTATATCCGGCACGGGGGCTCGCGTACTGAACACGAAGCGCAGTCCCGGATCCCGATAGATGCGCTTCACGCAGGCAGCGAACTGATGTTGATCGACCGGGAAGTAGAGCCGCGTCGCATCTTCCGAATGGCCCGGCGTAACGCCTCCGTCTGCGTACATGCTGTTGATCCCGAAGTGGCAGGTGTTGTCTCCCATGTCATCCACGCCGCTGTGACTGAAATGCGCGAGCACATTGGAGAAGTTGAGGCGCGCCATCGTGATCTCACTGACGCACATTTCAAGGAACGCGCTGAAGGTACCGTATATGCCTTGCTTACCGGCGGATGACCCGAAGCCGGCCGCCGCCGAGAAGTTGCCGCGTTCCATAATTCCGCCACGGATATAGATCTCCGGATGCATCTTACGGATATGTTGAAGACCGCACGACCCCTCAAGATCGTTGTCGAAGACCCGAACGCTCGCGAGCCTCTCTTTCATGGTCATGCCGTCGAGCAATTCGTTGATTATCCTTCCGAAGTCGTCGCGATTTTTGCCGATGCCGCTCGAGCCGCGGTATTTGAGCGGGCTCTTGTCCGGCTTGGCCGCCCGTAGCATCTCAATGGCGGTCCCGTAGCATCCGCGCTTTTCGAGATATCGAATCGCCACATCGGCTTTCACGGCTTCGTGCGCCTCGGGGCTCCCCTCCACGCCTTCGATACCCGGCGCCATGGGGCGCTTGATGATCAGCGCGTGAGGATTATCGTCGCAAAACATTCGGCAAAGATCGACGTGAAGCGCGTCTAGATCCTCGCCCATCGTGGTTTCGGTGGTGAGACCATAGCCCGACAGCGTGCGGCTCAAGTCATAGCCGGCCATGTACTCCTGCGGGTGACCGGCAATGGTCACATTATTGTCATCGATCATCAGCTTGACATTGAGGTGCTTGCCCAGCATCAAACGTGCGGCTTCCGCATCGTCCCCTTCCATCTGGCTGCCATCGGAGCCGAGCACGATGACAGCCTTTCCCGGATTTGCGAGCGCGATTCCGTTACAGAAAGCCCACAGGTGGCCCAATCGTCCTGAACTGAATTCAATCCCAGGCGTCAGGAACTTCTCCGGATGTCCGGGCAGCGCACTATTGAACTCCCGATAATGCAGCAGCCTCTCTGCCGGCATGGCGCCGTTCAAGACGCTCAGCAGGTATTGCGTTGCAACCCGATGTCCAGCCTCATCGTAGAAGATAGGGACGATTGGAGCACCTCCTGCAATGAACGCCCGAAGAATCGTGACTTCTGGCACCGTGTCATACGCTCCGCCGGTGTGGCCGGATAGGCCCTTGGCGCCTGCGAGCGCCGTAAAAAAGACAATGGCGTCGCGACATAGTTGAATGTTGTGCCTAAGGCGCGCCCGTTCAGTGTCGGTGAGATGCGAGACACCCGGGTCGAGTTCAAGCGGCGCGAGCGCATTCAAATCGATTGGGAATGTTTCGATGTTCATGCCGATTGCTCTCGCTTGTTGCATGCCGCATTCGACCAACAAGGGCGCAGATTACCTTACGAAGCCGATTCGAGACGCTCAGCGGCGTGTAAGCGGACGCCTACGGTAGCGCGGATCAAGTGGTTTCGATGCATGGCGACGCGCGTCCACTTCCAATATCGCCACCAGGTAC
>Ga0182013_10004566_pt1 | contig 16568 bp, 13 predicted proteins | sample 612S2MmetaG_FD_120487 | JGI IMG/M metagenome (GOLD analysis project Ga0182013, IMG submission 120487) | Permafrost microbial communities from Stordalen Mire, Sweden - 612S2M metaG | ecosystem: Environmental > Terrestrial > Soil > Wetlands > Permafrost | place: Sweden: Stordalen | collected...
CAGGTAGAGCAATGATTATCTAGCGACTCGTGTGTCTACAGCTTTCCGGGCCTTTGCCGCCGTTCTGCCTGGTCAGCGATCTATGAACCCTCGGATGTGCCTACAAGCTGCGGAAGTCAGGTCAGGGGACGCCGGTGGCACAGCAAGGCTTTACCAGACAGGTCCCCGGAACGCAAGGTCCTGGCACGCCCGAGGAGGGCGCCGGCGGGCTCCCGCGTGCTCCGGACCGGTCTCGATGCTTACAACGCGCCGGGCAGACATCGGAAGCTGCACCGTTCCGGACCTTCCTCAGCAGCCGGCTCGTGCTGGCGTCTTCGGTCCCCCGAGAGCAAAGTCCCCGGACGCCGAGCCGCCAGTTGGAAGAGCACATGGAAAAGGACGCGTAGGACCTCCGGCCCAACGCGATGCTCGTCGAGCGGCCCAAACCGGGAGAAGACGAGCCCAGCTGTCTGCTCGCTAACACGGAGACGCCGACTTCGGTCTGAGGACGGCCTCGTAGAGCTCGAGGTGGAGTTGCGCGACCGCCTCCCAACTCAGGACTGAAGCGCTCGGCGTGCACCGACCTATCGCCAGCTCGGCACGAACTGCCCTTGCGATCTCCTGCGGTGAACTGGCGAACGGGACAAGGCGCAGGGCGCCATGCTCGTCAAACTGCCGCATGTCGCGATGCGCCGGGATGTCGCTTGCCACGACCCGGGTCCCCGCGGCGAGTCCCTCCAGCACGACCATGCCGAACGACTCATAGGACGACAGGGATATCACGACGTCCGCGGTCGCGTACCAGCGCGCGAGTTCGTCATCGTCGACCGCGCCTACGAGCTGCACCTTTTCTCGAAGGCCGCGGCTATCCGCCAGCCGCCGGATGGTGGCCGCCTCAGGCCCGCTGCCGATCACGACTAGGTTCGCGTCCCCGAACAGTGGCAGCGCCTCGACAACTCGCGCGACGCCCTTGTACCCCACGAGTCGTCCGACGGAGAGCACGACCGGAGAGGCCTTCTCCTTGACCTCTGCGGATCGGAGCCGACACACGTCGATCCCGCTCGGGATGACAACAGGTCGCACAGCGCGCACGCGCTCGGCCACCATGTCCGCCTCGGACCTCGAGAGGGCAATCACGCTCGCAGCCGCCCGCAGCACTCTCCGCCCGACAACGCCGTAGGGCACGTGAGCCGCCCTCGCGACGAGAGACGCAGGCCGAGCATGCAGGTATGTCGAGACAATCAGCGGGCGATGACCCGAGAGGTAGCTCATCGCGGGTGCCGCCGAGTGGTAATTGTGGGCGTGGACGACGTCGTAGCGACCCCGCGCTGCGCGCAGGTACTCGAACAGGCCGAGCGCGACAGGAAAGGTCTCTGACTGTCCGATTGCCGGCCACCGACGCACCACGAGCCCGTCTGGTTCCTGATGCACCGACGGCGGGTAGTCGCGCGGGGCCTGAGTGAGCACCTCAACCTCACATCGAAGCTGCGCCAGGTTCTGCGCGAGCCTTTGCACGTGGCGTTCGACGCCACCGACATGGGGAGGGTAGGCGCTGGCGACGAGGGCGAGCCTCATCGTGTGACCCCGTCGTAAAGGTCCCACGTCGGCGCCGCCTCGACGCGGTTGTCGACCGACGGGCGGAGAATCGTCGCCCGGCCGAGGACGAACCCGCAGCCAGCAACCTGGGCGATGAGCCACGCCAGTCCGACCCAGCCGAGATCGCCGTGGGTCGCCCGCAGCGGGCCGATCACGAGCCCGAGCGCCACTGTCGCGATGAGGCCGCTCAGCGCGGCGGCGGGGCGTAGCTGCTCGCACACCCGCCATCGAGCCACGGCGACGTTGGTGACGGCGTTGGGGACCGTCGAGACGGCGAGCCAGACGAGCAACGCCGCTCCGTACCGGCTGTAGGAGGGACCGAAGAGCCCGAGGACCTGGTCCCGGTACGTGAGGAACAACGTCACCGGCAGGACGAGCATGAGGCAGATGATCATCACCGCATGGCGCGTGGAGCGCGCGAGGTCACTCTCGTGGGTAACCAGCATCGCCTGAGCGACGGCAGGAGAGATCGAGAAGCACAGCCCGCCGAGCAGCCAGGTGAGCGAGAAGTTGCCGGCGAGCGATGCGCCGACTTGCGCCACCACGAGAGTGGGGAGCAACTGAGCGGGCACCGTGGCGCTGATCGCCGTGATCGTCTGGTAGCCAAGGCCTGGCCGGATAGCGGCGAACGACCACCCTGAGCCGCCAGTGACCCTCCATAGCCTCCACAGCGCCCAGCACGACGTGGCCGCCCCGGCAGCGGCCCACGACCCCACGAGGATCTCGGTCCCTGCTCGAAGGCCGGCAACCGCCAATGCTGCCGCCAGGGCCAGCTTGCCCGCGCCGAAGATGGCGTTCCGGCCAACCAGGACGCGGAACCTCCCCAGCGCGAGTGCGGCACCGTCGACCACCAGGCCGACGGTCTGGCTCACGCAGATGACGATCATGCCAAGCGCCACACCGGGGCGGTGCAGCACGGCAAGGGCGGGGACGAATGCCAGCAGGGCGACGAGGCCCACTACGGCCAGAGCGGCGGCGGCGGCTCCGGCGACAAGCGCCGACGACGCCAGGACGGCTCGCTGGGCGTCGCTGTGAGGTAGCCGGACGATGAGTGAGGCCGCAATCGCCTGGCCGGCGACGAGCGCCACCACGATCGAGATCGAGGTGATGCTGGCGGCTTCTCCGATCTCGTGTGAGGCGTATGACCTGGCTCCGATGAGCCAGTAGAAGTAGCCGGTGGAGGACGTCGCGGCTTGCGCCACAAGCAGGCTCAGCGTGCCGCCGAGCAGAGGCAGATGTCGCCACGACCTGGCGCCGGCCCTCACGACGGCTCTGACTGCAGCGGTGGGAGGAGCTTGAAGATGGCGACCTGCGGGTTGGAGTAGACGAGGCGGATCCAGCCGGCGGTGAGCAGCCGCCCGTAGCTGGCCAGAGGCACCGGTGACTCGTGGAAGGCGTGAGGCTCCTCGGGCGAGTAGAGGAAACCTCGGCTGCTCGTCTCGTGGTACATGAGCTTGTCCACGACCAGATAACCAACCCGGTACTTCCTCACCGCCCGCTGCGCCACCGACCCGAGGCGAGGCTGGGCGGAGGTCAGCTCCCAGGTGGGAAAGGCGCCAGGGGCGCTGCGGGTGTCGCCATATGCCCACTGCACGACCTCGGTGTCGCCGTCCGATGCGATCACCGCGCCGGGAGCCTTGGCGCGCATCCACGACGCCGCATCCAGTTGGTCGGTCGTGACCAGTCCGGCCCCCGAGCCGAGCTGGTACGGCACGGCGAACATGTAGCTGGCGGGGGCGTTGACCGAGGTGTTGCCGACGAGGGTCACGAGCAGGAAGACGAGCACCCCGGCCTTCAGCCAGCTGGTGGCCGAAGCACTCCGCCGAGCCGTGCCATTCCAGACACGGTCGATCAGACAGGCGAGCAGCAGGCAGACACCGACCCAGACGAGCTGCCACGACCGGTGCACCCAGATGAGAGATGTCGGGGACAGGTCGAAGGGATAGGAGACGACGAAGAGCGCCCCGAGCACGAGGCACCCTCGGAGCATGACCCGCTCCCGTTCGCTCATGGACGGCCGGAGGTTCCCCCGGCGATAGAGGACGAGACTGGCGACCAGGGCCAGCGGCACCAGCACGAGGGTGATCTCACCACAGTAACGCTCATAGGCGGGAAGCCCGGAGCCCTGGAAGAAGCTTCGATGGCTGCCGAAGTGGACAATGGCCGAGAAGGCGCTCGAAAAGGCGGCGGCGCCAGGCAGGACGTAGCTCCAGATCACGGTCCAGTTCGTGGCGGCGATCCAGATGAGGTTCACCGCCAGGGACGCCGATCCGAGCACGAGCAGAACAGGCACCGCGCCGAGACGGCGGTAGGCCCCGCCCCGGTAGGAGTCCGAAAGCCCCAGTATCACGAGAAAGCAGGTGAGGAACAGCCCGGAAACTGGCTGCGCGCTGGCCGTGGCGATCATGGCCACGGCTGCCGCCCAAAGCCATCTCCGGCGATCGCGTTCCGCGGCCCGTAGGCATACGTACGCGCTGAACACGGCGAGCGGCAGCCCGACCGACTCATAGGAGGCCTCGCTTAGCCAGAAGAGCACAGACGGTCCTGTGGCATAGAGCAAGCCGGCGGTCGCCCCGATCCGCACACTGCCGGTCACCTGCCGGGCGAGGAGGTAAACGGCCAACACTATGGCGACATGGCCGAGCCCGGCGACGAGCAGGTCGCTGTCCCACAAGGACAAACGGGTGACATCATGGGCGGTGACCACCAGCAACTGGTAGAGCGGGAAGTATCCGACCGTCGGGTCCTGGGAGTTGTGACCGATCAGGACTCCCTGTTGCAGGAGATGAGCCTGGCCGAGATGGAGCAACTCATCCAGGTATGCCGGCCGCCGGTAGCTGCGGAACAGCTTCGGCAGATAGGTGATGACGCTCGCTGTGGCCAAGGTGACAAGACGGGCCCGATCCGAGAAGCACCCAACGAACAGCACCCACATCACCGCAGCGACAAGGATGATCATCGCCAGCCAGAACAGTCCGAACTTCGCCGAAACTGGGGTCCGCGGCCAGAAGTACGCCCCGATCAGACAGATGGTCGCCGCGAGGAACGCCGAGACGACAAGCAGCTTGTGACCCGTGGGGGCGCTCGAGACGTCCTTTGCGGTTGGTCCGGGCGGAACGCCTGTGCCCTTGTCCGGGGCTCCTCTAGGAGATGCCAGGGTCCCAGACGAGCTGATCATTCCTGGGACTCACGAGATCTCGATCCGGATGAAGTCGACTTTCATGGACGCGCTCGGCGCGGTCGACTTGCCCGGCGGGCTTGCCCAACCCCCGATTGCGAGGTCGTAGATGAAAACGTACGGGTGGTCGAACGAGAGAGTCCAGTACTTCTCGCCGATCTGCTGCTCGGTGACCTTCATCTCGACCTTGTTGTCGATATAGAAGGCGACGTAAGGGTTGCTGCCCTTGTTGGACCAGAGCCACGAGAACGTGTGCCAGCCGCTCTCGCCGGAAGGGACGCTGAGCGGGCTCTCCACCTGAGTGTCCAGGCCACACGGTCCCAGTTTGTTCGAGCGGCCGCAGTGCATGAACTGGCCGATCCACGGGTAGTCGTTGATCGTCTCGGCGATGTCGTCCTCGCCGGCCATGGGCTCCGTCTTTGGGTTCGTGAGAGCCGGGACGCCAAGGCCCCAGAACGCAGGCCAGTAGCCCCGGCCGCCCTCCGGCATCTCGAGGCTCGACTCGACCAGCATCTCCTGGCCCGGAGCCGGCATGTAGGCGTGTGTCGTCTGCACCTCGCCGGACAGCCAACCCTGTGACGTCTTCATCGTGGTGACCACGAGATGGCCGAGGCCGTCGAGGTGGACCACAGACGGCGAGGCGACGAATCGCCCGATCCCTATGCCTGTGCCCTGGAAGAACCTCCAGGACGAGCCGAACGCCGAGCCCTCCTTGCCGGCGAAGTCGTCCTCGAACACGGTCGTCCAGTGGACAGAAGACAGGCGGTTCCTCGCGCCTTCCTTCGGCTGTGGCGCAGCCTGGCGCAAAGCGGCACTGGCGGGCGGAGGAGCGGTCGCGTAGTACACGCCAGCCCCCGCGACCACCATAAGCAGCGCGATCGCGGCAACCGGCCCGGCGTGGTGACGGACCCGGCGCTGCTCTGGGCGATACGGGCGACGGCCTGCGCTCATGTCGAGAGATTCCACGTCGGCGGCAATCCGGGCCGATCGGGCGCAACCGAACCGAGCGTGACGCGTCCGTAGAGGTAACCGGCCGCAGTCGCACCCAGCCCGGCCGTGAGGAAAAGCCCCGTCCGCCATCGTCTCGGGAACGCCAGCGAGGTGGCGATGGCAGCGGCGATCCGACGCGAGTGCGCCCTCTCATCTCGCAGCGGCTCGCCGCTCACGCTCCGGACCACCCACTTGGACATGCCCTCTCCCCAGCCACGACGGAGCAGGTAGGTGAAGCTGACCCGCTCGGGCCCGACGTAATGGTGCACCACGGCGTCGCGGGCGTGCACGATCGTCCCCTGAGTGAGGATCGTCGACCGGATGCCGGCCAGCGTCTCCTCACACCCGCCGATCGCCCGGCCCGAATTGCCCGCGTGCCCGATCGCCAGGTTGAACCCGCCCACTTCTGACAGGACGCTGCGCCGCCAGGCCATGGACGCCCCGATGGGATTGCGTAATGTCCGGCGCGCTTCCAGGCCGGCCCACGAACAGCCGAAGACCCAGTAAAGCTCTTTGGGGTACCAGGCGGCCACGTTGCCGCCGTCGGGCAGAACCCACCCACCCGTCGCGACCACTGACGGGCTCGCCTCGAGCGGCGCAACGAGCCTTTCGAGCCAGTCCTGTTCAGGTACGGCGTCGTCATCGATGAAGGCGACAAGCTCACCATCGGCGGTCTGCCAACCGTGGTTGCGGGCGCCGGAGCAGCCGGGGACTCCGTCGTGAAGAATGACACGCCCGACTTTGAGCGATTCCATCGCGTCGGACAGCCGGAGATTGTGATCGGCCACAAGAATGATCTCGTCGGGTACCCGGCTCTGACGCTCGAGCGCCTGGATGGTGCCGAGCAGCCTCTCCCACCGAGACATGGTGTAGGAGCAGACGACTACCGACGTGGTTGCCACCGCAGCTCCCTCAAGATCGCGAACATCACGCGACCTCCGTCTCGCCACGTGGCGAGATGCGACTCGCCGCTGCGCCGCTTGTACTCATGACTGAAGACTTCGACGATCCGCAGGTGGGCACGCGCCGCTCGACAGTAGAGCAGCGCTTCGATCTCGAAGCCGTGACCGTACCAGGGACCGCGCCACAACGTGGATGCCTGGCGCTCGGGACGTGGTGCACACAACCCGACGAGACCGAGGTGATCGAGAGAGTCCTTCCAGAACGCGGCGTAGCCGTAGCAGAGATCGCTCCACGATTGGCGATACGCGAGGTTCGAGAAGAGCCGAAGGGCGCGATTGCCGACCCTTCTCACAGAGGAGAGGTCCTGAGAGCCACCGCCTGCGATTGTCCGGGACCCCTTCACAAGGTCGGCCCCGGCGCAGAGAGCCTCAACGTATAGCAGGATCTCGACGGGGTCCATCGACCCGTCGGCATCGAGCATCACGACGACGTCGCCTTGCGCGGCAAGCAGGCCGGTCGCAATTGCGTTCCCTTTTCCAGAATTGCCGTGCTCGATCACCTTTGCCGCGGGGCACACCGACCGTACGATCGCGGCTGTGCTGTCCTCGGACCGCCCGTCGACGACGATGACCTCTTTGACGCAATCCGGCAGGCGGCTCAGCACCCACGAGATGTTCTCGCCCTCGTTCTTCGCGGGTATGACAACCGAGACTGAAGGATCCGAGGGTCGCAGGAGGCGCTGTTCTGCCCGCGTTGCGGTCATGGATGTCAGGCAGTCCGCGTCTGGCGGTTCGAGTCGCTTTCTGACTGCTCCCAACAGTGCCACTATCGGCTCTCGGCCTCAGACTCCCGACCCAGTGTTGTTGCCGTCACCACCGGCCTCCCTTCCACCCACACAGGAAGGGCCTCCCCCTCACTGGTTCACGATAGCGCTTCTCCTTGTCGCCGGACTGCCCGACGCTCCCTCGGCGCATGTAGCGCCTCTGAGCACCACGCAGCCGCCTCAGCAGCGCGCTGGCAAGCATGGGACGGTTCGGGACCGTAAGTGGGCTAGTCGCCGTCGCAACGGTCGGCAGGACACGGGTCTTGGCGAGAACGACGGACTGTCGATGATCCCGGTTGAGCCGATGGAAGCGCTCGGTCCTGGGACACCCAGGCACCGTTTACAATAATTCCGTAGGTGGCCACACGGCCTCACAGTTGGAGGAGACCCGATCTCAGTTGTTATCGCCTCACCCGGCGGAGGCGCCTGTGCGGCAGAAAGCGACGAGCTCGCAAACAGACGCTTGCGGGATCCAGGCAGTTCGGCCGTCGAGATCGCCTTCGTCAACAACATGCCGGACTCGGCGTTCGACGAGACCGAGCGCCAATTCCTGGGCCTGCTGGAAGGCGCCACCCGCGAGATCGGCGACATCACGGTGCGTTTCAGCCGGTATTCGCTTCCGGGTCTCAAGCGAGGTGCGGCGGTCGAGCAGCGGGTCGCTCGGGATTACTGGCCGATCGACCACATATGCGTCGGCCAGCCGGACGGCCTCATTGTCACGGGAACCGAGCCGCTCACCGACGACCTCAGGACCGAATCGTACTGGGATGCCCTGGCGGAGCTCATCGGTTGGGCCGAGGGCTCCACGGCGTCCACTTTGCTTTCGTGCCTTGCCGCGCACGCCGCTGCGTTGCTCTTCGACGGGATCGAGCGGCACACACTCGCCGTCAAGTGCTCGGGCGTGTTCGTCCAAGCGATCAGAACTGACCATCCGCTAACCGAAGGGCTCGGCGACCTGGTGCACATGCCCCACTCGCGTCTCAACGACCTGCCGTCGGCCCTGCTCCAAGCCGACGGGTATTCCAATCTGATCGAGTCGCCGGAGATGACGTGGACAGTTGCCGTAAAGGACCGGAGTTCGTGCACGTTCGTCCTCGTCCAGGGTCATCCGGAGTACTCGACCACCAGTCTCCTGCGCGAATACAGGCGTGACTTGCAGCGTTTCCTAAGGGGCGAGCGCACCGCCACACCGGCGATTCCAGTCGGCTACGTCGATGACGAGAGTCACCGGCTTCTTGAGAGCTTCGAGGCCCGGGTGCTCGCCACGCCGACCGATCCAGAGCTGATCAGGGACTTTCCTTTCGCGCCCGTGGAGCAACGTCTCGTCAACACCTGGCAGCATTCAGGGGCAAGGCTGTACGCCAACTGGCTAAGGCTCATCCGACGCAGGAGGCAGTGCGGTGCATGACGAGACAGTGGCGATCCACGGTGGCTACACGCCTGACACGACCCGAGCGGTCGCAGTGCCCATCTATCAAACGATCGCCCATCAATTCGATGACGCGGCGCATGCTGGAGCTGTCTTCGATCTCGACGTTCCCGGCTTCCACTACAACCGGCTCAACAACCCTACGAACGACGTGCTGGAAAGGCGCCTCGCGGCATTGGAAGGCGGGACTGGAGCGGTGGTCTTGAGCTCGGGCGCCGCGGCGGTCAACTACTCGATCTTGAACCTCGCCACCGTGAACGACAATATCGTCACCGCGCCACAGCTCTACGGGTCCACCTACACGCTCTTCGCTCATGTCCTGCCGAGGCAGGGTATCCAAGTGCGCTTTGCCGACGACGACCGCCCCGAGTGCATCGAGCCGCTGATCGACGCAAACACCAAGGCGATCTTCTGCGAGTCTGTGGGCAACCCGGCGCTCAATGTCGTCGATCTCGAGGCCGTCAGCGACGTTGCCCACAGCCACGGTGTCCCGCTGATAGTCGACAACACGATCGCGACGCCCATGTACCTCAAGCCGATCGAACACGGCGCGGACGTGGTCGTGCACTCCTTGACGAAGTTCGTCGGCGGGCACGGCACGACGCTCGGCGGCGCGATCATCGATGGCGGTCGTTTCCCGTGGGCCGCCCATCCCGACAGGTTCCCCTTGTTCAACAGGCCCGAACCGGCTTTCCACGGAGTTGTCTATGCCGAGCAATTCCCCGAAGCCCCTTATGCCGTGCGGTGTCGCACCGTCAGCCTCCGCAACAGCGGATCGACGCTTTCCCCGCTCGGAGCCTTCCTCCTGCTCCAAGGCCTCGAGACTCTGGCCGTCAGGCTCGAGCGCCACGAATCGAACACACTGGCCATCGCGCGGTACCTGGCTGATGAGCCGCGCGTCGAGTGGCTAAACTATCTCGGAGACCCGGGGTTCGTGTACTACGACCTTGCCCAGCGCTATCTCAAAGGCCACTGCCCTTCGATCATCACCTTCGGAGTCACCGGCGGATATGACGCCGGGATCCGGTTCTTCGACTCGGTCAAGCTGTTCAAGCGCCTTGTGAACCTGGGCGACTCCAAGTCGCTCGTCGCTCACCCCGCATCGACCACACACCGCCAACTGTCCCCTGAAGCGCTCGCCGTCGTGGGCGTGGCACCCGAGACGATCAGACTCTCGATCGGCATCGAGCACGTCGATGATCTCATCGACGACATCGATCAAGCACTGAGCGCCGCGCTGTGAGCAACGCGGACCAAGTCCCGGTAGTGAAGAGGCCGCGCGGGGACCTACCAAGGTTGGCCGTCGGCGTCGATCTTGTCGCCGTCGACGAGGTGCGAGCGGCTCTGGAACATTTCGGTGACCGCTATCTCAAGCGAGTCTTCACCGACCACGAGGTCGCGTGCTCATCGGGTGAGGGGGACGTGCGCGCTCGTCATCTCGCCGCGCGTTTCGCGGCAAAGGAAGCGACGATGAAGGCACTCGGGCCAAGCGACCGGCTGCCGTCCTGGCGTTCGATCGAGGTCCACCAAGAGGAGAGCGGCCGGCCCAGACTGCGGCTCAGCGGCCACGCAGCCGATCTTGCGAGACGAGCCTTTCTGAAAGACTTTGCCGTGAGCCTGAGCCATGAGGGGAACATCGCCGCGGCCGTCGTCGTCGCGCTCGGCCGGAGCGATTCGTGAGCACCGACTTCCGGTCGCAACTGCTCGCAAGCGGCCTCCTCGTCGAGATGGGCGTCGACGGCCTGTACGGGCGCTCGGGCACATTCGAGAAAGTGGTTCGCGGGGTCGACGATCTCGTCGCCGCGGCCGGAGCCGATCAGCGTGCTCCGGTTCTCCACTTCCCAGCTGTCATCCCGCGACCTGTCCTCGAGCGCAGCGGCTATCCGCGCTCGTTTCCCGACCTGCTGGGCTCGGTCAGCGTCTTCGAAGGCGGTGACGACATGCATGTCGAGCTCCTGGAACGGCTCGCAGGCGGAAAGAACTGGACGGAGCTGCTCACGCCGTCCGACGTGGCGCTGTGCTCCGCGGCATGCCACCCGGTCTATCCCCTGTGCTCCGGACGCCTTCCTGCGGGTGGTCGCCGCTTCGAGGTCTTCGGGCAATGCTTCCGTCACGAGCCGAGCCTCGATCCTGCCAGGATGCAGGCGTTCCGCATGCACGAATTCGTGTACCTGGGTGACCCCGACGGTGCCGTCGCCCACCGCGACCTCTGGCTCGAGCGTTCCGCTGATCTGCTGTCGGGGCTGGGCCTCGCCGTCGACGCGGTCATCGCGAACGACCCCTTCTTCGGGCGCACTGGACGGATGCTCGCGTCGAACCAACGCGCCGACAACCTCAAGTACGAGATCGTCTGCACCACTCACCTCGATGCCCAGCCGACAGCCGTCTCCTCGTCCAACTATCACCTCGATCATTTCGGGACCGGGTTCGGGATCGAGTCTGCGAACGGCGATGTCGCTCACACTGCATGCGTCGGCTTCGGTGCCGAGCGGATCACTCTCGCGCTGGTGGGGACACACGGCCTTGACCCCGATACCTGGCCGTCGGCAGTGCGGTCCCGCCTCTGGCCGTGAACCCGCCGGTCTCCTGAGGTCAGAGGATCGGTCCGCTTGTCACCCTTCGGGCGGCTTGCGGAAACGAGTGCGGACGTAGTCGAGGATCAGCTGGGTGACTTGCTGCCGGTCCTTCGAAGGCAACAGCCCGTGGTCGAGGGTGGAAATCACCTCGATCTGCAGGCGCTCCCTGTGCTCGGCTCGCCGAACAGCGCTGACCCCGGATTCCAAGAAGGGCTGAACCTCATGGTCGTTGCAAATCAGGAGCACGTAGGTGCCGGCCCGAGCCAGATCTCCAAGGCGTGCCCCCGGCCCGTTCCGGAAGAACCCGATGACGGTCCACAGGCGACGGCCTACCCTCGATGTGAACGCCGGGAATCGCCGCCTTAGCCACTTGGCGGCCCGCGTTCCGCGTGCTGCGGCCAGCGCCAAGTCTTGCGGCACGCAGAAACGGCGGCGGACGTCCATCGTTCCACCTGATGCCATCTCTGGCGGTAGGAACACCACGGAGGGGTTCATTGCGCAGACGCCCCGCGGCGAGAGGCTCAGTGCGGCTTCCAGCACCTGGTATCCGCTTGAGCAGAGCCCGAACAGCACGACGTTGCCCGGGTCCTCGGGCGAGACCGCCCGGGCGACGTCGAGAACGTCGTCGATCCCAAAGATCGAGCGCAACGGTTGAAGCGGCCGGTCGGCGCGGGCCGGGCTGTTACCAAACCCGTTGATGTCGAACCTGACACATCGCGACCCCTCAGCCGCGAAGACACGGCTGAGTTGCACCCACAACCGGCCTGGCCCGATTCGGTGCTCGTTCGCGACGCTCACGAAGATGCAGACAGCGCCGGACCCACCCGTTTCCCGCTCCGTCTCGATAGCGAAAAGTCCTACCGGGCCCAGCCGGACACCTCGCTCTCGGATGAACGCCGTCCCGCCGCCATGCACCTCGCTTGAGCCCGGACCGTCGGAAGGAATCGGGACAGTGACCTCACTGCGGCTCGGTGTCACGATTGTTGAGCCGCCTCGAGGCATGACCTCGTCCAGCCATCCCGCAACCGTCGCGAGCCCCTCAGTCGGAACGACCGGCCAGTCGTCGTGCACATTCAGAAGCTTTGGCTGCCCCGGCACCTCCCTGTGCTCGACGTGCGGTAGGTCGAAGCGCTCGGCAAGCCTGCGGTCAGCGGCACGTTCTGATCGCGTGAGCAGCAGCACCCTGTCGGCAGAACCTCCCGTCCCAACAGGCCCGAGTTTGCGTTCCACGAGGTCCTGGTCAGAGATCTCCGCTGTCATCTCCGGTGACAGCTCGAATCCCGGAAAACCGAGGCGGTTGGCATCGTCCTCCGCGGTGAGGACGCCGCCAAAAAGGCCGAGCGCGCGCTGCTCTCGCAGGAAGGACCGCCCTGTCGGACAAGGGTCCCAAAGGACCACGGCGTCGACCGGTTCGGAGCCGCATTGCCAGGTGGCGAAGTTGGCCCCGAGCCTCATCCCCACGATCCCGACATGTGCAACTCCCAGCGTTCGCGCGAAGGCGACGGCAAGCCGAACATCGTGTTCGAATCCTCGTCCTTCCGGACCGTCTGCGATTCGGTCAAAGGAGTCGCCGGTGGATCGATAGTCGAATCGGAGCGCAGCAAAGCCCAGTTGCGTCAGGCGGGTTGCGAGCTCGGCGAACGTCGAGTACGAGTACGTGTACTCACGGCCGAGCGGAGGACAGAGAACGATCGCCCCGCGTACTAGCGCGTCGGGCGTGTGGAGAACCCCGAAGAGCGGTGACTCCTCGGGGCCGAACCAGACCGGCTCTGCTCTGCCCGAGCTCAAGCTCAGTCGCCTGCCGTTGCTGCAAGTAACTCCGTCAGCGTCCTCCGGATCGAGCCGATTGACTCGAAGGTGCTTCTTCTCAGCATGTGTTCGGGGAACTCCATGCCAAAGGAATCCTCAAGTGCGAGCATTACGCTCACGCTGGCGTGAGACGTCATACCCAGTCGGAAGAGGTCGTCGTCGTCTCTCAGAGCATCCACAGCGACAACCAGACGTGCGTGCTCGCCAAGTACGCGCCGTATCTCCTCGTTAATCGTGGACCTTCTTTCTTCCGACGTCGCTGTATCAATTTGGCCTAGCTCCTGAGCCAGAAGCCCTCGGACACTGCTGCGTCATCGACAAAAGGTCGGTAGCCGAAACGGGCATCTGCTCGGCGAGCTTGTACTGATGATAGTGACGTCTTGACCCCCGTGAGACCTTCCGGCCGGCGTGAGAACCTCACTCCAGACCCACGGCCACGACTTCGTGGGTCGTGCTCCTCCTCGGGCACAAGTCGGCTCGTAGAGTGTTGAAGGCGCAGGCGTCCTCGAGCGCGTGCTGGGTCTCCCCGTCACGGCAGGCAACGAGTCGGCCGACGCGGTTGGCCCTCGGGGTCGCGGTCGTGATCCTCCTCATCCTGCTCGCGGTGGTCGGCGCTTCGGCCGAACATGGTGCGGATGTGGCCCAGCGCCGTCTGGTCCGGCGTCGGTCGTGCTGAGCGTGCTGTTCACCATCGCCGGGCTCGCCGGGGTTGGCTCGCTGGCGCTGTTGTTCTGGGGACTCGTCACGAGAAACCGGAGAAGCCTCGACGGCTCAGGGCCGCGCCGGCACTCCCCGATCCTGGTCGCGGGGGCGGCCTTGGTGATCTTCGCCTGCCTGACGGCGCTGCTCGCGCTCGCCGCCCGCGGGCGGCACATCCAGTCCTTTCGGGCTCTGGGCGGAAAACCGTTGTCGCGCGCCGGTGCAACCACCGCTCCCCTGCCGTTCAACGCGACCGCGTCCTTCACAACCTCGGGCATCGTCGTGGGCGTCGTCGTCCTCGCCGTGACGATGAAGCTCGTGCGGTCGATGGGCTGGCGCCGAGTCTTGCGCAGGCTGCACCCACTCACAGCCGGCGCGGACACGGCGTCGGTCGAGGCGGACGCGCAGCGGTCGGAGAGCGAAGCGCTCGGCATGCAGCTCGCATTGGTCACGGTGGCAGACCCGGGCACTGAACCAGACCCCCGTCGGGCAGTGATCGGGTGCTACCTGCAAATGCTCGAGGTCGCGGCGAGGCACGGGCCCGAGCGCCGAGACAGCGAGACTCCGACTGAGTACCTGCGCCGGATGCTTGCGTCGACCGCAGCTACCGCGACACCCGCGACCTCGCTCACCAGACTGTTCGAGCGGGCTCGATACAGCCAACAGCCGGTCGGCGAGTCGATGCGATTCGACGCGATCGCCGCGATCGAAGCCCTTCGCAATGATCTCCTGGCGGGAACGAGGCTCCAAGCGATGCCGGCACGGAGGGCTTCATTGCTCTCGAGCGATCGCTCCGCTTCGGAGCCTCGACGGCCGGCGACTTCTATGCGAAGGTTCGACCCAGGCTCGTCCCTGCTCACGAAGTCGTGCCTCGCGAGCAGGGGCGTGGCGCTGTCAGACAGGGAGCGCGCGGTGGGAATGCTCGGCATCGACGCCTACGCGCTCGTGGACCCGGACGGAGCGCCGCCGGCAGATCGTTTCGAGCCCGGCGTTCCCCTTGACCGGGTGCGCCGGCTCCTCGACCGCCTCGAGACGCTCAGGAGCAGCCCGTGACGACCCACCCGGACGCCCCCAGGATGCCGTTCACCACCGACGACGTTGCCCGGACCGCTCGGGATGTCGTTGCGGAGGTCGAGCGTGCAGTCGTCGGCAAGCGGGAGGCGATCGAGCTCGTCCTTATAGGTGTGCTGGCCGGGGCCACGTGCTCCTGGAGGACGTGCCCGGGCTTGCAAAGACGCTCATCGTGCGTTCGCTCGCGCGAGTCCTCGGCCTCGAAACCTCCCGGATCCAGTTCACGCCCGACCTCATGCCGGCGGACGTCACAGGTTCGGGAGTCCTCGACCAGGGACGCGGTGAGCTGATCTTCCGTCCGGGACCGCTACTGTCGCCGCGATGCTCGTCGCATTCCTGGTAGCTCTCGTGCTTCGGACCCGTACTCGCACGGACCCGTAAACAGGAGCCGGCGTCGGAGGGCGCCGGTCCTGAGATCCACGGTCGGGCCAAGTTGCGACGCTCAGCCAAACGAAGCAACGTACGCAGCGAGCGAAAGTGGCGCCGTGGAGTTGAGTGGGTAGATGGTGTCGATGCCGGGGTTGAACCAGGACTGGTACGCAACATCGTTGGAAGCGACGAAGTTGCCCATGGCGGTCACGTAGGCGGCGTCGTCGCCCTGGGTCGTGACGGTGCCCCACTCCGGGATGCTGAGGGGCTTGCCGTGGGAAGCTGCGAACGCTTCTACGGCGTAGAGGCCTTCCGGCTCGTTGGCAAGCGCCTGGAAGCGTCCCGGCTGCCCGACTGCCGGGATGGAGACTCCGGTGTCGTCGTAGGCGTCGACCCCGATGATGTCCACGTAGGCGTCGCCGGGGTAGAAGTCCGCAAGGGGAATGTCGCGGTAGTTGGCGTTGACGTTCCAGTCAAACAGGAAGTGGGCACCGGGAACGGACCGCATCGCGGTGACCTCTTGAGCGAAGCACTGACCCCACTGCTGCCACTGCGCCACCGTGGTCCCGAGATCGTCGTTGTACCAGTTGCCGTTCATCTCGTGGCCGAGGCGGATGACCGTGTAGCCGAGGCCTGCTGCCACCATACTCGTCGCGAATTGAGAGGCATAAGTGTTGTAGTCCCCGGCCGCGCACTCTGCGGTCCAGTTGGCGTTGCTCTTTTCAGAGTCGGGGATGAGATTCTGTGTATCAATGACCTGGTGACTGGTGGGGTCAGCCGCCACCCACGCCACAAAGGGCTCGTTGGGATTCGTGATCCAGGGGTTCACCCAGTCGGCCCAAGTCGGGTCGGCGTCGGTGAAGGTCTCGACGCAGTTGTAGTTGACCCCGGTGTTCAGAAGGTCCTGCGCGAGTTGGGCGGCTATGGGTTCGTCGGAGATGCACGTGGTCTTCGAGTCGCCTGCCTGAATCAGTAGCCGCGGCCGACCGGTCCCGCTCGCCGGCGGGCTCGTGGTCGTGGTCGGCGGAGCCGCTGTCGTGGTCGTGGTCGGCGGAGCCGCTGTCGTGGTCGTGGTCGGCGGAGCCGCTGTCGTGGTCGTGGTCGGCGGAGCCGCTGTCGTGGTCGTGGTCGGCGGAGCCGCTGTCG
>Ga0182013_10004567_pt1 | contig 16566 bp, 13 predicted proteins | sample 612S2MmetaG_FD_120487 | JGI IMG/M metagenome (GOLD analysis project Ga0182013, IMG submission 120487) | Permafrost microbial communities from Stordalen Mire, Sweden - 612S2M metaG | ecosystem: Environmental > Terrestrial > Soil > Wetlands > Permafrost | place: Sweden: Stordalen | collected...
CCCCTCGTCAATCGCAGGCTCTTACTTCAATGCTTCCGGCATCCCCACCCAGCGATGAATCGAGCAGTCTTCCGCATTGGTCACGGCGTACTCTCCGTCAGGCTGATTGGCGAGGATTCTGTGGTCGGCGATTGCATCGGCGCGCGTCCGCCTGACCTCGCCGGCAAAGAGCCTGCTGAGGCCGGTGTGCCTTTCGAGTTCCCGCTCCTGCTCGTTGTTCACATACAGCAGGTAGAGTTGCCGCTCGCGCCCGGCAATGTCTCGGGTCCAAGAATTGAGAACCCGCCGCAACACGGGTGCGCCAAAGGGATTGAAGAGAAACACGACGCATGGCCCTGGCGGCAGCTCAAACTCTGCGGCGTCCCCGCAGATCATCCGCATCGGCGTGCGAGCGCGCCCGGCCTTCCGCCACAGCGCAATGTTTCTTCTTCCAATGCGCGCCAGCGTCGGATTCAGTTCCACTCCCACGACGGCGCGGAAAGGGAATTCGCCAGCCAGCAGAAGCGCCCGGCCCATCCCCGCGCCGAGGTCTACAAATGTGAACTCATCGATGGGCGCCACGGGTTTCAACCGGCGCCAGCGCACAATCATCTCTTGAAAGACTGAAGGCGCTACGCCGAAGTAAGCGGTATTGTGTTGATCGGCGCGGTGTCCGCTTTTCAGATTTCGCCCGGCGACCAGCCCGCTGGTGCGCACCCCGAACTCCAGGTCGAAGGGATGGCGCATGAAACCATCCTTGACAGCCAGCCCCGGCAAAAGACGCGGCATCTTCTTTGCTCTAATCGCTTGCTTCGCGCTTTCGGGTTTGTTCGCGATGCTGGTTTTACCGCCTTTGCTGGTGCCCACGGTTTGAACCTTAGCACAAGCCGGGGCGGGTTCAGCCTATTCGTCTTACTCGGCTACTTACCGATGACCAGAATCTGGAACGAGCCTGGGATCATGGGTGGACGAGGGCCGCGCATGAATGCAGGCATACCCGGGGGAGGCGGAGGCGCATTCGGCGCCGGAGGCGGCACTGGGCCGTACTCCGCGGTAAATTCATAGATCTGATTGGTCTTTGTATCCAGGGTCAGCGTCTTTGCGCGAGCAGGCGTGGGAATCGTCTGCTCCACTGAGAAGCTGGTGGGTGAGTCTTCCTTGATGACCGTGGTGGTGCCGTCCCCCTGCGAACTGAAAACCTCCATCGTCGCAGCGTTGAAGGTGGCGCCGTCGCATCCAACGCCGATGGGCAGGTCGGTGATGATGTGCCCATCCGTCGCAGACAGGATGATCATATTGTTCTTGTCACGGCATGCGGCGAACAGGATGTTGTTCTTTGCATCCAGAGCCAGACCGGCACATCCTGCGCCCTTGCTGGAGATATCGTATTTGCCCACCATCTTCATGGTGTTGGCGTCGATGACGGCGATAGCGGCCTTGTCCTCGATGTCGACATAGATCTTGCCCTGGCCGTCGGTGGCAGCCTGCTCCGGCGCTCCGCCGATGTCGATGGTCCCCAGGATCGAGCCATCCTTGTCGTCCAGAACGGTGATATTCGGTGCCGAGTGGCTGAGGATGTAGAAGTGGTGATTGTAGGCGTCGTTGAGGTAGCCGTCGGGATTGCCCTGGACGTCGATCTTCTTCAGAATTGCGAAGGTCTTCGAGTCGAACATGGTCACCGGCTTTGAGGTGGCGAACCCGTGTCCGGTCGCGGTGTCGACTGCTCCGCCGTGCGCGCTGACGCCGGGGATATCGCCCACCGGGGTGAGCGTGTCCAGATTAAACACCGCAATGTGGCCGGCAGGGCCAGAGCGCGCTACATACAGGTTGCGGCCATCCGAATCGGCGTTGATGTAATCGGATCCGCCTTCGCCGCCGATCAGTTGAATCTTCACGATCTTGTAAGGGCCTGCCTGGGCATGGGCCACTGAGGCAAAAGACACCAGTGCCGCGAGTGCTGCAACGATCATGAATTTTGAGCTCATGGTGGTTCTCCTGTTACGACTTTTCTGCGCGATCAACCGAAGCGGGCGTTTTCAAGCCGGACTGGACACCCATTTCGGGCCCCTATAGACCATATACGTATCAGCCCACACACTTGTTTGTATCGGCTGACAAATTAACATAGAGCCAACCAAGGTTCGAATCCCCAAATTCCCCGCGTCAAGACAAATTCCGCGCTCATTCCGGTCAAGGTTGAGACACAAAGCGGCTCCAAAGAGGAGAACAGATGAAAGTTTATGCAGGCGCAGCGGTGCTGTTTCTGATGGTTGCAAAGGCCTTCGCAGCACCGCCGGAGGCCTCCGGCGGTGGTGACGGAGGCGGGGCAGCCTCCGCTCCAGCGCCGGCGGAGATAAGGCAACAACTCGACCAGACGCAAAAGATGCTCCGTGAACAAGCTGAGATGCTCAGCGCCATGCGCCAGGAGCTCGATCGGCAGGGAAGAGAGATCGAGTCGCTGCGCCAGAGGCTGCCTTCGGCTGCGCCGGCTACGGCTCCGGGGGACGGCGGGGAAAGCGCCGCGCGCCTTGAGACCGCAGTTCTCTCTTTGCGCGAACCGGCCCGGAAGGCGCTCGTGCGGCCGGTCATCCCGGCCAAGGTCCGCGAGTCTACGCAGCCCGATGTGAAAGCGGGGCAGCTGGCCTTCCACCTCGGCAATGCCACCTTTACTCCCAGCGGCTGGGTCGACTTCACGGCCTATCTGCGCAGCACCGATGTGGGCAGCGGAATCGGCACAAACTTCCTGTCCATTCCCTTTAGCAATACGCCGCAGGGCGGCCTCAGCGAGACGCGGTTGACCGCGCAGTCGTCCCGCTTTGCCTTTCGAGTAGATGAGGCGGTCGGCGGTACAAAAGCCTACGGCTATGCCGAAGCGGACTTCAACGGCTATTTGCCAGGCAATGGCTACGTAAGCACCAACAGCGACAGTCTTCGCCTGCGCGTCTACTATCTCAACCTCTCCCGTGGAAAATGGGAGGTGCTCGGCGGACAAAGCTGGTCGCTGCTCACTCCCACGCGCAAGGCGCTCTCTCCGTTTCTATCTGATATCTTCAACACCTTTCACCTGGATACGAACTATCAACTGGGTCTGACTTACGCGCGGCAAACGCAGTTGCGCTTTGTCTTTCACCCCACAAGCGAGTTGGCCGCTGGTCTCTCGGTCGAGAACCCGGAGCAGTTCAGCGGCGGCGGAGTCACGTTCCCCACGCTCTTCAGCACTGCGGAGACCGATATTGGTTCCAGCACCGGAAGCGGGGGAGCAACCTCCACGCCCAACATGCACCCGGACGTAATCGCAAAAGTTACCTGGGATCGCAATGTGGGTGGACTTTATTGGCATATCGGCGTGGCTGGGCTGCTAACACCAACGCGCATCGTTACACCCGCTTCCGTCACCAAGGACGGCTCGGTAACGGACGCTCGCGAAGGCGCGGGAGTCGCCGCCGACATGAACCTGGGGCTTTTCAGAGGGTTCCACCTGATCTCGACCGGCTATTGGAGCGATGGCGGCGGACGCTACATCGGGGGCTCCGGGCCCGGCTTTGTCGTGCTTCAACATGGCTCGGCGACTACGCCCTTCAGCGCCGCACTCATCCATTCCGGTTCGGGGATAGGCGGATTCGAATGGGCTGTGGACCGGCGCACCACCCTTGCAAGCTACGTCAGCGCTGCGTATTTCGAGCGCCGGTTCGCGCTGGATCCCGATCTCACAACGCCGACCTATGTCGGTTACGGTTTTCCGGGCAGCTCCAATGCGAATAACCGGATTATCGGCGAGGCTTCCTTTGCCAGCACTTCCACTCTCTGGCAGAACAAGACCTACGGGGCTCTGCAAGTCGTCACGCAGACCTCTTACGTAAGACGCGCACCCTGGTATGTTGCGCCGGGGCAGCCAAAGGATGCGCACGTCTTCATGCAATTCATGAACCTTCGCTATGTGCTGCCCTAGGTCAGCACATAGCAAGGTTGGGGACGGTGGGAGACGGACTCCCGGAGCGCTACTCTTCGCGCTATAGCGGTTTCAGGATTGCTATACCCAAGGGCATACACCCAAGTCGACCCGACCCCAAGGAGGGGCGACCTGGCATTGAAGATCGACAGGGCACACCTATCCTGAAACCGCTCTAAGATCTGGGTCCTTTTCCTCCCGCTCCTCTGCTTTTCCTGAAGAATTTCGCTCCTCATTTGCAGATAATTATTCGCCTTTGGCGCACAATCATTCCATGGTCACCCTCGCCCAAGAGGCCGGCCAAAACAGAATCAGCCTCAATTCAGGGGTTCCAAGCTAGCAGCTAGAAGCTAGAAGCTAATAGCTGCCTTTCTAACTCCTTTGCGGAGACGACTATACCCGTAACCCAAATCGCAAGAGGACATTACAGCGCCGACCACCCCGCATCCCGATGAAAAGAGCGAACTTCCGCAAAAAGTCCCGAATTTTTTTTAGGGCATAAGCACCCCCCGGTCCGAAGCGTGCCCGTGCGCGATAGCAACCACCGGCCTCCTCCGTGGCCGATGGCCGACATTGGTTCCATGCTCCGCCTCGCGCCGTGACACGCCACTCAAATTCGCGGTACCCTCATAGATACGCGCGAAACCGTGTTCAAGGAGCAACGCAACCCAACCATGCCCATCCAAACGACCTCCAAAATCTGGCACAACGGCAACCTGATTCCCTGGGAGCAGGCCACCCTCCACGTAATGAGCCACGTCATCCACTACGGCTCCAGCGTGTTTGAGGGCATCCGCTGCTACGGCCAACCGCAGGGCTCGGCCATCTTCCGGCTTCCCGAGCACATGCAGCGCATGCTTGACTCGGCCAAGATCTACCGCATGGAACTGCCCTTCACGCTTGAGGAACTCTGCGCCGGCGCTGTCGAGCTGGTCGAGGCCAATGGCGTAACCCCGTGCTACATCCGCCCCATCGCCCTGCGCGGCTACGGCGAAATCGGCGTCAGCCCCAAGGGATCGCCCATCGAGGTCTACATGGCCAACTTCCCGTGGGGCAAGTACCTTGCCGGCTCGGGTGGCGCGGATGTGTGCATCTCCAGTTGGAACCGCCTGGCGCCCAACACCATGCCCGCCCTGGCCAAGGCCGGCGCCAACTATATGAACTCGCAGCTGATCCACATGGAAGCCGAGATCAACGGCTACCAGGAGGGCATCGGACTGGATGTGAACGGCCTGGTCAGCGAGGGCTCGGGCGAGAACATCTTCGTGGTGCGCAACGGCGTTCTCTACACCCCGCCCTTGGCCAACTCGGCGCTCTCCGGCATCACCCGCGACTCGGTGCTGACCATCGCCCGCCATCTCGGCTTCACGGTCACCGAACAGGCTCTGCCGCGCGAGCTGCTCTACATCGCCGACGAAGTCTTCTTCACCGGCACAGCCGCCGAGGTGTCGCCCATCCGATCCATCGACCGCATCCTGGTCGGCGATGGGAAACCCGGCGAAATCACCAAGACGATCGCCGAGGAATTCTACGGCATCGCCAACGGCCTCAAACCCGACCGCTTCGGCTGGCTCACCCCGGTCAAAGTGAAAGCCGCTGAGCCGGTCACCGCGTAAAACGCCCCAACCGCAAAAGCAGGAACTCCGGTTTCTGCTCTTCGCTTTTTGTCGTTCAATTTGGTGCTGCACTCCTTCCTGACGGAACAGTTCGTGAGATGAATTGAGGAGGCTGCTATTAGGTCAAGTTCATGGAATCGCAGGGGCTCCGCAGTCACGGCCAACGGGTATTTTACAGTCCTCAAATCCACTGGTTGGTTCCCAACCTTCCGGCTGCCTGACGGCTTTCGCTATGCCACTGGAAAATCCGTTACAGATCCGTTGCATCCTGTCGACAAAGTTGCCCGCTATGCCGTGGACAATCCTACTGCCAAGGCACCAGCTCCTTCCGAATCGACGATTGCCTTCCGCCAGATCGACTCAGGGCGGGTCAGTCTGCGCGGCGCGCTCTCGATTGCTGTGCTCACGATTGCGGCCATGGTGCTCACCTACCTGGCCTTGTTGTGGATCATGAATAGCCCAACGTACATCCCTTAAGCGTAGCGTTCCCTGGCAGTTCTCCCGTCTTTTCACCACCTTCTAAACTTCGAGCAAGGCCCGCCTTCGTTAGAATCCAGTTATGCAGATTCGTACTCGCGTTTTTGCCCTTTCGGCCTTCCTGTTGTTCTGGTTGCCCGCATTTCCCGCACCGGCGCAGGTCTTTGAAGGCAAGCCCAAGCTGATTGTCATTGTGGTCATCGATCAGTTCCGCGGCGATTATCTGAACCGCGATCGCGACCAGTTCAAAGGGCGAGGCTTCAATCTCTTCATGAAGCAGGGCGCCTGGTTTACGGACTGCTACTACGATTACGCGAACACCAAGACCGCTCCGGGCCACGCCACCATCGGCACGGGCGCCTACACCGACGGCCATGGCATCGAATCCAACGAGTGGTGGGACGCAGCCAGGTCCTATGACCAAAAGGTTTCCTCAGTCCAGGACGAACGCTATCAACTGGTCGATCTTCCGCATGACTCGATTCCTGCCAACGTGCCCGGCGCACCTGATTCGGCGGCAAAATGGGTCGTCGGCGCGTCACCGCTGAATCTGCGTGCGACGACGCTGGGCGATGAGCTGCGGCTGGCGACAAACGGCCGAGCGCGCGTCTACGGTGTTTCGCTCAAGGATCGGGCCGCGATTCTGCCCGCGGGTCAGGCCGCCAATGGCGCATTCTGGATCGACGGGGCAAGTGGACATTTCACCACCTCCACCTATTACATGGAGCACCTTCCGGAGTGGGCCAGCGCTTTCAACGCGAGTGGCAGGCCCGAACAGGCCGCGCGCGAAGCCAATGCGGAAGGGACCACGCAGTTCTTCGACCTTGTAGGAAGAACGCCGTCCGCCAACAGCTATGAGCTGGACTTCGCCAAAGCGCTGATCACTGGAGAAAAGCTTGGGCAGAATGGCGTGACCGACCTATTGGTGGTTTCGCTCTCGCCCAACGACATTCAGGGGCACCAGTTCGGTCCTGATTCAGACTCCGAACAGCAGATGATCCTGTCGCTCGATCGCGATCTGGATAGTTTTGACACCTGGCTTGACCAGACGGTTGGTTTGCAGAATGTCTGGATGGCGCTGACGGCCGATCATGGAGTTGCACCCATTGCCGGCGAGGCGGCAAAGCTGGGTGTTCATGCTGTCGCCGTGGACATGATTAAGGTGTACAAGTCGTTGAATGCGGAGTTGAGTAAGAGGTACGGTCACGGCGAGCATATGGATTTTCTGATGCCCGACCCCGACCTGCCGTACATCGTGCTGGACCAGAGGGCATTCAAGAAAGTTGGCGTGGATGAGAAGGTTGCCGAAGAGGAAGTGGCCGCACTGTTGCCGGCGGCTGTAGCCAGCCAGACCCCGAATCCGCCACCATTTCTCCAGTCAACTCCACCCACAGTACTGCCGGAGCCGTCGCAAAAACGACTGCCTCCGGCTCCTCATGTGCAGTACGTGTACACGCGGTTGCAGCTTGCCAATAGCCAATTGCCTCCATCGGATTGGGGCCGTCTGCTCGCTCATAGTTACGCGGAACACGGAAACTGGTACGTCATGATGGTGCTGGATGCTTACCAGATGGCAGGTTCGGGGCAATTTGCTGGGACAAATCACTTCAGCCCCTGGGACTACGACCGCCATGTGCCGCTGGCCTTCTATGGCGCGCCTTTTGTGCCGGGCGAGTATCATGAACGTATGGCCCCGGTGGATCTGGCGGTCACATTTGCCTCGCTGGCTGGCGTCAATCAGCCTTCGGCCGCTGAAGGCCGCGTACTGACCGAGGCGATCAAGCCGATCAAGCAGCAAAACGAGCCGGCAGCGCCGTAGCAGGGAACTGAGCCGCCGAAAAGGAAGATAGCCGCCAAGTGAAACCCGACATGAGAGTGACGTTGGCTGGGATTGAATTTGCCAACCCAATCATCGCCGCCAGCGGCACCTTTGGTTACGGTATCGAATTCGAAGAGATTGTCTCGCTGGAGCGTATCGGCGGGTTCGTCACCAAAGGGATCTCGCTTGCGTCGATGGCCGGCCATCCAGCGCCGCGCATCATCCAGACAGCCGCCGGCATGTTGAATGCCATCGGGCTACAGAACGTGGGCGTCGACGACTACATGCTCCGCAAGCTGCCGCCGATGAAGAAGTACCCCGGCTGCAAGGTTATCGTCAACGTCTTTGGGTCCACGGTCAGCGAGTATATCCAGGTCATTGAGCGCCTGAACCAGGCAGAGGGTATCGCGGCCTATGAGCTGAATGTCTCTTGCCCTAATGTTCACGCGGGCGGTCAAGCATTCGGCGCCGATGCGGGCGAGCTTGAATACCTGGTCAGGAAAGCGCGGGACGTTTCGATGCGCCCACTGATCGTGAAGCTGACGCCCAATGTGACTTCGATTGCCCATATGGCGATGATTGCCGCGGAAGCCGGAGCGGATGCAGTCAGCCTGACGAATACATTTCTTGCCATGTCGATCGATGTGGAGACGCGGCGGCCTCGGCTGAGCAACATCACCGGTGGGCTTTCCGGTCCGGCGATCAAGCCAATTGCCTTGCGCATGGTCTATGAGACGGCGTGCACGGTAAAGATTCCTATCCTCGGAATGGGTGGCATCGTCACAGCGGAAGACGCTGTGGAGTTTCTGCTTGCCGGTGCCACGGCCGTACAGGTGGGAACGGCCAGCTACGCCGACCCGAGGGCAGTCGAGCGGCTTGCGCGCAGCCTCGAGGCATGGTGCAAGAGCCATCAGGTGGAAAAGGTGTCGAGCATGACCGGCGCGCTGGAAATTCCGAACAATTAGTCACATCTATCGAAAAACTGCACAAATCCATCGTTTTTTGCCGAATCGCCGCTAAGGCGGTGGTACGGCTGCGCGTTGTGATCCACGTCATGCTTGCCGGGCTGGGCCAGTCATTCAGAGTGATTTAAAACACTTGTGATGGGGCTCACAGCGAGTCGTTATTTTGCGTGCGTACCTTCATCTCGTCGGTCGGCGAAGTCCTGAATTCGAGCCATTGTTCGTTTGGTCACGGGAATTCGCCTATACCTGCACATTGAGCGAGGTAGGCATGGGACAGTCGATTTGGAATTCCATGGAGCAGAAGGGCTACAGCCGCAGAGACTTTCTACAGTTCTGCGCGGCAGCCGCAACGGTCGCCGGGTTCGGTCAAAGCGGCGTCGCCCAGGTTGTTTCTGCGTTTGAGAAGAAGGATAAACCGGCGGTGGTATGGATGCACTTTCAGGAGTGCACCTGCTGCAGCGAGTCGTTCATTCGGTCGTCGCACCCGATCGTGGCGGATGCCCTTCTCGATGTTCTGTCTCTGAATTACTCCGAGACCTTAATGGCCGCGAGCGGCTTTCAGGCGGAGAAGAGCCTCAACGACACGATTGCGAACAACAAAGGCAAGTACATTGTGCTGGTTGAGGGCGCCGTCCCGACCAAGGATGACGGCGTCTACTGCATGATCGGCGGCAAGACGGCGGAGTCGATTCTGCAGACCGTGGCCAAGGATGCAGCGGCGGTGGTTGCATGGGGCAGTTGCGCGTCGAACGGATGCGTGCAGGCGGCCAAGCCGAATCCGACCGGCGCCACGCCGATTTACAAGTTGATCGACAAGCCGGTAATCAACGTGCCGGGCTGCCCGCCGATTGCCGATGTGATGATGGCGGTCGTGACTCATTTGCTGGTGCTAGGGCAAGTTCCTGCGTTGGACAGCCAAGGCCGGCCAAAGGAGTTTTATGGACGGCGCGTACACGACACTTGCTATCGGCGGCCTAACTACGATGCCGGACTGTTTGTCGAGTCGTTCGATGACGAGAATGCGCGCAAGGGATATTGCCTTTACAAGATGGGCTGCAAGGGCCCAGTGACCTATAACGCATGCTCGGTTGTGAAGTGGAACGAAGGCACCAGCTATCCCATTCAATCGGGTCACGGATGCATTGGCTGCAGCGAGGCAGGCTTCTGGGACAACGGACCGTTCTACCAGCATCTGCCGTCGTTCCCCGGATTCGGAATTGAGAGCACGGCCGATACGGTGGGCACGGTTGTGGGAGTGGCCACACTGGCCGGAGTCGCAGCCCATGCGGTTGTCACCAACATTCGTAAACGGAGCGTGATCTCGGAAGTGCACGCTGAAGATCAAAAGGAGTCGTGAGAGCCTATGGCACGCGTAGTCGTCGATCCCGTAACTCGTATTGAAGGCCATCTGCGCATTGAGGCAGTGGTTGAGAACGGCGTCATTACCGACGCTTTCAGTGCAGGCACCATGGTGCGCGGACTTGAGAAAATTTTGATGGGCCGCGACCCCCGCGACGCCTGGGCTATAACCGAGCGCGTCTGCGGCGTTTGCACCACTGTGCATGCGCTCACCAGCGTTCGTGCGGTGGAGAGCGCCCTGGGTATTGCGGTCCCGCCCACGGCCGAGCTGATCCGCAATATCATGATGACCACGCAATATGTGCAGGATCACGTGATCCACTTCTATCACCTGCACGCATTGGATTGGGTGGACATTGTCAATGCGCTGAAGGCCGATCCCAAGAAGGCCGCGGAACTGGCGCAGTCGTTCTCGAAATGGGACAAGAATACTCCGGCCTATTTCTCGGCGGTGCAGGACAAGATCAAGGCGTTTGCCGCCAGCGGACTGGGAATCTTCGCCAATGGCTATTGGGGACATCCGGCTTACAAGTTGCCGCCGGAGGTAAACCTGATCGCGGTTGCGCACTACCTGGACGCGCTGGAATGGCAGAAGGAGATCGTCAAGATCCACGCGGTGTTCGGTGGCAAGAATCCGCATCCGAACTACCTTGTAGGCGGTGTGCCCTGCTCCATCAACATGAATGAAGTGGCGGCCATCAATTCCGAACGGCTGAATCTGGTTTCGCGCCTGATCAGCCAGGCCGATGAGTTCGTCAATGAGGTTTACATTCCCGACTTGCTTGCAGTGGCCTCCTTCTACAAAGACTGGTCCCAGTGGGGCGGTGGGCTGAGCAACTACCTGAGCTACGGAGAGTTCCCGACCAAGGGCTACGGACAGCCGGAGTCGTTCAAATATCCGCGCGGCGTGGTGCTCAATCGCGACCTCAGTACCGTGCATCCTGTGAATGCAACCGACTCGCAGGAGATCAAGGAGTACATCGCCTCTTCCTGGTACAGCTACGAGGGCGGAGACGGCGTCGGCATCCATCCCTGGGCAGGCGAAACGAAACTGAACTATACAGGACCGAAGCCTCCGTTTGAGACGCTCGAAGGGTATCAGAAGTACTCGTTCCTCAAGACTCCACGCTGGAAGGAAAACGCGATGGAAGTGGGGCCGCTGGCGCGCCTGTTGGTGGCATACGCTTCCGGTCGCACCGACGTGCAGGAACTGGTAAAGGACACACTTGGCAAGCTGAATGTGCCCGTTACCGCGCTGTTCTCAACACTGGGCCGGACCGCGGCTCGCGGCCTGGATGCGGCTTTGGCAATGATCTGGCTGAAGGAGTTTTTCAACGGTCTGATGCAGCAGGTGAAGATCAACGAAGTGTCCACATTCAATGGCGAAAAGTGGGAGCCGAAGAGTTGGCCTGCGGAAGCTGAAGGCGTTGGACTCACCGAGGCTCCGCGGGGCGCGCTGGCACATTGGATCAAGATCAAGAATGGCGCCATCGACAACTATCAACTGGTTGTGCCGACGACATGGAACGGTTCTCCGCGGGATGCCAAGCAGCAGCGGTCGTCGTTTGAGTCAGCGCTGATTGGTACGCCCGTAGCCAACCTGGAGCAGCCGGTCGAAATCATCCGGACGATCCATTCCTTTGACCCGTGCCTGGCCTGCGCCGTGCATTTGTACGATCCGCAGGGCAAACACCTCCACCAGGTTTCCTTCGAGTGAAAGCTATGAGCCTTCCAAATTCGAGTGCGGGCACTGCCACAGGTAATGGATTTTCAGACCAGGTTGCGCATCCGGTCGAGTACCGGCGGGTTTATGTTTGGGAACTGCCGGTTCGCGCTTACCACTGGATCAATGCAATAGCCCTCGTGGTTCTCTGTGTGACGGGCTACCTGATCGGAGCTCCGCTGCGTGCTTTCTATGCGGCGGAAGCTTATCAGCAATATTGGTTTGGTTGGGTGCGGTTCCTGCACTTCCTTGCAGCGTTTATTTACGTCTTTAACTTTGCTGCGCGCCTCTACTGGGGTTTTGTCGGCAATAGATACTCAAGCTGGCGCGCGTTCTTCCCGTTCAAGCGGTCGCAACAGCAGGAGATCGTGGATGTGATCAAGGCCGATGTGCTGGAAACCAAGATGCACGGGCCCATTTCGACAGGGCACAACGCGCTGGCAGGCCTAATCTACTTCGGCACTTTTCTGGCGTTTGTCTTTCAGACCATCACCGGCTTCGCTCTCTATTCCAGCATGAGCAACTCGTGGCTGCCGCGAATGTTTACATGGGTGGTGCCGCTGATGGGCGGGGAATTCGGTGTGCGCTTCTGGCACCACCTGTTCCTGTGGTTCTTTGTCACATTTATCATTGTTCACATCTATCTTGCCTTCTATCACGACTACATTGAGGGGCGTGGCACGGTATCCTCGATTATTGGTGGATGGAAGTTCGACCGGGAGAAGAGTGGCAAATGAACCGGTAAAGACGTTGGTGCTTGGCCTGGGCAACGTCCTGATGGGCGATGAAGGCATCGGCGTTTACGTGGTGCGCGAACTGGAAAAACACACGCTGCCGGCCGGCGTGGAGTGCCTGGACGGCGGTACCGGCGGCTTTACGCTGCTGGAGCCGCTGGAGAACGCCGACCGCATCATCATCGTCGATGCGGCGTCCGACGGCAATCCGATCGGCACGGTCAGCCGCACAACGCCACAGTTCTCACGCGATTACCCGCCGACGCTCACCGCTCATGATGTCGGCATGAAAGACCTGCTGGATATGTTCTACATCCAAGGCGGTACACACGAGATCATTCTGTACGCCATTACCATCGATCCTCATCAGCCGATCAGGATGAGCCTCTCGCCGGAGGGGGAGAAGGTTGCCGCAGTCGCCGCGGGACAGATTCTTGCTGAATTGAAAGCAGATACCGGCGGCAGTCTCGGCTTGTGAATAGCAACCCGCAGAAATTATTGCAGCGGATTTAGATTCCCATTCCCCAAAAGGGGTATTTGCAATTCCTGTCGGTCCCGAGCTATCATCGGACATGGAACTTAAGGCCTGTTGTCGCTTCTGTACGCTGCCTCGCGCGCGCAGGTGACCTGGGTCTGTAAGTCCTAAAGCGAATCCAAGCTCCCCTAAAATGCCCGCGATTCAGCCAAGCTGTCGCGGGTTTTCTATTGCTCCCCAATGCCCATGGAAGAGGTCGAAAAATGAGTCAAACAGGGACGAGTCAACCTGTTGAGGTGAAAGAAACCAAAGCCCAGCGTGCCGAGCGCCTGAAGCGCGAAAAGAACCCCTGGGAAGCCTTCAATGAGGTGCGCGAGTTCGCGCGCGAAGGGCGCACGAGCGTGGTTCCCGCTTGGGCGAATCTGTATTTCAAGTGGTGGGGCATCTACACGCAGGGCGACGGCGTGGGTGCAGTTGGCGGCAAGGGCGGAGAAGGTGTAACCACCGACTACTTCATGATGCGCATCGGCATTCCCAACGGCATTTTGAAAGCAAGTCAGCTGCGCGCCATCGGCGGGCTCACTCGCAAATATGCGCGCAACCTTGCCGACATCACCGTGCGCCAGGCGATTCAACTGCACTGGCTCACCATTGAAGATCTGCCTGAAGTGGTCGACGCCCTCGACGCCATTGGTCTTTCGCCCAAGGGCGCCTGTGGCGACGTGGTGCGCAACGTGACCGGCTGCCCGTTGGCGGGTGTTGCAGCGGATGAACTGATCGACGCTTCACCGGTCGCTCTTGAAATAGCTCACCTGCTCACAGCCAACCCATCGTTCTATAACCTTCCGCGCAAGTTCAAGATCTGCGCAACCGGTTGCCCGTCATGGTGCAGTCATCCGGAAATCAACGATATCGGTCTGACTGCGGTGAAGTACAAGGACGAAGTTGGCTTCTCGCTTCGTGTTGGCGGCGGCCTATCGAACGAGCCGCATCTTGCGCTGCGTCTCGATGCCTTTGTACTTCCGCACCAGGCGGTGCGTGTGGCCGAAGCGGTGGCGGAGGTCTTCCGCGACCAGCAGGGACTGCGCGAGAGCCGCGACCGCGCCCGGCTCAAGTATCTGTTTATGAAAGAGGGCTGGACTGCGGAGAGTTTCCTTACGGAGTTGCAGTCGCGTCTCGACTTCAAACTGCTGCCTGGCGTTCCTGAGCAGGTTCCGGACGATGTGTTTCGCGACCACGTTGGTATCCATCCACAGCGTCAAGCCGGGTCGAGCTATGTTGGAGCGTCGGTGCTGCGTGGCCGGTTGACGGGCGAGCAGTTGGAGGCAGCGGCGGATCTTGCTGAGCGCTTTGGCAGTGGCTCACTCCGGACCACCGTTTCGCAGAACCTGATTTTCATTGACGTCCCAAACAATAAGACCGCGGAACTTGCACGCGAGCTCAATCAGATCGGTCTCCAGGTCGATGGCTCCAACTTCTGGCGCGGTGCCGTTGCATGCACCGGCACTGAATTCTGCAAACTCGCAATCACGGAGACCAAGGGCTTTACAAGGTGGCTGGTGGATGAGCTTGAAGAGCGGCTGCCGCAGTTTGACCAGCAACTCAAGCTGAACGTGACGGGATGCCCTAACGGCTGCGGACAGCACTGGATTGCCGACATTGGCCTTGAAGGCAAGAAGATCAAGCACGAAGGAAAAATGACAGACGCCTACTACTTCTGCTTGGGCGGAGCAGTGGGCCAGCATGCAGCCGTTTCGCGGCCTGTGGGGTATCGAAGTCCGGCAGCGCTGGTTCCGGAGGCTATCGAGCGGCTGTTGCGCCAGTACCTTGCCGGACGGCAGCCGGAGGAAAATCTCCGCGCTTGGTTTGGCCGCCACACAAACGATGAGCTTCGCGCACAGCTTGCCGGTGAAGTCCTGGCTCCAGTCGAACGCGATTTGCCGACCAGCCGCGTGCCTCACGGCGTTGCCGAATAAGGATGATTTCATGAGCCTGTTGCCCATCTTCCTTAAACTCGAAGGACGGCGCTGCCTGCTGGTCGGAGCGGGGAATGTAGCTCTCGACAAGATTGGTTCGCTGCTCAAGACCGGGCTGCGGCTGCGCGTTGTAGCGCCTGAAGCGGGGCCGGAGATACAGCAACTCGCCAAGGAGGGCAAGCTCGAATGGATTCAGCGCCCGTTTGAAGCGAATGACGTGGATGGAAACTTTCTCGTCATCACGGCCACGGATTCTCCCGATGTGAACAACTCAGTCTTCCGCGAGGCTCAAAGGTGCAACATCGCTTGCAACAGCGTGGACGATATTCCCAACTGCGACTTTTTCTTTGGGTCTGTGGTAAACCGGGGAGAGTTGCAGATTGCCATTTCGACGGCCGGGGAGAGTCCCGCCTTCGCTCAGAGGCTGCGGCGCGAGATCGATGAGCAATTGCCGGAGGACCTGGGCCCCTGGCTTGAAAACCTGGGCGAACTGCGCCGCGAGGTTCTGGCGACCTTTCCGCGCGGAGAAGAACGCAGACTGCTTCTGCACGAGCTGGCGGAACGGAAGATATGCGATTCAGCCCTGTGCGCTGCACGACAGATAGTGAAACATGGCGGCGAATCAGGAAGGGCCGAGGAAGGCCATGTTTATTTGGTCGGCGCCGGACCCGGCGATCCTGATCTACTGACCGTGAAGGCTGTGCGGCTGATCGAGAGCGCGGATGTGGTCTTGCATGACGACCTTGTGCCGCAGGCGATCCTTGGCCTGGCGAAGGCTTCGGCGGACGTTGTCAACGTTGGCAAGCGGTGCGGCACCAAGACGATTACTCAGGGCGAGATCAATACGCTGATGGCGGAGCATGCGCACGCGCATCGTAGCGTGGTGCGGCTCAAGAGCGGCGATCCGATGTTGTTTGGCCGGGCCGCGGAAGAGATTGATGCGCTGACCGAAGCAGGCATCCCTTTCGAAGTGGTTCCGGGAGTTTCAGCGGCGTTTGCCGCTGCGGCGGCCATCGGTTGCTCGCTAACGGATCGTGAATGGGCATCGAATGTCCAGTTCTCGACCGGCCATCACGCTCAATCGCACAATCGAGCGCCGCTTCCTGCATTGGAGGATGCGACGCGAGTGGTCTATATGCCGGGCCGCGATCTTCGTTTGCTGGCGGAGGAGTGGCTTCAGGAGGGACTGCCTGCCGACTTGCCTTGCGCTGTGGTTTCGCGGGCCGCGCAACCGGAGCAAGAGGTGAAGCATACGACGCTTGGGGCGCTTGGGGAGACTGAGCCCGCAGCGGCGCCCAGCTTGCTGATTGCTGGATGGGCTGTTAGAGAACGGGTGGCTCTGAGGCAAGCGAATTCTGATGTCTTGCCCGCTGCGGCCGACTGAAGCGCGCGACGTCTATTGCGGGGAACTCTCCGTTTCATTGGTTCCCAGGTAGATTTCGTATTTTTGGAGATTTCTAGAGATTATTCTGTCCCCCAAGTCCACGCCGCAAG
>Ga0182013_10004568_pt1 | contig 16566 bp, 16 predicted proteins | sample 612S2MmetaG_FD_120487 | JGI IMG/M metagenome (GOLD analysis project Ga0182013, IMG submission 120487) | Permafrost microbial communities from Stordalen Mire, Sweden - 612S2M metaG | ecosystem: Environmental > Terrestrial > Soil > Wetlands > Permafrost | place: Sweden: Stordalen | collected...
GGTGGCCCGGAACCCGGCATCGGCTGTGCTGGCCGAGGTGTAATTACCGCAATCAACCAGATGGAAGAGAACAATGCGTATACCGACGATATTGACTTTATTTTCTTCGACGTGCTCGGCGACGTGGTCTGCGGTGGATTTGCCATGCCGATTCGTGAGGGTAAGGCGCAAGAGGTCTACATCGTCGCATCCGGCGAAATGATGGCTGTCTATGCGGCCAACAACATTTGCAAAGGCCTCGTGAAGTATGCCAAGCAATCTGGTGTGCGGCTTGGCGGCATCATCTGCAACAGCCGTAAGGTCGATCGGGAGCGTGAGTTCATCGAAGAGTTCACGGCCTCCATCGGCACGCACATGATTCACTTTGTCCCCCGCGACAATATCGTGCAAAAGGCAGAGTTCAACAAAAAGACTGTTACTGAATACGATGAGACCGAAAACCAAGCCAAGGAATATAGCGAACTCGGTCGGAAGATTATTGAGAACCAGAACTTCGTCATCCCCAAGCCATTGACGATGGACCAACTGGAATCGATGGTAGTGAAATACGGGCTGGGGGACTGAGGGCGCAGTCGCTCGTAGTACGAAGTAAGTGCGCGACAGGCGGTTATAAGGATTGTCTGCATACCTATGATCTGTTCACTTACTTCCTCGCCGGCTGAATGCCAGTTCATCAACCTGCTGTAACCAGGGACTGAAGGAGAAATCAATCGATGCCACACCATGAGTTCGATTGCAGCACATGTATTCCAGAAAGAAAGAAGCACGCCGTAGTGAAAGGTCCCGGTGAGACACTGGCCGATGCACTACCGGCGGGGTATTTGAGCACGATTCCCGGGTCGATCTCCGAGCGCGGCTGTGCCTATTGCGGCGCCAAACACGTGATCGGAACACCGATGAAGGATGTGCTTCACATCAGTCACGGGCCAGTCGGGTGCACCTATGACACTTGGCAAACAAAGCGTTATATCAGCGACAACGACAATTTTCAGCTGAAGTATACCTTCGCCACCGACATGAAGGAGAAACATGTTATCTTCGGCGCGGAGAAACTTCTCAAGCAGAACATTCTCGACGCGTTCAAGGCTTTTCCTGATATCAAGCGCATGTCCCTCTACCAGACCTGCGCCTCAGCCCTGATCGGCGACGACATTAATGCTGTTGCCGCCGAAGTGATGGAGGAGTTGCCCGGCGTCGATATTTTTGTTTGTAACTCTCCTGGGTTCCGCGGCCCAAGCCAGTCCGGCGGCCATCACACGATCTGCATCGCCTGGTTTCAGGACAAGGTGGGGACGGTCGAACCGGAGATCACCAGCGACTACGTCATCAACTACGTTGGCGAATACAACATTCAGGGCGACCAGGAGGTCATGCAGGATTACTTCAAGCGCATGGGCATTCAGGTATTGTCTACTTTCACCGGCAATGGTTCGTACGACGGCCTGCGCGCCATGCACCGTGCACACTTGAATGTGCTGGAATGCGCGCGTTCCTCTGAATACCTCTGCAACGAACTGCGCGTAAAGTACGGCATACCGCGTCTGGACATTGACGGATTTGGATTCGACGCGCTTTCGGACTCGCTGCGCAAGATCGGATTGTTTTTCGGAATTCAGGATCGCGCTGAAGAAATCATCAAGGCGGAAACAGAGCGCTGGAAGCCCGAGCTCGATTGGTACAAAGAGCGTCTGATGGGAAAGAAGGTGTGCCTATGGCCCGGTGGTTCCAAGCTGTGGCACTGGGCTCATGCAATTCATGAGGAGATGGGCGTCGAGGTTGTCTCTGTGTACACAAAGTTCGGGCATCAGGGAGACATGGAAAAAGGAATCGCCCGCGCTGAAGAAGGTGCTCTGGCAATTGACGATCCGAATGAACTCGAAAGTCTTGAAGCGATGTATCGACTGAAGCCCGATTGCATCTTCACCGGCAAGCGTCCGGGTGAGTATGCCAAAAAGATTCGGGTTCCTTATCTCAACGCGCACGCCTATCACAATGGACCGTGGAAAGGATATGAAGGCTGGGTCCGCTTCGCGCGTGACATCTACAACGCGATCTACTCACCCGTTCATCAGCTTGCAAAGCTGGATATCAGCAAGGATGAGATTCCAACCGGCAGCGGTTTTGTAACACGGTGCATGCTTTCCGACGCCACGCTCAGTGAAGAAACGAAGAATGCGCCTGGCCTTCGCCAATACACCGGCAAGTTCGACGTCATCCAGGATTTACGCAAAAAGACCACGGCTGATTATCCCTACCTGCGGCAGGATAGTCTGACGCAATTGGTGTGAAGAGCAAGCGATGGAGGATTCGATGAATAGCAAAGTTGAACAATTAGTCAACTACATCATGAAGCACTGCCTGTGGCAGTTTCACTCCAGAGCGTGGGACCGGGAGCGCCAGAACCGGGAGATTCTCACGTGGACGCGGAACATCCTTTGCGGCGATTCCGAAGTGCCTGCTGACCGCCTGGATCGCTGTCATTGGGTCGATGCGAAGGTCCTCGCCAACTCTTATCGCGTGCACTTCCCATGGATCAGCGAGTTAGGCACGACAGAGATCACTGAACTCATGAAAAACGTGCATGAGCGGATGGACTATTTGACGATCACCGGCTCGAAGAATCTCGAATTGACCGACCAGCACTACTAAGGAGACCGATATGGCTTGCAATCTCTCGGAACGGACACGCGCCGGTGTCATCAACCCGATCTTCACCTGTCAGCCCGCGGGCGCCCAGTTTGTCAGCATCGGCATCAAGGACTGCATTGGGATTGTGCATGGTGGTCAAGGCTGCGTGATGTTCGTGCGCCTCATTTTCTCGCAGCACTTCAAGGAGAGCTTCGAGTTGGCCTCCTCTTCAGTGCACGAAGAGGGTGCTGTCTTTGGTGCTCTCAAGCGAGTGGAAGAGGGCGTCGATGTGCTGCTGATGCGTTATCCACATATCAGGGTGATTCCCATCATCTCCACCTGTTCGACGGAGATCATCGGCGACGACATCGATGGTGTGGTCGTCAAGCTGAACGAAGAGCTGCTCAGAGAAAAGTATCCCGACCGGGAAGTGTACCTGGTTCCCATTCACTCCCCCAGTTTTGTGGGCAGCATGATCAGCGGCTACGATTCCGCTATGCGAGATATCATCAAGTACTTCGCAGCCAAAACCACGCCGAATGGAAAGATTAATCTCTTCACGGGATGGGTCAATCCGGGTGATGTCACGGCTCTCAAACATCTCCTGCATGAGATGGATATTGATGCGACGGTGCTGCTTGAAATCGAAGAGTTCGATTCTCCGCTCATGCCTGACGGACAGCATGTATCTCACGGCGAAACGACCGTTGAGGACTTGAAGGATACTGGGAATGCTCTTGCATCCATTGCACTCAATCGCTATGAAGGGGGCAAGGCCGCACAATACCTGGAGACCAAGTTGGGCATCCCCGCTACCATTGGCCCTACGCCGATCGGCATTCGCAATACGGATTCCTTCTTGCAGACGTTGAAGCAGATTACAGGCAAACAGATTCCGCAATCGCTCGTCAAAGAACGCGGAATCGCGATCGATGCGTTGACCGACCTGACGCACATGTTTTTCGCCGAGAAGAAGGTTGCCATTTATGGCAATCCGGATCTTGTTATAGGCCTGGCCCAATTCTGCATTGATCTCGAAATGAAGCCAATGTTGCTCCTTCTCGGTGACGATAACCCGCAGTACGCGGAGGATCCGCGCATCAAGGAACTTAAGGAAAGCGTCGATTGGGACATGGAGATCATCACCAACGCCGATCTTTTTGAGATGGAAGAAAGAATCAAAAACGGCTTAGAGATCGATCTGATTCTCGGCCACTCGAAGGGGCGCTTCACTGCCATCGATAACAAGATCCCTATGGTGCGAGTGGGCTTCCCTACATATGACCGGGCAGGTATGTATCGCCATCCGGTGGTTGGGTATGCCGGCGCAATCTGGCTTGCTGAGCAGATGGCCAATGCACTCTTCACCGACATGGAATACAAGGGCACTCGCGAGTGGAGCCTGAACGTCTGGTAAAAGGCAGGTAGCATCGTCATCCCAGTTCACCGAATGCTTCTTCGCAATGGGAGAAATGGAACGAAAGCGCAGTTTACGAATTGATTCTGGGAGGGTGTGAGAGTGTCGCAAAAATCCCTGATTACCGCTGGCGATCTAATCGACAATTCTCAGGTTCCCAATGCCGCTGTTTCAGAAGCGCGAATGAGCGACTTGTTCTTTGCTTACGGTTCCAACATGAACCTAAATCAGATTCGCGCCCGTTGCAGCAAGCCTTTCGTGGTCTCCACCGCGCGATTGGCTGATCATCGCCTTGTCTTCTGCGGGCACTCTGATGTTTGGGATGGCGGAGTAGAGACGGTGGATCCGATGCCCGGCCATGAAGTATGGGGTGTGCTCTTTTCGTTGAGCAAACTGAATTGGGAACGTCTGGATCTGTGGCAGGATGCCCGCATGGATGGCGGCGGAATGTATTTTCATTTCCCAGTGTCAGTCCAGGACTCTGCAGGGCATGAGCACCACGTGCGCGTTTACAAGAAGGACATCCAGAAGGAACCAACCAATCCGAGCAGAGAGTATCTCGAGCACATCGTACAAGGGGCCGAGGAAAATGGACTCCCGCACGAGTACATCGAGGCTTTGAGATCGAGAGACTCAAAGCCCGCTTCCTATACCGTTCCGGCGAGAGGTACTTCAGATCTCGGACGGTCTGCGGGAGTGTCGTGTTCCGATTGCGCAGCTTGAGGTCGTTCGTGCCGATTGCACAGTAAGCTCGCGATAACAACAGAGGATAAAGGACATCATGAAGATTGCGGCTTTTGTGAGTGCCGGTGATGACGTTGTCGATTTCTTTGAAGATGGCGCTCTTTGCCTCTTCGAGAAAATCGCTGACCGTTGGGATAAGATCCAGGAGGTCCCGCTGCGGCTTAAAGAGGAAATGGGACTCGGCCAGGTTAAAACCGCTCTCTCAACCTGCCTGAATCAGGTAAAGGACTGCGATGTGTTCCTCCTCCGCGACCTGCGGGGAAGCATCAAGGCAATGCTGGAAGACCATGGATTTCGGGTCTGGAAATCGGTAGGTAATTTGAACGAACAGCTGGATAGTGTTGCGCTGCGAGAGCAGGAGTTCGTAGTGGTCGAGGAAGATCCGATCCCGGCGCCACAGCCTGTGGGCGATATTCGGGATGCCTGCTATCGGATCAATCTGGTTGAGTTGTTAGAGAGCGGCACACCTCACGTCTCGCGCGATGTCCTCATGCCGTTCTTTGAGTTGGTTTCCTTTCATCGGTTGGAGATTATCTGCCAGCACACGCCAAAGTGGTTTGCCATGGAATTCGCTTCATTGGCGTTGCGTGTGGAATCAACAACTCCAGGTCCCTCGGGTACCGACCAGCTTGTCGTTGTAGTGCCTGCCTGCGGAGCTCGAAGTTGTCCTCCCGGCAGAAGAGGTGGACGCTCCGGCTGCCACTGCGGATAGACGGGCACCGTGTGAACAGCATTCATAAGATGAAGAGAAAGAAATACGGAGAGAGACAATGGATGAGCACCCTCATGCGACGATGCGCCGCAAGGAACGTGAAATTACAGACCGCGCCGAGATGGATGAAATACTTGCTTCCAGCAAGGTGATGTACCTTGGCCTCGCGGATCAAAACATTCCATTTGTGGTGCCGGTCTTCTTCGCCTACGACGGAACCGCGATTTACTTCCATTCAGCTAGCGCTGGAAGCAAGATCGAGATCCTCAAACGAAATCCGAAGGTCTGTTTTGTCGTCTCGATCGATCAGGGCGTGATCGAAAGTGACAAGGCCTGCGACTTCGAAGCGAAGCACCGCACCGTAATAGGCGTAGGAAGCGCACATTTTGTAGAAGATGTATCCGCAAAGATTAAGATTCTCGACAAGATTGTAGCCCTCTTCACAAACATGCAATTCGAGTATCCCAAGAACAATCTTCGCGCGACCACTGTGGTGCGGATCGACATCGAATCGATCAAAGGGAAGAAGCATGGCCTTTAGTGGGAAAACTTGAGCAATCAACCGAAAACTGCAATCGCCCGTTCTTCTCCATGGACGACATCTACTGAGCCATGCGATGTGACATTCATTCCTGTCTTATTGACTGGCGCTTGACACCCGCCGAGTGACGGCCCTTCTTCAGAAAACCCGTCTCATCGACGATCAGAACAGCATCCGGGCGGCTCAACTCTTCCAGTACGTAGCTGCGCAGCTGATCCCGCGCGGCGTCTGCATCCCAGCGAGCTCGGTCCAATAGGTGCTGCATACGATAAGGAGACGCTTCCTCCATCCACTCAGCCAATTGCCAGCCGTTCTTGCGCTCGCAACTGCCCAACAGGCCTTGTAGATATGCCAAACTTCGCGCACGAGGCTCTGAGCGCACAAACAAATCTGCAATCAGGCTATGTGCCCGCAGCAACTCTCGCTTCCAACCCGATAACCGCTTCTCCATAGCAAAGAACGGAGAACCAAAGTCCAGAGCAAGCTCAGATTATCCCTACCTACGACTGTAGTACTAAGCCCGAGTGCAATAAGCGAAGGAGTTCGTCGCCGTCCTTCGCCGCTGCATCAAGGACGTCAGGGGAAACGCGGATGTGATGTTCTTTTGCTTTGGCAGCAATTGGAGATGCTTCTTCAGGCGGCGGAGTCACTGAGGGGCCAGTGGAACCCGAGTTCGTGTCCTTGGCAGTTTTCTCAACATCGAGATTCGGATCAGGTGTTGTCGTCATCTCTTAGCTCCCTGCCACTACTTTGTCTCTTGCGATGCCTCATGATTTCTGCTGGTTCAGAGGGCCTAACTCGGACTTAGCTCTGCACGTCCAGCGGCGGATACCGCAGCGCATCGATCAAGACCATGATGGCTGTAGTGACCATAATTACCGTAGACGACAATGATCTGCGAGAGTGCGGGTACCTGCTGAGAATCTATGCGCCAATCTCGTGCAGTGCCATAAACGCCTCTAGCAGAACTCGCGGATCGTAGTGCCCCTTGTATACGGGCGGTGGCTCTCTCTCAAGACCGAGCAAGGAGTAGACAGCGGTTTGCGCAGAGCGAACGGAGTATTCGACGGTGAACACCACATCGTCCGGCAGTTCGCAAAACTGCCCAACGAATGCGAGGTTCTTCGAGCCTTCAGGTATCACCTGAGGGCGATCCCCATTGCTTCGCGGCAGGAATTGGCTGGTTATAAAGGGCATCATGCAGGGGATACCGATGGTGGTATCGAGAATCCGATCGGCTTGCTCTTCGAGGTGTAAATGGCCAATGATCTCCGTCATGATTTCACGCCCAGAGCATGCCGACATGGGCTTCTTCACGAAGTTCCCTGGTACATCGACGAACAACCCATAACCCCAAAAGACCTGCACGCTCTCTGGCTGTTCAATAAAGTGTGGCTGGTGTGGCAACACAATCGACGCTATCCAACTGGATTCCGGAAAGGTAATTAGTCCGCCTTCGCCTGGAACGTTGCCGGTGAGATCATGGATAAGTTGAAAGAACGTAGGGTTGTGAAGAGTGGTCGTGAAAGACAACCACTTCGATTGCTCAATGTGGTCAGCAAAGTTCTTTGGATGGCCAAACTGCGCATGACCTTCTGCAATCTTTTCCCACAACGCCCACGAGCCCCCATTGGGCTTTCCGAGCAATGCCGGTGACGAATCCATCGAACCGAGACTTGAAGCTTCCGTCATGGAGCCCAGCGTGATGATCGCTCTATCCTGTTTCTCGATGGCTATCTCTTTAAGGCATGCGCCATCACTAACGATGATCTGGTCAACGTAGTAGCTGTCATTTTCATAGTAGAGACTGAGATCAGTGACGTGTGTCTCTAGCATAAAGTTCACGCCGCGTTCCTCGAGCCATTTCTGGAGCGGCCGCACCATCGAATCGTACTGGTTGTAGACTGTTCGCATAATGCCTGTAAGCGTGTTGAATCCGGAAACCATATGGGTGAAGCGCACGAGGTACCGCTTGAACTCAACTGCACTATGCCAAGGCTGAAAGGCAAAAGTAGTGCACCACATGTGCCAAAAATCCGTCTCAAAGAATCCATGATCGAACTGATCGGAGATGGCGCTTCGCCCAAGAAGCTGTTCAGGTTCTAGTGCAAGGCGCTCAAGCGTAAGAATATGACTCTCGCTCAAGCAAAACCTGGGCGCGTCGATCTTGTGTCCATCTCGAAAGAGGCGGGACTTCGACGCGGTCTTCATCGTCTCGTTCCAGTCAGCGATCTCCGCGTCACAGTCCGAGTTCCATCAAGAGTGGGAATCGATGAGAAGAGATCGAAGGTGCATAGATACTTGCTCTCGATCATGCGGCCACCCCTCATCACGTAGCCGTCATCGGGATTCCCGGTTGCATCCAAACTGCCGCCGATTCTGGATGATTCCTCAATGATCGTAATAGTGTGCCCAGGAATAGACCCATCGCGAATCAAAAAGACCGCAGCGGCAAGAGATGCAATACCGCCGCCCACGAGATAGGTTACTGATTCACGATCAAATTGTGTTGAAGACATCTCATTTCCACTTTCTCTCGACCGGATTCATCTTGCAGCACCTGCGCAAGTGCTTTTGGCACAACAATCTTCTGTCTTACATGCCGATGTTCTATCCGTCAAACTGAAATGACTGTACCCAATTGACCAGATGCTCAGCGGTTCGCGATGGGAGGTGTGGCGCAAATGCAGCGCACAAGTCGAGCATTAAGTGCTCAATTGAGCACAGTCTTAGCCCTCACGACAAAAGAGAATGAGTGTCAAGTTATTTTGCGATCGATAGAGGAGACCATCATGGCCGAAGCTTTTTCTTTGCCTTCCATCCCGACAAAGATCCTGTTACCCATTGACTTCAGCCCATCTTCCCGAGCCGCCTTGGAGACGGCATCCGACCTCGCTCAGCACTTTCATGCCGAACTTCATCTGGTGAATGTCATCCCGTTTTTCCCGACTTCGACTATGCCTAACTTTGTTCCGGAAGAGGCGTTCCTCAAGGATGAACGGGCGAACGCAGAGACGCATTTGGCGAAGTGCCTTGCGATTCTCACTTCGAGAGCAGTCAAGGCAAGTTTCAGCGTTGAAGTTGGAAATGATGTGGCAGGCAATATTATGGAAGTAGTGGACCGTGAGCATATCGACCTAGTTGTGATCTCCACCCACGGCATCTCAGGCTGGCATCCGCTGATCTTCGGCTCGATTGCCGAAAAAGTTGTCAAGCTCGTCCAATGTCCACTTTTACTGCTTCGCTCGGCCAAGCCTGATTCTGGCGTAAAGAGTTCTTCAGGCCGCTCGATGGAATGGTGGTAGCGAGATTGGCAGTTCAGGCGGCTATCCATCGCCCACGGGCCCGAACATACCAACGATTCAAAGCCACAACTGACGCCGCAGCCTGCTGCGGAGAGATAGGAAGGAACCAACGAGATGGCTACCACGGAACTCGATCTAAGCGCTAGGCAGAATGAAGTTTCGCCATCTTCGAGCGACAACGCCGATCAGGCTTCCACCCCACCAAGTTCATCTTTGCCTTCCACAACAATCGCTGGCTCATTCATACTATGATTCATAGACGCTCGGATGAGGGCCGTTTTCATGTCCGCAGCTACATGGACCAAGACACGACGACCACACCATTCGACATGGTCGTAATGAACGAGATGAGTCGCTATCAACTTACTCTGGATGCACTGAAGCATTTTCCGCGTGCCCATGTGCAAGCAGCGAATGCTATCACTCTGTTCAGCAAGAAGCTGAATGAACATCACGACTATATTCGCCAGAACCTGGAAGATATGCCCGAGATCAGGAACTGGCACTGGACGGTGGACTTTAGCGATTCGGCTGCGCCTGCACCAATGGCAAAGGGACATCCCAGGAAAGCAATGTTCACCGACAGTTAAGCGCAATCCGGTTGAGATTGAGACAGAAGCAACTTATCGCAATAAGTTTGCGCTCGCAGTCACAGCTTCCGTGACTCCGGCGCTTAGGAGGAGATTGTGAATGATCCGAAGGCACCATTCGATTGGCTAAAGGTCGATGGTCTTGATGCGCTGGTTGAGTTGGCGCTCAATCTCCATTGGTCCTGGAACCATGCTGCGGACGAGTTGTGGGAAAGACTCGACAAGGAACTTTGGAAAGCTACACAAAATCCGTGGGTCATCTTACGGACGGTATCTCACGAAAAGATTAAGGCCGAATTGGACGATGTGGAGTTCCGCAGCCGTCTCGACAGTCTGCTCCAGCGGAATCGTGAATCCTACCAAGCAGATGCATGGTTCCAACACAAGCATCCAGGCGAAGCTCTCACAACGGTCGCCTACTTCAGCATGGAGTTCATGTTGAGCGAAGCACTACCCATCTATTCAGGTGGGCTTGGAAATGTAGCGGGCGATCAGATGAAGGCGGCAAGCGACCTTGGTGTCCCAGTCGTCGGCGTTGGACTGCTTTATGGTCAAGGATATTTCCGCCAGGATTTCGATTCGGAAGGCCGCCAGCAGGCACTTTATCCGGTCAACGATCCTGGCCAACTTCCCATCAGGCCGTTGCGTCAGAAGAACGGAGAGTGGCTGCGGCTGCAGATCCACCTGTCAGGAGCTCTGATCTGGCTCCGCTGCTGGGAGGTCTCTGTTGGAAGGACAAAGCTCTACCTGCTCGACACAAACGACTTCGCCAATACTGCTACGCATCGGGGAATCACCAGTGAACTTTACGGTGGCGATGCGGAGATGCGGCTGAAGCAGGAGATCATTCTCGGGATTGGTGGATGGCGGTTGTTGCGCGAGCTTGGTTTGCAACCCGAAGTCTGCCATCTCAATGAAGGCCATGCGGCATTTGCGGTGCTCGAAAGGGCACACTGCTATATGGAGGATTATGAAAAGCCGTTCGATCTAGCTCTGGCAGTCACGCGGGCTGGAAATATCTTTACGACACACACTGCGGTTGCTGCCGGTTTCGATCGCTTTGACCCGCAACTTATCCGGCAGTATCTCGACCATTATGCGCAGGATGAACTTCGCATCTCGCTTGACGAACTGCTCAAGATCGGCAGGCAAAACCCCAGCAACAGCGCAGAGCCTTTCAACATGGCCTATCTCGCTCTCCGTGGCAGCGGCCGTGTGAATGGCGTGAGCAAGCTTCACGGAGAAGTGAGCCGGCAGATATTCCAGCCGATTTTTCCACACTGGCCGCAGGCAGAGGTCCCGATTGGCTCAGTGAGCAATGGCATTCATGTGCCGACCTGGGATTCGGTTGAGGCCGATACGCTGTGGACCACAGCTTGCGGCAAAAAGCGCTGGCATGGAGATCGCGCTGTCGAAGATGACATCCGGAACCTCACCGATGAACAAATCTGGCAGATGCGGTCCACGGAGCGAAAGACATTGATTGATTGGTTGCGCAAACGGTATGCCCGCCAGCTTGCTTCAGAAGGCGGAGACCCATCGATTGCGGATAACATTCTCGATGGAAATGCGCTGACTCTGGGTTTCGCGCGGCGCTTCGCAACGTATAAGCGTCCTGATCTTCTCCTGCTTGATTCTGAGCGGCTGGTTCGACTTCTCTCCAACCCACAACGGCCGGTACAACTGATCCTTGCCGGCAAAGCGCACCCTCAGGATTTGCCTGGACAGGCCTTGATAAAGAAGTGGCAGGATTTCATCCGGCGCCCGGAGGTTCGTTCTGGAGTCGTCTTTCTAAGCGACTACGACATGATGCTGGCGCAGCACATGGTTCACGGAATCGATCTTTGGATCAATACACCGCGCCGCCCGTGGGAGGCTTGCGGAACCAGTGGTATGAAGGTCCTTGTGAATGGGGGCTTGAACCTATCTGAGTTGGACGGATGGTGGGCTGAGGCTTACTCCCCCGAAGTAGGATGGGCCATCGGTGACGGCAAGGAGCATGGAGACGATCCTGCTTGGGATCACACAGAGGCTGAAGCCGTGTATGCTGCATTGGAGAACGAAGCTATTCCAGAGTTTTATCAGCGGAATGAAAAGGGTCTTCCTCTGAAGTGGTTGGGACGTGTCCGCGAGAGCATGGCAAGGCTCACTTCCGAGTTTTCAGCTACGCGAACCATTCGCGAGTATACCGAAAATCACTATCTTCCCGCAGCAATCGGCTTTCATGATCGCGCAAGCGACGAAAGCGCGATCGGCGCCAGTCTATCAGACTGGCAAAAGAACATCGTTCGCACTTGGAACGAAGTGCATTTTGGGAAGGTGAAGATTGAGACGCATGATGGTTGGCATGATTTTGAGGTAGAGGTAGCTCTGGCGGGCCTCAAGCCGGATGAGCTGAAGGTTGAACTCTACGCGATGGCCATTGAAGAGAATGGGCCCGCCATCGAAGTGATGACTGCATCCAATCCGTGCGCTGATTCTGACGGCTATCTTATTTATTCTGGAAAGGTGTCTGCAGCTCATCCAGCAACAGACTATACTCCGCGCGTCGTTCCCTGCCATGCAAACGCTTCTGTCCCCCTTGAAGCAGAACAGATACTGTGGCAACGCTGATGACCAATCTCGGAATCATGGAACGGGCGCGGAAACTTCTGAATGCAGCAAGTCGTCGCGCCTCGAAACAAGAGGCAAAGAAAAGGAAAGTCACAGAAGCAACCAAGGCGAAGCGCAGTAACGACACTTCGCGATCCAATCCTCAGCCAATCTGGATGGAGACCGAGGCCAGAGTTACAGAGTGCCATCATGAGCTTTCCAGACTCAGGGCATCGGCTCTGCGAGTCACCGAAGATCCTGACGACGTGATCGTTTCCTTCACCTACTACGCACACGCGCAGATCTATTACGACGAAATCAGATCTCAAGTCGAAATAGCACAAGGTGAAGCCTTCTCTATTTACTACAACGCTCTGAATCCGCGAAAGAATACTCTCTCGCCATTACAATTGACGAACAGGCGCGCGCTATCGGATACCGCCATCCTCGGTTTCATACTCCTCTCGATCCTCTTCCTTGGCATAATTCCTGGGTAAAACTAGCGCTCAAGTGTTTGCACGCCGCAACAACACTGGGCCGAGTCAGGTCAAAACCGCAAGCACACTTGCACCAAAGCTAATCTTCCGCCTGAGGCAGGATCGTGCAGGCAACGAACTCATGACATCTTAGAGGCGCACATGCCACAGTTCATTCGGCATTGAGTCCGAGATGCGATAGCATGGTCCGTGTGGATTTGCTGTCCGTATGAAGAATGCCTTGAATTCCCAGGCCTTCCGCGATCTGAACAAACATCGGGGTGTTGTCGATGAATACAGCCTGTACAGGCTGCGCCTGAGCTATATCCAGTAGGATTCCACCCTTCTCCTCATAGCTTGCATAGACGTTTTCATTACCCTTGGGATAGTCGAATCCCTTGATCCTGGTTGAGATGATCTTGTACCCAGGCGCCTCCGATGCACCTCTCCTGTCGACTAAACCCGCTCCCAATCTACCGTTCAAAACGCCGGCCACAGTTCAACTGTCCTGTAGAGGATAAATGTTCTGGATATTACCAACAGAAGAAGCAAAAGAAAAGGGCGCGTTCCGCGCCCCTTTCACATTGAGGAACAATCAGACTAACCATGCAAAACCAAGCCGGACGGCCTGGTTTTCCGAAATACGATGAATGCCAGACCCAGAAGTCCAGTGCCGAGGAGGAGGAGGCTACTGGGCTCAGGCGTGGTGGTGGCATCGACCGTGAAGGACGTGGTCCCCGTGGTTGTACTGGTAAGGCTGAAATCGGCCGGCGTGTTGTCATACCCAATTTCGGTGAGAAGGCCGGTCCCCGAGAGATTCAAGAACGGAGTGCCATTCAACGAGCCATTAAAATCGACGACTATGCTCTCGATTGTGAATGTAGAAAGGCCGGACCCCACATTGAACAACTCCACTCCATTGGCTGCGCTGGCAGGGGCGAAGGTGAAACTGTTCAATTGCGCGGAGTCGCCTAGGAGACTGGCCAATGTTCCGGTGGCCTGATGGACTTGTCCGGTTCCAATGAATGTGACACCCGTTAAGCTCCAAGTGTCGGAACTGCTGAGAGATTCCCCAATGGCGATTGAGCCAGAAATTGAATCGGCCAATACAGCTGGGGCAATTGCAAGGGCCGTTGCCATTGCAAATAAGGCGAAACCAAATTTCCTCATCTTACCTCCTGGATCGCCCTTGCGGGCATTTGTGTCGTTTCCGCTCTCGCATCATGCTTGGGAGATAACGCGAGAAGTGGGGAAATTAGTGTGAGAGGGATTTCTCGTACTTTCGTGTTTACCCCGCCGGGGAAATCGATTTGGTCTCTGCGGTGGAGGGCTTCAGTACCTGGACACGAGACTAGCTGCAGCCCTCTGCCCCGTCTGGTCAAATCCGCACAGACGGATTTTCTTCAGTTTTCTCGAAATTGTGATGGTGCCGCGATCTATATCAGCCTGCCGCTTTCATCTTCATGCTTGATCTGCATGTTCTGCGGCGAAGACCAACCGCATTCACCTTATGATGCGCCTTCAATACCTTTAAGGAGATCGATCCTGGGGGACGGGTATACAGGTTTAGCAAGCTTATGAATAGGCCGCAGAATTGAAAGATCAATAAGTAAAGCTTTGAAATGGTCAATTTTGAACAGCCGTGAGATTCCAGCAGAAATATCGTGTGAGACGGCAATAAATCAACGGTCATGAAGACTTCAAAAGAAGAAGGAGCAGTCATGAAAACTGCAAGTGTTGTTGCAATCAGTATTATCATGGCAGCTCTTGCTGGCTGCGGGAGCGGCGGGGGCGGTGGTTCGACCTCAAATTCACAGTCGACTTCAACCCCAACCGTAACCCTTGCCATCAGTCCGACAAGCATCACAAGCGGTTCATCCGCGACCTTGTCGTGGACAACGACGAACGCGACGTCTGTAAGTATCAACAACGGCGTTGGCGTCGTCACTCCGGTTGCATCCGGAAGCGTCACCGTAACACCGTCCGCAACAACGACCTATACAGCAACCGCAACCGGAAGCAACGGCTCAGCTACGGCCACGGCGACCGTGACGGTTACCGCAACACTCCCGACCGTGACCCTTGCCGTCAGTCCGACAAGCATCACAAGCGGTTCATCCGCGACCTTGTCATGGACAACGACGAACGCGACGTCTGTAAGTATCAACAACAGTGTCGGCGTCGTCACTCCGGTTGCATCCGGAAGCGTCACCGTAACACCGTCCGCTACGACGACCTACACAGCGACTGCAACCGGAACCAACGGCTCGGCTACGGCCACAGCGACCGTAACGGTTGCCGCAGCGGCCGTTACGGTAACCATCTCTCCCTCATCCGTTTCTGTGCCGTCTGCAGGAAGCGAGCAGTTCACCGCGACCGTCATGAACACGACGAGTACCGCCGTCACCTGGTCGACATCCGCCGGCAGTATCTCCGCCACGGGACTTCTCTCCCTTGCGGGGGTTGCTGCAGGAACGAACGTCACAGTCACCGCCACAAGCGTTGCGGACACAACCAAGTCCGCAAGCGCAAGCGTCACCGTGACACAACGGGTGATCACTATCTCATTTGTCGCCCTGGATCCGAATGGCCTCCTGTCGCCAGATTTCATTCCTTCCGGTGCCCTGTATCCCATACACGTCGCAACGAGCGGGGCCCAGGTCGGCGACATCTTGACGATAACGGATTTCTCCGGATCGGCCCCAGTAACGATCAATGCTGCAAACATCACGGCGGGCTACGTTGGCACCGGGGTTGCTTTCTGTCCTTCAGGCGGCACCACATGCACAGTCACCAGCGGGCTCATAACGGTCTATGATCCCCACTTCGTAAAAATACAGGCTGCAAGCGCCGACGGGACCATTCAATCCAACGTGTTGTGGAAACCGCTCATAACGGATCAACCTACTCTTGCCATTAGCAAGGATGCAACGACGGCCTACTTCGCTCCCGGTTTCCCGTTCCTCGTTCAAGAGTATTTACTTGCCAACGGAACAAATACCAGCGGAACAAGTAATGCAACCATATTGGGAAACGATGACTATGCCATTGCGGTCGACAATCAGACTGGCGATGTCCTTACGGAAGTGGGCGGAACCGAGATCCAGAACTCCGGATCCACTAACATACTATCGAGCAGTAATACGCTTCTTGCAGTTGCCGCATTGAACAGCTACGGGTATGTCACGGCGCCAAATGTGGGAATGATCGGACAGATCAACAATCTTTCGCAGATGGCAATCACCGGTTCAGTAGCCGCTGGGAGCTATCCATGGGCAATCGATGCGGCGACCGTAAGTGGAAAGGACTTAGTCGCGGTTTACTCGGAGCAGGACACCACGATCAGGATCTTCGACAATAGCCTGACTCCGATCTCTTCCTTGGTGCTTACCGGCGTCTCGGAGGGAACCGCTCAAGACAACGCCGGCGGATGGCCGCTCCGGCTCTTCCAGTCAGGAACAGCCGCCCTGCTCTCGAGTTTTGACAAGGTCCTGGTCACGGCAACCCTCGATTCGACTCAAACCCTTCACCTTGCCCAGCAGGCGACCCTCACGGGCAACC
>Ga0182013_10004570_pt1 | contig 16559 bp, 9 predicted proteins | sample 612S2MmetaG_FD_120487 | JGI IMG/M metagenome (GOLD analysis project Ga0182013, IMG submission 120487) | Permafrost microbial communities from Stordalen Mire, Sweden - 612S2M metaG | ecosystem: Environmental > Terrestrial > Soil > Wetlands > Permafrost | place: Sweden: Stordalen | collected...
AGCTTCTAGCTTCTAGCTTCTAGCTTTTAGCCTTCAGCCTTTGTTCCGCATTTGCGTGGGCCGAAGGCCCACACTACAGCCGGTCTGGAGACCGGCGCTACACCGCTAAAGCGGATTGGATGGAGTAGTGGACGTAGTAGCGATAGATGAGTTCGTGGATGCGGAGGCATTGCTCGCGAATGTTATGGAGGAAGGCCCCGGTGTCGCCGGCGAGAATTTCTTCGATGGTGGCGAAGCTGAGCATGGCGTGGAGGCGTCCGATGCCGGCAGTGATTTCGTCGGGCGAGCGGCGACCGCCCGTGTGCTGAATGGAATCGATGGCGGAACGGATGGTCTCAACGCAGTAGCGGATGGCATGGGGAAAGTCGCGATTGAGCAGTAGGAACTCGAGGATGCGATCGGGCAGGATGTCGGCTGTATAGACCTGGCAATAGCCCTCGAAGGCGGTGCAGCAACGAAGCAGGCCTACGAGCTCAAGATACTGATAGCCGGAGTGGTCGCGCTCAGGGTGGGCAAAGAGTTCTTCCTGGTAGACCTCAAGCATGGTTGCCGTGGCATAGGCGCGCTCGAGGTAGCGGCCGAGGCGGATGAATTGCCAGCCCTGTCCATGAATCATGGTTGAGTCGCCAACCCCTTGAAAGAGGTGGATGCCGTCGACGATGGAGGTGAGCGCTTCGTTGATGCTGTTGCTGAACTGGGCTTGCGCATGCGGCGAGTGGATCTGGTGAAAGAGGCGATTGAGCCGCTGCCACTGCTCGCTGGAAATTTCTTCGCGGACCTGGCGTGCGTTCTCGCGCGCGCCGTTGACGCAGAAGGTGACGGAGATGGGATAAGCGCTGTCAAAGACCAGCTCGCGTGCCATGGAGTCAATGCTTCCGCTCCACTCCATCTCAGTAGGATCGCCGAGGGATTTAAGCAGGCGCCTCCAACGCTCCTCGACGTTGACGCTACCGGTGTCAAGCATGAGGGTCATGGTGACGTCGAGCTGACGCGCGGTGTTTTCAGCGCGCTCGAGGTAGCGGCTCATCCAGTAGAGACTGTCGGCCACGCGTGAAAGCATGGTGGAGCTTTCGCGCACGCGCGATCGAATTCCTATTGCAGAACCCATGTGTCCTTGCTTCCCCCTCCCTGAGAGGAGTTGACTACGAGCGAACCTTTTTCAAGGGCGACGCGGGTGAGGCCGCCGGGGACGATGTTGATTCTGTCGCCAAACAGCACGTAGGGCCGCAGGTCGACGTGGCGCGGCTCCAGGCGATTGCCGATGAGGCAGGGGGCGCGGGAGAAATCGAGCGTGGGCTGGGCGATGTAGTTGCGGGGGTTGGCATTGATCTGGCGGGCGAACTCCTCGCGCTGTTTGGCGGACGATTGCGGCCCGATGAGCATCCCGTAGCCGCCGCTTTCGCCGACGGCCTTGACCACAAGCTTGTCGAGATTCGCGAGCACATGCCGACGATCCTTGTCTTCGCTCAGCAGGAAGGTCTTCACGTTGGGAAGAATGGCGTCTTCGTCGAGGTAGTACTTGATCATGTCGGGCACGTAGGCGTAGACGGCCTTGTCGTCAGCCAAGCCGGTACCGAAGGCGTTGGTGACGGTGACGTTGCCGGCGCGATAGGCGTTGAAGAGGCCCGCGCATCCGAGTGCGGAGTCAGTGCGGAAGACAAGCGGATCGCTGAAGTCGTCGTCTACGCGGCGATAGATCACGTCAACGCGTTTCAGGCCGTCCGTGGTGCGCATGTAGACGATGTTGTCGTGGGTGACGAGGTCGCGGCCCTCGACCAGATCAATGCCCATCTGGCGGGCAAGATAGGTGTGCTCGAAGTAAGCGGAGTTGAAGACGCCGGGGGTGAGCAGGACGATGTTGGGCTCAGGGCGTCCCTCGGGGGCGAGCGAGCGGAGGGTAGCCAGAAGCAACTGCGAATAGTGCTCGATGGGGCGGACGCCGTAGCTCTGGAACAGCTGCGGGAAAGTGCGCTTCATGATGCGGCGGTTGGTGAGCATGTAACTGACGCCGGAAGGGACGCGCAGATTGTCTTCAAGCACAACGAACTCGCCGGTATTGAGGCGGAGCAGATCGGAGCCGACGACGGCGATGTAGACGTTGCGCGGCACCTGGAGTCCGCGCATCTGGCGGCGATAGTGCTTGCAACTGTAGACGAGCTCGCTGGGGATGATTTTATCGGTGAGGATTTTGGCGTCGGAGTAGACGTCGCGAAGGAAGAGATTGAGGGCGGTGATGCGCTGGGTGAGTCCGCGCTCGATGCGATCCCATTCCGGGCCGGTGATGAGGCGGGGAAGCAGGTCGTAGGGGAAGATGCGCTCGGTGCCTTCGTCGCGACCGTAGACGGTGAAGGTGATGCCCTGGGTGAGAAAGGAGAGCTCGGCTGCCTGCTTGCGGCGCTGCAACTCATCGGCGGGCAGGCTGGCGAGGTTTTCGGCAAGGGCGCGGTAGTAGGAGCGCAGAGTGCCGTCTGCCTCGCGCATTTCGTCGAAGGCGTGGTCGAGCGGGTAGTCCCCGTAGAGCGAATCCAATTCCATTGAGTGGCCGGCGCTCATTGTTTCTGACTGGGCTTTCGTTCGAGCGGATTCAGGGCAAGTGAGTTGGAAGGAATTGCGGCCCTCGCTGAGAGGTCGAATTGAAACCTCGCGGCGCGGGTCGGGAGCCCCTCCAGCCTGTACCCCGTTGTTTAGCTTTTAACACATCGGGCATCAAGCGGGTATCAAGAAACGGGGTGTTATTGGCGGCGCATCGTTCTCCTGCGTGCAGCTCCGCCCCCGGAAGGCAAGGGCTCACCCGGTGCAAGGACTTTGGCGGTCAGAGCGCTTTGAGGGAAATCGCGCGGATTGAGTGTAACGATAAAATCGGCGTTTCCCTGCTCGGCACATGCACAAAAAACTTCGTCTCCGGGGTCGGGAGAAATGCCGCGCCGAAGGCGAGGAGACAGTGTTTCGGCGTTATCACGAAGCAAATTGATGAGGGCTCCAATGGTCTCGCGCCTGACGTTCAGCCTTTGCAGGATTGCCTTGTACTCGGACAGAATCTCTTCTGAAAGGAGCCATGTGAAGGTCGCTCGTTCCATCCAGTCCCGCATCAGGAGGGCACTGGGATTGGAGGCCGAGATGGCGCCGGTGCGAAAGCCGGAAATCCCGGCGATCAGGACCGAGGTGTCGACCACGCCTCTAGGCCGTCTTGCGCGCGGGGTCGTCAACGATCGTGACCTCTGGCAGTGCCTTACGCAGGCCGCGATGCTGCCTGATCGCTTCATTCACTTGGTCCATGGACACATTGCCCATTTGCCGCGCTGCATCTTCAAATGCACGGCTCATCTCGGCCCGCCACCCTGCGCGACGCCGCCCACGCGCAAGGTCGGGGCTCATTGCGGCCCTCGGAAACTGCGCTTCCAACTCACGCGCGAGACTTCCAATGGGGATCTTGATTTCAATCGACTGGGTTCCGAGCGCGGGACGAGATCGCAACGACACAGAACGGCGCTTTCTCGGATCGCCCTCTCCAATGCTCTTTGAGAGCATCTGGGTAAACACAGAGATCAACTCGCTGGAAGAGCCCAGAGATTCCTTCAAGTGAAAAGCGACCTTCGCCTCAAGGAGCAAGCGATTATTGAACCAGTAGAGATGATCGCGGCGGGCCGGCCGGATGACCTTCAACTGGATCAGATTCTGGAGATCCTTTTGGGAGACGCCGAGAATTGCGCTGGCTTGCTTGAGTTTGAATTCGACGGTTTGCATGGTGATAATTCCATCTATACTTTAGACGGAATTATCGAGGATTGCAAGCCGATTTGGAATGTTCCGTCCCACCCTTTCGCCAGAAAGCTAAAGGATGGGGCACCTGCACCTGGTTTTGACACGCAATAACTACCGAATGCGGGTAACCTGCTTGCTGCTTCCGCAGGATGACACATAGGCCGCCGTGACCACCCAAGCCACCCGCTTCGGGTCGCTTGCATAGAAAGAAAGCCAGGAAGGCCGGCTGACAACGACCATGTAAGTCTCCGATCCACGTGGCTGTCTCCATTGATATACGATGCGTCCCTTGGTGCTTCGCGTCTCTTTCACGTTCACGGGCTCCGGTGCATCCAATTTCAGTTTTGCTTTCAGGAATTCGGAGGCGACTCTTTCGGGGCTCTCGAACGAACCTGAGCCATCTTTGCCATCAGCTTGTTTTTGAGCCTCTAGTGCAATACTCCCTGGTTCAATGGGCGTGAGGAAACTGAAACCACAGCCGGTCCTATTCATTTCTGGTTGATCGTAGGATGCTCCGAAGTCGAGATCGTCGCGATCCTGGGGACTTACAGAACGAATTTCCTGGATTGCGAGCAGGCTGCAACAGCCCATGTGGCCGTATCCGCCCCAGAACGGCTCTCCTTTTCCAAATTGCTCCTTTCGGCCGGCGAAAAAGCGGCCGATCAAATCAGCCTTGACGACTGAGCCGAATTTCTCCGAGCGAAAGGGGGGTTGGATCTCCTTGTCGAATTGCTTGAATTGATCGTTCTCGACAAGGGGAACCTGGATGTCTTCGACAGTCAGTACCTGTGGACGTGCTTTTCCGGCCGTTGCACCACAGCAGTACATCGTGTCTGATTTGGATGTGCCGCCGTATTCAAGCCAGACGGCAGGCCAGGAACGGCAAGAAGGATCGAACAGAGTGAAATCTTCGAAATCGTGGGAGACAAAGGCTTCGACTTCAACCAGTTTGTGATTGTAGGCGGGAGGGTCCTTTTGGAGTTGGCAGACTGAGACCTTTTGGGGTTCTTCGCAGAAGCTCAGGGCGGAAGAACCGAAAAACAAGAAGAGAGCAGATGAAGCAATCCAAGACGTTCTCATGCTTCGTGCTCTTTCACGTTTGCCTGCCTGAATCTGATTGCTTCGATCGGGTCGGGCTCATCTATAGGGAAATGCGCCTTTTCGTAGGCCTCCACCAAGGTCATCAGAATTTCCAGACGGTCCCCGCCTGCTGTGCCTTCTGCGGCGTTCCACAAGCGCTCGATTTCTTGCAGAGCTGCTTCGTGATCGGCGCTGGATTCGATGGGCTTTTGTTCCAAAATGAGGCCTCATGTGGGCCGAAGACAAAGGATGGAACCACGATTGAGTTTGTGGTATCCCACCCATTCCGCCAGGAACGCGGAATGGGCGGGGCACCCGACTTTTGCTTGGCGGCCGGAAAGGCCGCTTGCAGTTCGCTCTAGAACAAATTCCAGAGCGACTGATTGTAGACGGCGTGGTGGAACTGGACTTCAGAGCCTTTGACGATGGAGCCCAGTTCGCGCGGTGAACGGTTGGCCGTGGCCTGCTTGAGGTCAGCGTACCGGCCCTGCACGTCGGCGCCGAGCAGTTCGGTGATCCAGTTGGATTCCTTGAAATCGAAGATGGCCTGCTGGATGTTGTCGGGCAGATAGCGTCCGCCGGCGCGGAGGTTGTCGCCGGTGGAGATTTCGCCGTCGATGCCGGTCTTGAAGATGCCAAAGAGCGCGAGATAGGGATTGGCATCAGGGGCTACGGCGCGCACCTCAGTTCGCATGGAGCGGTGGTTGCCGATGGGGACGCGCACCATGGCGCCGCGATCTACAGCGGAAGCGCGGATCTGGTTGGGCGCTTCAAAGTGCGGATCGAGACGGCGATAGGCGTTGACGCTGGAGTTAAAGATGAGGCAGAGGTCGAGTGCATTCGAGAGGATGCGATCGAGGAAGTCCCATCCGAATTTGGAGAGCTGCTCCTCACCCTTTTCATCCCAGAAGAGATTGGTTTTGCCCTGGGAGACTGAGACGTTGGTGTGCATGCCGCTGCCGTTGACGCCGACAACGGGCTTGGGCAGGAAGCAAGCGGTGTAGCCCATGTTTGCGGCGATCTGCCGGCAGAGCAGCTTGTAGAGCTGGATCTGGTCAGCCGCGGCTACGGCCTCAGAGTATCCGTAGTTGATTTCAAACTGGCTGGGCGCAACTTCAGGGTGATCCTTTTCATTCTGGAAGCCCATGGCGCGCTGCACTTCAGCCGCGGTGTCAATGAAGACGCGGAGCGGGTCGAGGGGCAGCACATGGTAGTAGCCGCCGGTGTTGATGAACTCGAACTTGCCGGTCTCGTGGTAGCGCTGTTCGGCGTCTCTGCCGGCGAAGAGGAATCCCTCAATCTCAGTGGCGGCGTTGAGGGTGTACTGCTTCTCCTTGAAGAGCTTTTCAGAGTAGGCCTTGAGCACACCGCGCAGGTCGCCGGAGTAGGGCGATCCGTCCTTGTCGATGACGTTGCCGAACACCAGCACCTTGCCGTTGCCAAAGACGTCGGCCGGGACCCAGTAGAAGGCGCTCCAGTCAATGCCGAGGCGGAGATCACTCTCCTTTTGCGCGGTGAAGCCGCGGATGGAGGAACCGTCGAAGGTGAGGTTCTCGTATGCGCCGAGCAGGAATTTCTTGTCGTAGTCGAGCAGGTGAAGTCTGCCTTCAAGGTCGGAGAACAGCACAGTAACGGCCTTGATGTGCTTCTGGTCAGTCAGATACTTCAGGCGCTTTTCGCGGATTTCATCGGCCGGTAACCGGTTGGCGCGATCGGCCTTGGCTGCCAGATTGAGTTCTTCCAGCTCATCGTAGGTCAGAGCGAGGAAATTGCGATACTCAGTAGACATGGGACTCCTCCATTGATTGTTGGGCTGAAAGGGTAAAGCCGCGGTGCCGGAGGGCGCGAGCGGCAATAAAAAGACTATAGAAGCAGGGTAAACCTGCAAGGCCTGCGGGAGGCGAGGAAAACGCAAATTAGAGGCAGAAGCGGCGGCTGAAATGAACGGTGTTCCGGGAGAATGTGCGGCAGATCACAGGCCGGCCAGAAAAAGAGGTCAATGGCCGGACTGATCCACCTCGCGTGTGACGGTGACGGGCGGAGTCTTTGAAGCGGCATGGACTTTGAGCGCCTGGGTCTGGTCATCGTTGCAGGCGGACTCGTCCTGCTGCTTGCAGGCCAGAGATCCGTCAGGCGACTTGAGAAAGAGCGCCTTGATTCCTTTCAAACTTTTGCCCACATCCTGTACGTCCTGCTTTGCGTCCTGGGCCACCTGCTGCACATCGGACTTTACGGTCCCGGGATCGGAGTTGGCCTGCTTGGTGTCGGAGACGGCGCCTTTGACGTCTTTGGGGATCTGCTTCGCATTGGCGACCGGGTGCGCGGCATCCGTGCCTATCTGCTTCGCGTCGGAGCCGACCTGCTCTACGTCAGAGGGGGTTTGTTTGGTGTCGCTGATCGCGCCCGTGGTGTCGCCATAGGTTTGCTTTGCGTCGGCAATGTCCTTGTTGAGCGCGGCAACTTCATCGTTGGTGCAGGGAGTTTTGCCGTCGGCCTTGGCGCACTTGATTGCGTAACCCGGAGGCATGTCAGGTGCGGAAGAGGCTACAGGTTTTTGCGCCGCGAGCGGGAGCGCGGCAGCAACCAGAACGAACGCAGCGAAAAGGGAATACCTGTGCGTGTGCATCTTTCCTCCCTGACAGGAAACACTTCGACGACTGAGGAGTCGAGAGGTTGCCTGGAGATTTGCTGATTACGCGCGCGCCTCGGGGAAGCGAGGCCGCGTGGCTTTTGACTGAGGCAAGCGTACAACAAGGCGTAAATGCGGCGTCAAGAAAAAAGCGCGGATAGCGGCGAAAGACTTTCGACGCTGAAGAGCCTTTGAGAAGCGCTTTGGGTGGGATACTCTGAAATCTCAGGAGATTCCGCCGAAGATGCTCAGATTGGGACCCCTTGTTGCCGTTGCAGTCTTCGTACTGATTCCGACGATTGAAGTTGCTGGCGCACAACAGCCTGCGGCGACGCCGCCGGCAGAGGACTACGTTCGCGCGCACTACACGAAGTACGAGTACCGGATTCCGATGCGGGACGGAAAGCGTCTTTTTACGGCTGTGTATGTGCCGAAGGATGGGGCGGGCGGGCCGTATCCGTTTTTGATGGATCGAACGCCGTACAGCGTGGGCCCGTACGGCGAGGATCAATATCCGAAGAACCTGGGACCGTCAGATGAGTTTGAGAAGTCAGGCTACATCTTCGTGTACCAGGACGTGCGCGGCCGTTGGATGAGCGAGGACGATTTTGTGGAGATGCGGCCGCACATCGACGAGAAAAAAGGGCCGCAGGATGTGGACGACGCATCCGACACCTACGACACGATCGAATTTTTGCTGAAGCACGTGGCCAACAACAACGGCAAGGTGGGCATCTGGGGAATTTCGTACCCAGGGTTCTATACGTCGGCGTCGATTATTGATTCGCATCCGGCGTTGGTGGCGGCCAGCCCGCAGGCGCCAATGACGGATTTGTTTCGCGGAGACGACAGCTACCACGGCGGAGCCTTCATGCTGTCGGCCAACTTTGGATTCTATGCGCCGTTTTTTCATCCGCAGGAAAATCCAATGCACCCGGTGCCGACGGTGCCGTACGACTTTGGTACGCCAGACAGCTACGAGTTTTATTTACGCGCCGGCAACGTGGCCAACCTGGACAAGCAAACACTGAATGGGGCGAACTGGCTGTTCAACGACCAGGTGAAACACGACACCTACGATGACTACTGGAAGGCCCGCGACCTGTCACAACATATGAAGAACGTGCACTGCGCGGTGCTGGTGGTGGGCGGGTGGTTTGATGCGGAAGACCTGATGGGCCCTTATCGCACGTTCAACGCGATTGGCAAATTCAACAAGGAGACGCCGACGACGCTGGTGGAGGGGCCATGGGTGCATGGCGGCTGGGCACGCGGCGACGGCAGTCACCTGGGCGATGTGGACTTCAATGCGAAGACGGCGGCCTATTTCCGCGAGAGCATACAGTTTCCCTTCTTCGAGCATTACCTGAAGGGAAAAGGCGCAGCGCAGGCCAAGGCCATTGTGTTCGAGACGGGAACCAACGTTTGGCGGCGCTTTGACACATGGCCGCCCAAAGCCGCAACGGCAAAGACGCTCTACTTTCACACGGACGGCAAGCTGAGTTTCGATCCGCCGGAGGAAACCAAGAGCGAAGACACGTATGTGAGCGATCCGAACCACCCGGTACCATTTGTGGGTTACACCACAGACACGGTACCGCAACGATATATGGTGGACGACCAGCGTTTTGCGAGCTACCGGCCCGACGTGCTGGTGTACGAAACGGAGCCGTTGAAGGAAGACGTGACCATCGCAGGCCCGATCACGCCCCACCTGAAGATTGCGAGCTCAGGAACAGACTCCGACTTCGACGTGAAGTTGATCGATGTTTATCCTGAGAATTATCCCGACCCTGATCCTTCGGGTGTGGGCAAGCGGGTGATGGATGCGCCGCCGCTGCACATGGGCGGATACCAGCAGTTGTTACGCGGGGAGCCGTTCCGAGCAAAGTTCCGCAACAGCATGGAGAAGCCGGAAGCACTGACGCCTGGAAAAGAGGCGGACATCGATTTCGAGATGCCTGACCTGTTCCACACATTCCGCCGCGGCCACCGCATCATGGTGCAGGTGCAGAGTTCCTGGTTCCCGCTCACGGACCGCAATCCGCAGACATTCACTGATATTCCCACTGCGCAGGCGGAGGACTTCAAGAAGGCGACGGAAGAAGTTTTCCACGAGAAGGAAGCTGCGTCGGGGGTAGAAGTGCTGGTGATGCCGCAGCCCTGATTCGGCAGAGGATCAGGCCGAGTGGGGCAGTGGTTAACCGAATGGGGTATTTTGGCTTTCACAACGCGTCCTATACAATTTTGATATGCGGAGAGGTGGCCGAGCGGTTTAAGGCAGCGGTCTTGAAAACCGCCGAACCTTTACGGGTTCCGTGAGTTCGAATCTCACCCTCTCCGCCACCATTGCATGGAGCAGACGCTCAATAGTCGCTCGCACATGCCCTCCACCTTCAAACTTGAGACTAGTTCGCAACGGCAAAGAGTTGATCGGCTGTGCCGTTCCATGACGACCGGAACCCGAGCCTGATTATCGACTTTGCGGACCATCGCGCTTGAAGGGGGCACCGCCTTATGCGATGATCGCAGGGGATTTTCAGCTCCGCTCTAGTTGAAAGGAAACTTGGGGGATGCCTCTACTTCATATTGGATTTTATATTGGATTCTTGATCGCCTCGTCCGCCCAGCGTGTTCGAGCAGTCCCTTTCAACCTCCGTAACAAGATGTCGCTCGTCTGGCTGGCGCTGGTGGTGGCCGCCTGCGCCGGTGTCGCGGTTCAGGCGCAATCCCGGCCCAGCGTTATTGTGAACGCCGTCGATGGGTCGCGGCCCGCCGTATTGGCCAACCATCATCCGCTCTGGGCCAATGCGGCGAACGACCTGGGCGCGTTGGGTCCGCAGGAACAGGTTGGGCAGATGACGCTGGTGCTGGCCCGCTCCGCCGCGCAGCAGGCGGCGCTGGAGCAACTGCTGGCCGACCAGCAGAACCCCACTTCGCCCCTTTATCACCACTGGCTTACGCCGCAGGAGATGGGCGACCGCTTCGGCCTTTCTGACAGCGATTTGCATTCCCTGACCGGGTGGCTCGAAAGCAACGGTCTCCAGGTTGACTGGGTCGCCCCCAGCCGGGTCTTTATCGCTTTCAGCGGAACGGCGGCTGCCGTCGACGGCGCATTTCAGAGCGAGTTGCACACCTATCGAGTGAACAGCGAGCGCCGTGTTGCGCTGAACTCTGAGGCCTCTATTCCGGTCGCGCTGGCGCCCGCCATCCGCGCGGTCCGCGGCCTGTTTACGCTGCAAACCAGCCCAAACCTGATCGCTCGCACGGAGAGTTCGGCGAATCCGCAACTGACTGTCACAAGCGGCGGCACGGCGTACCACTTCATCGCTCCGGCCGACTTCGCGACCATCTATTCGATACCAAATTACCTTTCGGGCGGAGGACAGACCATCGGCATCGTAGGCCGCTCGCGCACCGATATGGACGACTATGCTCAGTTCAACAGACTGGCCTATACCACCAGCTTTTCAAACCCCACGGAGGTGGTACCCACGGCCTTTGGTGGCGTCGATCCGGGCCCGGCCTATACCGCACCGCCGGGAGGAACCATATCGGTCGGCGACCAGAGCGAGGCCACTTTGGATGTACTGCGCGCAGGCAGCACCGCGTGGAGCGCCAAACTGCTGCTGGTCATCTCGGCCAGCACCAAGACTGCCGATGGCATCGACTATGGGGCGCAGTACCTGGTCCAGACCAGCCCGGTTCCGGCGCAGGTAATGAATATCAGCTTTGGCTCCTGCGAGTCGGCTGCCGGCTCCAGCGGTGTCACCTACTGGGATACACTCTTTCAGCAGGCCGCCGGCGAGGGAATCTCCGTCTTTGTCTCCTCGGGCGACGCCGGTGCCTCCGGCTGCGACAGGGCCTTCACCACTCCGCCGGCCAACCCCGCACCCAACAGCATCAACTACATCTGCGCGTCCAGTTACGCCACCTGCGTGGGCGGCACGGAGTTCAACGATGCCGCAAACCCCTCTCTCTACTGGAACAGCAGTAGTTCCAGCAACTTGGCGTCGGCCCTCAGCTATATCCCCGAGGGAGCCTGGAATGAACCGCTGGATTCGAGTTCCAAGCCGGTGGTGGCCGCGACCGGAGGGGGCGTCAGCGCGTATGTCGCAACACCCTCCTGGCAGGTGGGAAGCGGCGTGCCGGTCGCCCGCAGTGGCCGCTACACACCGGATGTCTCCTTTAGCGCCGCCAGCCATGATGGCTACTTCGGCTGTCTGGCCGCCGGCGGCGGCAGTTGCATAACCAACAGCCAGGGTAGCACCTCTTTCGTGGTTTTCTCCGGCACCTCGGCGGCCGCTCCCGCCATGGCCGGGGTGGCGGCGTTGCTGAATGAGAGGATGGGCAACGCCCAGGGCAATCTCAATCCCAACCTCTATCAAACGGCGACACAAACACCCACGGCTTTCAACGATGTGACCGTCGCCACCAGCGGCGCGACAAATTGCAGCGTGAATACGCCCTCGATGTGCAACAACAGCATTCCCGGCCCCACCGGGCTATCCGGCGGGCAAGCAGGCTATCTGGCAGGAACCGGCTACGACGAAGTCACGGGACTGGGCTCACTGAACATTGGGAATTTTCTAAACGGCTACGCCGGCAAAATCGTCACCCAGATTGCGTTCTCAAACCTTACGACCATCCCCGCGTCGCAACAGCTGAACTTCAGGATTACTGTAAGCGGCGGTCAGGCCCTCTACGGTCCAACTGGTTCTGTTGTCGTCACTGCCGGCGGATATACTTCCCAACCCGGAACCCTTATTTACGGCGGGGCGAGTTTTTCGATCCCCGCATACACCTTGCCCGTGGGACAGGCAACGCTGACCGCCACTTATACGCCGGACTCGGCCAGTTCCGGGACCTACAGCATCAGTACAGCGACCGCGGCAATCCAAGTTACCGTGCCGGTTCCCACAGTCAACGTGATGTACAGCCCCAACCCCATTACGGTGCTGCAACCGCTTTCGGCCTCGGTAACCGTGGCGGGACGCAACACCGACCCAGTTCCGACTGGATCGGTCACGTTCACCTGCTCTATTTACGACTGTAACTACTCCTCGGCGCCCGCTACCTTGGTCAATGGCTCTGCCACAATCAACATTCCGGCGGAGACAATCGGGGCGGGAATGTATTACGGGGTGCCTGTCGTGAACTACACCCCCGACAGCGTTAGTTCCACAATTTATGCACCGTCGTCTGGCACCAGCTCTTTGACCGTCAACTTTCTCACGCCCACCGTAACTGTGACTCCCGCCAGCAGCACGGTAGCCAGCACCGATCCACTGACGGTAACCGTTAGCGTGGACGGAGGCAGTGGAAATCCCACCCCGGTAGGGACGATCGCGCTTTCGGGCGGCGGCTACAGCGGCACCGCCACGCTCAACAATGGCAGCGTTTCGTTCACCATTCCCGGCGGCACGCTTACGACCGGTATCGATACCTTGCAGGCCACCTATCAAACCGGCCAACAAGGCCCGCCGTCAGGCATCTACTCCAATGCCTCCGCGTCAGCCACCGTGGGCGTCACCGTCGGTTCCAAGCTGCCCCCGACGGTTGCCATCACCGTGACAGGCTTTAACTTCTCAGTCACGCAACCCGTTCCCCTCACAGCGAGCGTCTCGGGCTTGAGCGGTATGCCAACCCCCACCGGAACGGTAGTCTTCAGCAGCGGCAGTTACACTTCCGCAGCAGTGCCGCTCCAGAATGGCGCGGCCAGTTTCAGTATTCCAGCGCTCACGCTTGCATCGGGTTACGACACGATTACCGCAACCTATACACCGGATTCTGTCGCTTCCGCCAGTTATGCGTCCTCTTCCGGCAAAACCGTTGTCAGCATCTACACACTCACCACCACCACGGCCCTGTCGCTTTCCGCAAATACCATCACCACCGCGCAGACTTTGACCGTAACGGCGACCGTCAGCGGCCAGAGCGGATATGCAACCCCAACCGGAAGCGTTTCGCTTATGACCTATTGCTGCAACAACTATACGAATTCTTCGGCCTTGGTCAACGGAATAGCAACCGTGACAATCCCTGCTGGCACCTTAGTTGTGGGCGGAGATTCGTTCATAGTGTTTTACACCCCCGATGCCAACAGCGCCAACCTCTACAACGGGAGTAGCCAAGACGCATCCGTTACCGTTACGGCCCCTCCTCTGCCCGCGATCTCTCTCGCGGGCACGGCTGTGACCATCCAGCCCGGCGCCGCCTCCGGCAACACCTCTGCTATTACCATCACTCCTTCCAATGGCTTTACCGGCAGCGTGGCTCTGACGGCGGTGCTGTTGTCCGCGCCGCCCGGCTATAACGCCACCTACCTGCCAACCTTCAGCTTCGGCACGACCACACCTTGTGTCATCAGCTCAACCACCGCTTGCACAGCCACAATGACGGTGACGACCACGGCGGCTACCAGTGGCGCGCTCGCCTACCCACGGCTCCCCTGGTATGCGGCTGGCGGACCTGCGCTGGCGGGCGTTCTGCTGCTTCTGCTGCCGCAGCGGCGGCGCCGCTGGTTGACCTTCTTTGCGCTGTTGACGCTGATAACGCTGGCCGGCGGCGTGAGCAGTTGCGGCGGTGGCAGCACTGGCGGCAGTGGAGGAGGAGGTGGTGGTGGCGGGGGCATTGCCGGAACCACCGCCGGAACTTATACCGTCACGGTGACGGGGACGTCCGGCGGCCTTTCCGCCCAGACCACGGTGACCGTTACGGTGCAGTAGGAGACCGGAAGATTCCGGGTGTGAGGCTGCGGCCCTGAATTCCGCATAGACTTCTGGTCGGGTGGCCGAGGTCTGGCTCTCAACAAATGCATCCAGTCAATTGTGAGAGGGGCAGACTTGGGCCACCCGCCGATTCGCCTTCACCTGTGCCGGTTGTCGCTTACGCTCTCCAAGTCATGGTTCAGTCGCCCTTGAAAACAGGCAAACAACGGGAAGCCCGGTCAGGGCAACCGCAGCCGGTTTCTGTGTTAACGTACTTTACATTACGAGCATGGAAAAAGAACGACATGGCGTTCATCTCATCGCGGAGATTGCCCGGGTCTCCAGGGGCACTGTCGACCGTGCCCTGCACGGGCGCGGCGGCATCAACGAAGCAACACGCCAACGCGTTCTGGAAATAGCCCGGCAAATTGGATACAGACCGAACCTGGCGGCTCGAGCGCTGTCGGCCAGCAAGGCGACTGCCAAGATAGGTGTCTGCATTCCACGCGAGATTCACTTCTTCTACGACGAACTGTGGAGTGGAGTTCTGGAAGAGGCAGAGCGGGTTTCGCAGTTTGGTGTTGAGTTCATTTATCGCCCCATTCAGAACCTGGGTGGGGGAGATGTCGAGGCATTCCAGGAACTGGTGTCGAGCGATGTGGATGGAATCATCATCTGCGCCGGCAATCCCCAGGATTTGAAACCACTGATCGACGAAGCCGAAAGCAAAGGCATACGGGTGGTTTGCGTCGACACGGATGCTTCAGAAAGCCGCCGTTCCTGCGCGGTTTGCGTGGAACCCCACCTGAGCGGAAGCGTGGCGGGTGAGCTGCTCGGCAAGATTGTCCCTCCGGGTTCGAAAGTGGCTGTTGTGGCGGGGACGCTCATGGCTGAAGATCACAAGAGGAAGGCCGAGGGGTTTTCCGAGACCTTCCCCAAGCACTGTCTGGGCGGGGAAACCGCAGCCGTCATTGAAGGCCACGAAGACGAAGAAGAGACCTTTCGAAAGACTCTGGACCTGATGCGCAGCATTCCCGATCTTGCCGGAATTTATGTCAACACCGTCAATTGCCTTCCTGTCTGCCGGGCGCTCAGAGCGGGAGACCTCGAAGGACAAGTGAAACTCATTACAAGCGATCTCTTCCTGGATATGTGCCCATATTTCGAAAAGGGCACAATCTCCGCGTCCATCTATCATCAGCCCTATCGACAGGGGCAAATCGTGGTCCGCCTATTGGCCGATCATCTGATCTCCGGTGTGAAGTTTCCATCGATCGTTCGTCTTAGTCCGGCCGTGGTGATGCTATCGAACTTACGCCTCTTCAGGGAGACCCGCCCTAAAGAGTCTTCCGCTGAAGATCTGAGTGGCGCGGAGTTGGTACGCACGTTCGATCTGAGAGTCCTTGATTAAACATTGCCGAGCGCGAGCAAACGAATATCCGGTTTCTGATCCGCGGCCCAGGAGTAGATTAAGTCCACCCTGGCCCAATTGCGGCCCACCCGCGGGCTTGGCCAAACCTGGAACTGCCGGTCGCGGCTCAACTACTGCCGGTCGCCGCGCTCGCGCCAAAAACTCAGGTGTCCGTCCACTCTGAACCATCTCTCCATCCGGAATTTCCAACAGAGGCCTCAAAAAACTCTTGACATCTGGATCACAAACGGCGATATTTACCTTCATCGTGGAGGCCGTGCACGTGCACGGTATGAGCCGTGCACATGCACGTGTCTCAGATCGGGGCTGGAAAGTTTAACTGCGACCGCGACGGGACTGGCAAAGTCCTCCGCCCAACCCCTGAGAACACGGCCTGCGGATGTGCGTAATCTTTGCGGAGCGGATCTCGAACAAATCGATGTCTTTGCAGGGTAGTTTCTCGCAGTTTCTGGATTCGGGGAACGCGGGTAGGAGCCGGAGAGGAGAGCATGATGGTGAATCTGAGCTACGTGGGTCGAAGGTCAATGGCTGTTGGGACACTGCTTGTTTTGGTCGCGCTACTAGTGCCTGCAAGGATGGCATCCCAGGTCGACATGGGTGCAATCTCTGGTGTGGTTCGCGATCCAAGCGGCGCCGCAATTCCCCATGCCAAATTGCTGCTGGTCAACGAGGCTACCGGCATCACCATGGCAACCGCGTCGGGATCGGAGGGGCAGTATACTTTCTCGCCGGTAAAAATCGGGCGGTACACCGTCTCTGCATCGGCGGCTGGCTTTAAATCGGTTCGGCAGAACAATGTCAGCGTTGACGTGCAACAGGACGTCGCCGTGGACATCCAACTTGCCCTCGGAGAATCGACCGAAACCGTGGTGGTCAACGAGGCTCCGCCTTTGCTGCAGACCCAGGATGCGTCGGTGGGGCAAGTCGTTGAGGAGCAGACGATCGA
>Ga0182013_10004575_pt1 | contig 16551 bp, 11 predicted proteins | sample 612S2MmetaG_FD_120487 | JGI IMG/M metagenome (GOLD analysis project Ga0182013, IMG submission 120487) | Permafrost microbial communities from Stordalen Mire, Sweden - 612S2M metaG | ecosystem: Environmental > Terrestrial > Soil > Wetlands > Permafrost | place: Sweden: Stordalen | collected...
GTGGGCCTTGATGGCCGTCTCCACATAGTGCTTCAGATCCCAGTTCTCGGCATCGGCAATGTTGTCAATGCCCAGCAGCTTTTCGATCGTCACCCAGCCCTCGTCGGTGACGCCAATGGTGCGCTGCTTTTCGTCCACAATGTAGTCGCCGGTGAGGTACTTCTGGCCCTCGGCGAGTTGCAGATCCAGCTCGGCGACGCGCTTCGTATCGCTGGCTTCGATCTCCTCGCCCAGGACAAGCTCGGGGATGATCTTGCGCGCCCGCGCGTACTTGTCCGTGGTCTGGTCGGTGGGGCCGGAGATGATCAGCGGCGTGCGGGCCTCGTCGATCAGGATCGAGTCCACCTCGTCGACGATGGCGTGGTAGTGGCCGCGCTGCACGCAATCTTTTATCTCGAATTTCATGTTGTCGCGCAGGTAATCGAAGCCAAACTCGTTGTTGGTTCCGTAGGTGATGTCGGAGGCGTAAGCTGCGCGGCGCTGGTTGTCGTCCAGATCGTGGACGATCACGCCCACCGTCAGCCCCAGGAACTCGTAGATCTTGCCCATCCACTCGGCATCGCGCTTGGCCAGGTAGTCGTTGACCGTGACCACGTGCACGCCGTGGCCAGCCAGGGCGTTCAGGTAGCAGGCCAGGGTGGCCACCAGCGTCTTGCCCTCGCCGGTCTTCATTTCCGAGATTTTGCCCTGGTGCAGCACCATGCCGCCGATCAACTGTACGTCGAAGTGACGCATCTGGACCGCGCGCCAGCCGGCCTCGCGCACCACTGCGAAGACCTCGGGAAGAATCTCGTCCAGGGCCTCGCGCTCGGCCGCCTTCACCGCCTCGGCGTCAGTGATTCCTTCGAGCCGGGCCGCAATCCGCTCCCGGAACTCGATGGTTTTGGCCCGCAACTGGTCGTCGGTAAGCCGTTTGGTGTCCTCTTCCAGAGCGTTGATCGCCGCCACCACCGGCATTAACCGCTTGATCAGCCGCTCGTTCGCCGTGCCAAAAATCTTAGTAAGGGCTTTATCAAAAAACACAGGTTTCTCCGTTTACCAGTGTAAATGGCGAGGGGGACCGAGCGCTTTCAGAGCGTCCAGATCGTCAAGATGAGCGCCGTACAGCCGGGAACTGCCTCTGCAAGAGCCGCGGCGCCTATTTGGTATGATTGGCCATCTCGGCCAAAATCGGCAGCAAGGGCTCGAGCACCTCGACCGGCAGCGGCGGACTGATCAGATAGCCCTGAAAGGCGTGGCAGCCCAGATTGGCAAGGAACTCACGCTGCTCATAGGTTTCCACCCCTTCGGCCACCACCAACATGCCCATGGCGCGGCCGAGCGCGATGATCGCCTGCGCGATGGCGCCGCTGCAGGCATCGGTCAGGATGTCGCGGACGAACATCCGGTCGATCTTCAACTGGTCCAGGGGCAGACGTTTCAGGTAGGAGAGCGCGGAATAGCCCGTGCCGAAATCATCCAGGCTGAATCGCAGCCCAATCGACTTGAGTTCGTTCATCGTGGCTATGACTTCCTCGATATCGTCCACCAGTATGCTTTCCGTCAGCTCCAGCTTCAGGCGCGTGGGATCGGCCCCACTGCGCTCGAGCGCCGCTAGCACCCGCTGCACAAAGTCTGGCTGGCAGAACTGCCGCGCGCTGACATTGACCGAAACCGTAAGATGAGCCGTCTCGGCGCGGCTCTCCCAGGTGGCAAGCTGTCGGCAGGCGGTCTCCAGAACCCAGTCTCCGAGAGGAATAATCAGCCCTGTTTCCTCGGCCATCGCGATAAACTCGCAGGGCATGAGAAGACCCCGCTGGGGATGCCGCCAGCGAACCAGCGCCTCGGCGCTGACCGGTCCGTCCTGCTCCACCTGCGGCTGATAGTAGAGCACGAACTGCTCCATTTTGATGGCCAGGCGCAGTTCCTCCTCCATCACCGCCCGGGCATGGACGGCGGCCTGCAGGGCTGGAGCGAAAAACTGCACCGTGTTGCGGCCCTCCCCCTTGGCTTGGTACATGGCGATGTCAGCCTGCTGCAAGACCTCGTCGGTGCTCTCCCGCTGATCCCCGAAGAGCGTGACCCCGATGCTCGAGGTAATCAGGCACTCCCGCCCGGCCAGCCGGTAGGGCTGGCAGATGGCGGCCAGAATCTTCTTGGCGATGATCTCGGCATGAGTGGCCGCAACCTCGGGCACTTCACCCAGATCTTCCAGCATCACCACGAACTCGTCTCCGCCCAGCCGCGCCACGGTGTCGGTTTCGCGGATGGTAACGGAGATGCGCCGGGCCACTTCCTGCAAAAGCAGATCGCCCGTCTTATGCCCGAGCGTGTCATTCAGTGTCTTGAAATTGTCCAGGTCCAGAAACAGCAGCGCGCACAATCGCCGGCTTCGCGTGCTCGTGGCCAAGGTCTTGCCCAGCCGGTCCAACAGTAAACGGCGGTTGGGAAGGCCGGTCAAAGGATCGAAAAAGGCCAGGTCCCTGATCTCCTCATGCGCCATCATCAGCCGCTCGAGTTCATGTTCCCGGCGCGCCACACTGACCGTCCGCCATCGCAACAGAGCCACGCCTGCCAAGACCAGAATCAGCCCCCAGAGGCCAATAAACCACCACGACAGGTACCACGGCGGCAAAATGCTGAAGGCGAACTCGGCCCCCGGTCCTCCAAAGGTACCATCGCCGTTCTGCGCCTCGACCTCCAACCGGTAATCCCCAGGAGCCAGTTTGGCAAACTGCAACTCTCTTTGCTCCGTCTCGGTCCAAACGGAGGAGGCGCCCACCAGACGGTAACGGAACAGAATCCCGTCATCGTTGGAGGCATTCAGCGCCGAGTAGCGCGCCCCCAGCGAGTTGGCGCGAATGCCCGACGATGCGTTTCCCTCGCCAGAAACGTCTTTCCCCCCCATGAGCAGACTGGTGAAGACCACCCGCAGGGGCTCGGCGGGCAACTGCGGCAGCCGCGGACTGAAACGGGCGAGTCCGCCGCTGGTTCCAATCCACACCGTACCGTCCGGCTCGGCGGCAAAGGCATTCAGGTCGCAGTCGTTCCAGACCAACCCGTCGCCTGTGTCGTAATGGCTCCAGCGCGCGCCCTTCCACACATCGACGCCGCGCTCGGTGCCCGCCCACAGCTGTCCCAGGGCGTCGAAACCCAAAAAATACACTAGCCCATTCGTGCCCGGCCGCTGTATCTGTTTATCAACCGCCAGACCGTTCGCCCGCGGATGGACACGATCGATTCCTCCGCTGCGATAGCCCACCCATACGGTTCCGTTGGCGCCTGCGCCCAGCGAGAGCACATCCTGATTGCTCAGGCCGTCGGCCCAGCCAAAACGCCTCCAGTCCCGCCCAGAGAACGAGAAGAGTCCAGCCGATCCCCCAGCCCAGACCGTGCCGTCCGAGCCCTCGGCGATTGCCCAAACAATGGAGAATGGCACCTGACTAACGCGAACAAACCGTTTATAGGGAGCCTTCGCCAGAAACAGTCCCGCGTCGGTTCCCACCCAAAGCCGTTGCTCACGATCGAAATGCAACGCAGACGCCATACTGCCCTGCAGGCCTTCGGCCGCGCCAAACCACTGAACCTGGCCCATTTGCGGATCGAATCGCGCTACCAGGCGATGCTCGGCGCCGATCCACAACGCGCCATCCGGGGCTATGTGGACTGAATGAATGAAAATCCCCGCCAGTGCTGGGACCTTACTCCATCGAATTCCCCCGCGCCGCCGCTCCCCGCGCACGAGGCCCGCCATGGTGCCCGCCCACAGGGTTTTGCCATGAAGCAGAATCTCGAAAACCGCATCGCTTGCCAGCCCGTCCGCTGTCGAGTAGCTCTCCCATTCCCGATAGCCGCGCCACTGCTCCAGTCCCTGCCCGTCCAACCCCACCCAGAGAGTATGCCTTCTGTCCTCGAGTGCGGCCATGGGGATTCCGTGGAGGCCGGCGGCGTGGCCAATCCGGCGCCAGCCTTTCCCCTCCTGAATCCACAGCCCGTCGGGGCAAAGCAGCAGAATTCGCCCCTCCGCATCAACGCTGAGCGCATTTACAAGAGGGTTTGAAACGGGTAGCCCCGGCTTTTGAAAGCGGCTCTCGCCCGCGGGCAGCACGAGCACGCTCCTATTATTCGTTCGCACCCAGAGATTCCCGCCATGATCCTTCTTGATCGACAGCACGGGATCATCCGGGAGGCCGCTGTTTTGCCCAAAAACCTGCTCTATATTCCGATCCAAGCGGCACAGTCCGCGCCCGCATCCGTACCAGACGCTGCCGCCATCGGCCAGAACGCCGTGGGCCGACGCGTCGGATGTCCCGGGCGCCCGCGGAATCCTGCGCATCGTGAACGCATCCTGGCCGGGTTCGGAAGCCAGCTCGACAAGCCCCGCGTTCGTACCCAGGAAGGTGTGCCCCTTCCCATCGGCCTGTATTCCCTGTGCCGGATCAATCGAATTGAAGATGGCGGCGGCCTTTTCGAAGCGCTTGCCGCGCAGCCGGTAGAGCCCGAAGCTGCCCCCCACCAGCAGGGAGCCATCGGGAGCATCTCCAAAGGCCGCCTCGTCGGAAAGAGGAAGCCCCTGCGCCGGCCCAAAGGCCTCAAACCGCTCACCGTCGTAGCGGAAGACGCCGTTTTCCGTGCTCACCCAGAAGAAGCCCGTGCGGTCCTGGTAAATCTTCAAAACTGCCAGGTTGCCAAGCCCTTCAGCATTCCCCAGTGTGCGAAAACTGTATTCCTGGGCATACAGTGTCTCGCAGACAAACAGCAATAGCGTCCCGCAGGCAAGCAGCAGGCTAAAAAAAACACACGCATTGGCTTTGCGTTTCACTGTCAGTTGCAATCGGTGAATGGCCGTGGTTCTATGAACCGGATCTCTTTACTGCAAACTCGTAAATGAATACTTTTCTTCGCTTCTCAGATGAATTTGCCCGCAAACTCTCCCCGTACAATGGGAGAAGAGGCCGAAGTTCATCCGGCCGAAGTTCACCAGACTGATGGCCGACGAAAAGCCCAAAAAGCTGAAAAAACCCGATGAAGACCCCGTCGGCAAGATCTATGACTCCCGGCTGATGCGCCGGCTCGGCAGCTACCTGCGCCCTTACTGGATTCAGGTTACCATCTCAACGCTGGCCGTCAGCCTTAAATCCTTAAGTGATGTCGCTGGCCCCTACCTGGTCATGGTGGCCATCGACCGCTACCTTTCGCCCGGTTTGAACCCCCACCACTCCATCAGCCTGCTGGCCCGCTGGCTGGGCAAATCCAACGGCTTTGCCCATCTGCTCCCCGATGATCCGGTGCAGGGCATCACGCGGCTGGCCGCGCTTTACCTGGCCGCGCTGTTGCTGGCCTATTTTTTTGAATTCATTCAGACCTACCTGATGCAGTGGACCGGCCAGAAGCTGATGTTCGACCTGCGCCGCGAGATCTTCCGCCATATGCAGCGCATGCACATCGGCTTCTTCGACACCCACGCCGTGGGCCGCCTGGTGACCCGCCTCACCTCCGACGTGGACGCCATCAACGATATGTTCACCGCCGGCGTGCTGGCCATCATCGACGACTTCTTCAACCTCACCGTGATGGCCATCGTAATGCTCGCCATCAACTGGTGGCTGGCCCTGCTGGCCTTCGCCGTCCTGCCACTGATTATCGTCGTCACGCGTCTGTTCCGCGACCACGTCCGCGAGAGCTACCGCCGCGTCCGCGCCGCCATCGGCCGCATCAACAGCTTCACCCAGGAGCACGTCTCCGGCATGAGCGTGGTGCAGTTGTTCAACCGCGAACAGCGCGCCTTCGACGACTTTGAAGAGGTCAACAGCCAGTACATGATCGCCTTCAAGGACACCATCTTCGCCTACGCCCTCTACTACCCGGCCGTCGAGCTGCTCTCCTCCATCGCCATCGCGCTGGTCATCTGGCGGGGCGGCTTCGGCGTCCTGCACGGCGCGGTCTCCATCGGCGTCCTGGCCGTCTTCATCCAATATTCGCAACGCTTCTGGCGGCCGATTCAGGACATGAGCGACAAGTACAACATTCTGCAATCGGCGATGGCCGCCTCGGAGCGCATCTTCAAGCTGCTGGACACGCCCGCGGAGATCGTCAGCCCCGCTCACCCCCTGGCCGGCGACGGCAGCAACCGCATCGAATTCCGCCACGTCTGGTTCACCTACCAAAAGCTGACTGAAGAGCAACAGGCCGCCGTCGCCCTCGCTTTCCACCCCGTCGACCAAGACCCGTCAATGGGGGCCCCGGTTTTACACTCCATCAGCCAAGACCTGTCGATGGAGGCCCCGGTTTTACACCCAACCGACCAAGACCCGTTAATGGAGGAGCCGGTTTTGAAAGGGCACGGCTTCAGCCGTGCCATGGAATCGCCGGAAGAGATCGCGGCTTTAGCCGCTGAGGGAAGGCAGGCGGCGGAAGTAACTTTTCCTCAGGGGCTAAAGCCCGGAGATTCAAATGGACAACTTTCGGCACGGCTAAAGCCGTGCCCTTACAAAGCAGCCGATCTGAGCGTTCCCGCAGCCATTCTGAGCATTCCCGCAACCGATTGGAGCAAAACGGTCGCCGATCTGGCCGCCATACCCGGCATCGAATGGGTTCTGAAGGACGTCTCCTTCACCATCGAGCCTAGCCAGACGGTGGCCATCGTGGGCCACACCGGCGCCGGCAAGACCACCCTCATCAGCCTGATGATGCGCTTCTACGAGGTGACCGTCGGCCAGATTCTGATCGACGGCGTCGACCTGCGCCAGCACGATCTCACCAAGCTCCGCCAGCACTTCGCCGTCGTCCTCCAGGATCCGTTCCTGTTCACCGGCACGCTGGCTGAAAACATTCGCTTCGGCAACCAGGCCATCACCGACGCCGGACTGCGCCAGGCCGCCCGCGACGTCAACGTGCTGGATTTCATCGAGAGTCTGCCCCAGCAATTCGACGAACCGGTGCAGGAGCGCGGCAACTCGCTCTCGACCGGCCAGAAGCAGCTCATCAACTTTGCTCGCGCCTTGGCCTTCAATCCCCGCATCCTCATCCTCGACGAAGCTACCTCGAGCGTAGACACCGATACGGAGCTGCGCATCCGCGGCGCATTGGAGCGCATGGTTGAGGGCCGGACCAGTGTCCTGATCGCCCACCGCCTCTCGACCGTGCAGCGGGCCGACACCATCCTGGTGATGCACAAGGCCCAGTTGCGCGAGATGGGCTCCCACCAGCAACTGCTGGCGCAGCGCGGCCTCTACTGGAAGCTCTACCAGTTGCAGTACAAGGACCAGGAACTGGCGGCCAGCCCGGCCGGCACGGCCGCTCCGGCAAGTGCAGCCGCTTCGGCGCTGGGCGCTGCCGCCCCGGAGATGGGCTGACCAGAGCATTTTCGCTTTTACTGTAGACTCCCGTGCCCCATCCATTTCCGCGGTTGTTGCGGAAATGGGTGGGATACCAATGCAATCCAGGTCTACACAATTTCCGAAAATGCTCTAACAGCTGCGGAATGAATCACGGCCGCCCCTCCCGCGCTAAAATTCATAGTATGTCTGCCGCCGCGCTATCGCCTGAAGTCCTGGCCAAGTACGAGCCCGTCATCGGACTCGAGGTCCACGTGCAATTGCTCACCGCCACCAAGGCCTTCTGCAGTTGCGCCAACCGTTTCGGCTCCGCACCCAACAGCAACGTCTGCCCGGTCTGCCTGGCGCTGCCCGGAGCCTTGCCGGTGCTCAACGAGCAGGCTGTCAAGTTCGCCACGCTGGCCTCGCTGGCCATCAACTGCCAGGTGCGCGAGCGCTCCATCTTCGCCCGCAAGAACTACTTTTATCCCGACCTGCCCAAGGGCTACCAGATCTCGCAGTTCGACAAACCGCTGGCCGAGCACGGCTGGATCGACGTGCCCACGGTGGACGGCGGAACGAACGGGGTCCCCGGCGACGGGTCTTCGTCGCTGGGGTGTAAGCGCATCGGCATTACCCGCCTGCACATGGAGGAAGACGCCGGCAAGAGCATCCACGACGGCCTGGTGGACTCGGCCAACCACACCTCACTCGATCTGAACCGCTGCGGGACGCCCCTGGCCGAGATCGTCTCCGACCCCGACATCCGCACCCCCGACGAGGCCTTCGAGTACCTTGTCCGGCTCAAGGAAATCCTGCTCTACTGCGGCGTCTCGGATTGCAACATGGAGGAGGGTTCGCTGCGCTGCGACGCCAACGTCAGCGTCCGTCTCAAAGGCGCGCCGGAGTTCGGCACTAAAGCCGAAGTCAAGAACCTCAATAGCTTCCGCTACGTCCGCGCCGCTCTGGAGTACGAGATCGAGCGCCAGATCGAGGTCATTGAGTCCGGCGGCCGCGTCACCCAGGAGAGCCGGCTGTGGAGTGCCGCCGAAGGCCGCACCTACTCGATGCGGTCCAAGGAGCAGGCCCACGATTACCGCTATTTCCCCGAGCCGGACCTGCCGCCGTTGCTCATTTCACCGGAATTTCTGGCCGAAACCAGGAAAAAGCTCCCCGAGCTGCCCGAGGCGCGCCGCGCCCGCATGATCGCCGACTATGAGCTGACCAGCCGGGAGGCCTTCGCGCTGACCGCTACGCGCGAATTCGCAGACCGCTTCGAGGCCGCCGCCAAAACCGCGAAAAATCCCCACCGCGTGGCCAATCTGCTCCTCAGCGAGCTGGGCGGGCGGTTGAAGACGCTGGGACTTGAACAGGAGCAGTCGCCGGTCTCGATGGCCGGCGTGGTGCTGGCCGCCGATCTGCTCGAAGAGGGCAAGATCAGCTCCAAGCAACTCAAACAGCTCTTCGACCACTGCTTTGAAAAGAACGAGGACTTCTCCGCCGTTTATGAGCGCGAAAAGCCCCAGCAGATCACCGACGCCGCAGCCATTGAAGCGCTGATCGACCAGGTCATCAACGCCAATCCCAAGCAGGTGGAGCAGTACCGCGCGGGCAAGAAGACCGTGGCGGGCTTTTTTGTCGGCCAGGTGATGAAGGCCTCCAAGGGCCAGGCCAACCCGGCGCTGCTCAATGAGTTGGTGACGAAAAAGCTGGAGGGGTAAAAAACAGCCACGGCATTCCAGCAATGCCGTGGGCTTTCACCCTACTTCAATCTCAGCTCGGCCTCGAACTCCTTGCGTGTGTCCCAGGAGCTGACCGTCTTGACGGCCGACTTTTTGCCGTCTTTTTCCGCCCAGAGCTCGTGATCCTCGGCCATATTCACCTGCACAAAGCGGAATCGGCCTTTCTCGGTGGTTGTATAGCTGCGAATCGACTTGGATTTCAGGTCCTTGAGAAAGACAGTGGCGCCGGCCACCGGCGCGGAGTTTGGGTCCACCACGGCGCCCGTAACCGCGCGCTCGCCCAGGTTCTGCGCCTGAGCCGCTAACGGCCCTAAAACGACTCCGTTCCCACCTCCCCGTACCGTCAGGGGAATCAAACCCGCCGCCAGGAGGATGCAAACCACCCCGGCCGTCAAACTTGCGCGGTTCAACCTCACTCGTCCTCCTCTTCATCAGCGACGATGTCCTCGTCGTCGTCGTCCAGACCGTCGTCTACCCGCACCAACTCCAGCGGCTCGACGCCGACCACCTCGTACTCGGTTCCGCACTCGTCGCAGACGACCACGTCGCCTTCTTCCACTTCGTCCATTTCAATGTCAAGCTCATTCTCGCATTCAGGGCAGCTCGGCATGGCAGGCTCCTCTCTCTCCAAGGCATTTTATATTGCAGGATGACGGCGCTTTGCGATACGACTCCGCTATTCTTGTGTGAAAACCAGCCTCAGGTCAAGAGGCTGAAGCCTGGGCCGCAAGCGAAACTCCCAGAACGGAGAATACACCATGAATATTCACTCTTTCGACGCTGTTTGCATCTGAATTTGACCGGCGCGGATAGTTCCATAACGAAACTGTGCAGGAATTCGAGCCGCGCGACGCTGCAATTCTGATCGCGCACGGGCCCCCGTTCCATCCCGCCGCATGACACCCGCCTGCTCCACGGTTTACCCTGATGACGATGCCCAGGTTTGGCTCCACTCCGTTCTCCTTCCCCGAGTTCCGCGGCGCCACCCGCCGCCTGGTTCTCTGGAACCTCGCCGCCTACTTTGCCCTGGCGCTGGCGCAGATGGCCGTTCCGGCCACCGCGGCGCAGCTGGCACTCTCTTTTGCATTGGTTCCCGGCGCCTTCCTGCACGGCGCCTTCTGGCAGCCCCTCACCTACAGCCTGGTGCATCCAGGACTGCTCAATACACTCTTTGAACTCCTCTCGCTCTGGTTTTTGGCTGGTTTTCTGGAGAGCACCCGCAGCTCAAGCTGGGTTACCGGCCTCTACGCGGTCTCCGTGCTGGGAACCGCGGCGGCGGCCGCCGCCATTTACGCGTGCAGCCGACCGCTGGGCTTTTCGCTGGCCGAGTTCCCCATCACTGGCTGCATCGGCGGCATCTTCGGCCTGCTGGTGGCCATCGGTACGCTGGCCGGCGACGTCGAGTTCCTGCTGTTTTTCACCATCGGCATCAAGGCCCGCTACATCGCGGTCATCTACGCGCTGGTGGCCATCGCCATGCTCTTTGGCCAGCAACGGATGTACGCCTTTGCTCAATTGGGAGGTGCCCTGGCCGGCCTGGCTTTCATTCGCTTGGCCCCGCGCCGCGGCTTCTCGCTGGGTCTCACCGAGCGGTGGTATGGGCTGCGCAACCGCTACTACCGCTGGAAGCGCCGCCGCGCCGCCCGCAAATTCGAGGTTTATATGCGCTCCCAGGGCCGCACCGTGCATCTCGATGGTCAGGGCCGCCAGATCGATGTAGAGCACGACGACAAGAAGCGCTGGAACTGAAATCTGCTGAGCGGAGCGAAGCGAACCCGCTTTTGCTTCTCCGGCAAACGGGCGAGAAGCCTTGAACCCTGAAGGAACCGACGGACCGGCCGCCTCAATCCCGCCCCCGTCCGGTAAAATCACCTCTAACAATGTCCACTAAAATCGCTTTTCTCTTTCCGGGGCAAGGTTCGCAGGCGGTCGGCATGGGCCGCGATCTTGCCGAGCACTTTCCCGTTGCCGCCCAGACCTTCGCCGAGGCCGACGAGGCCCTTGGCTTTCCGCTCTCAAAATTGATCTTCGAGGGGCCCGAGGAAGCGCTCAAGCTGACGGAGAACACCCAGCCGGCCATTCTCGCGGTGAGCGTTGCCGCCTGGCGCGTACTGGCCGCGCAAGGGGTCGAGCCAGCTCTGGCCGCCGGCCACTCCCTGGGCGAATGGTCGGCCCACGTGGCCGCCGGAACGCTCAGCTTTGCCGATGCCGTTCGCTCCGTCAAGGCGCGCGGGCGGGCGATGCAACGGGCGGTTCCGGCCGGTGAGGGCGCCATGGCCGCCATCCTCTCGCTAGACCCGGCCCTGGTGGCCGAGGCCTGCCGTGAAGCCGCCCAGGAGACTGGCCTCGCGGTCTCGGCCGCCAACTTCAACTCCCCCGGCCAGACGGTCATCTCCGGCGCCTTGGCCGCGGTCGAAAACGCCTCCGCGCTAGCTAAAATTAAGGGCGCCCGCCGCGCGGTGATGCTCCCAGTCAGCGCCCCCTTCCACTGCGCCCTGATGCAGCCGGCCCAGGAGGAGGTGGCGCGGGTGCTGGGCGCGCTCGCCTTGTCCGATCCCCGCTTCCCGGTGGCCGCCAACGTCACCGGCGGCCTGGTCGCGACCGCTGGCGAGGTCCGCGACGCCCTCACCCGCCAGGTGACCGGCGCGGTGCGCTGGGTCGAGTGCATCAAGACGCTCGCCGGCGCGGGAGCGGAGCTGTTTATTGAAGTCGGCCCAGGGAAGGTGCTCTGCGGCCTGCTCAAGCAGATCGATCCAGCCCAGAAATCTCTGAATGTGGAAGACGCCGCCAGCCTGGAGAAGACGCTGGCCGAGTTGAAGGCCGCAAGTTCAGCCGCATAAAGCCCGTGGGCTCCCGCCCTGCGCTTTGGACTCGCATCGTCAGAGCCTGCAACTGAATCTTCACCGGCCAGCTCCTCCAGATCTTCGCGCAATAGAGCGGCCGGAGAAGAGTTTTCCGATGCGCGGCGCCAAGCCCTCGCGGTTCCATCTGAAAATCGCAATGCCATTTTGGAGAGGCCAAAAGCTGGTGAAAAGCCCGCTCCGGGATAGCGTGCGTTAAGCTGGGACTCAGCCGAGTGAGACAACAAACAAATGGGGAGCGCGAGCAAACGATGAGCGTGGTTCTGGGAATCGACGGCGGAGGGACGCGCACCCGCGCCTCCCTTGTGGCCGGTGAACGGAGGCTGGCCTACGCCGAAAGCGGTTCCATCAAGCGGCTGCGGGTGGGCGCCGAGGCCGCCGAGGCCAATCTGCGCGCGCTCGTCCGCGAGGTTTACGCCCAGGCCGGCATCAAGGCTGTGCAGGCGGCCTCGGCTGGCGTGGCCTCGGCCTCCATGCCCGGCGTCACCGAGTGGATAGCGGCGGTTTTGCGGGATTTTGGCGCCGCGCGCTGGGAGGTCGTCGGCGACGAGGTGATCGCTCTCGACGCCGCCTTCCGCGGAGGCCCCGGAATTTTGCAAATTGCCGGAACCGGCTCGAACACCATCGGCCGCGCTCCCGACGGCAGCCGCGCAAGGGCCGGCGGCTGGAGTTCACGGCTGGGCGACGAGGGTTCCGGCTGCTGGATCGGGGTCAATAGCCTGCGATGGGCCCTACACGCCCATGACCGCGAGCAGCCGACGCAAATTCTCGAAAGAGTAGGCCAAATCTGGGGCACATCCACTCTCGATGATCTGGTCAACCTAGGCGATAGCTCCCCTGGACCGGACTTTGCCGCGCTGGCCCCGGCCATCAACGAGCTGGCTGAGGCCGGCGACCCGGTCGCGGAGGCGGTTCTCCGCCAGGCGGCGGCCGATCTGGTCGAGTTCGTGCTCCTGGTGCGCGCCAAGCTACGCCGGAAGATTGAGCACGCCATCGAGCCTACGGTAGCCGAGTTCCCCGTAGCCTGGACCGGCAGCGTCATCGAGAGGATGGCGCTGGTGCGCGAAGCCTTTTTTGCCGGACTACAGGCCACCGCGCCTCAAATGCCGGTGGCGCGGAAGCCGGTAATTCCTCTGGAGGGCGCAATCTGGCGGGCCCAGCGGCTGTCGGAAGCCGCCGATTAATTGGTTCGTCTGGGACGAAAGAAAGAACTGGGTGCCCGACGTTTGACGCCGGGTTTCCCAGGTCCCGATTTTGGGACCTGGGAAACCACGGACGCTACCTGTATGCATACTGCATAAAATTAACCTCCGCCAGCGCACAATTGAACTAATGAAAAACCACGCCACAACAGCGCCCGCTCTCCCCGCAGCCAACCCTCTTGTTTTTTTGCGTTTTGGGCTGTGAAACTGTGGTGGCCTCTATAAAATCTTTTAAATCAATTATTTCCTCCGTCCCGCCCCACAGTTTTACAGATTTAGTGTTTCCGTAAAGCTGTAAACCCTAGCCCCGATCACCGTGGGAGCCAGCCAGCTCTCCGTTCACCACCGAGCCGACCAGCCTTCCCGCTCGATCCACAGCCACCAGGCTGGCGGGCTGGCCCACGGCGACCGAACCAGCCCGATCTCCCAGGCCGGTCATCAGAGCCGGGTTGGCGGTGAGCAGCCGCAGAGTCTCTTCGAGCGGCGCGCCGGTGAACTCCATGAAGTTCGCGAGGGCGCGGTCGAGCATGAGCAGGCTACCGGCCAGAACGCCCCCCGCCATGGCCCTTCCTCCAGCCACTTCGACCGCGAATCCGTCGACCCTCCCACCCAGCCAGTACTCGCCGTCGGGCATTCCGGTGGCGCTGATCGCGTCGGTCACCAAAATGGCGCGCTGCGGCCCCTTGGCCCGCCACCAGAGCTTGACCATCTCCGGCGCCACGTGAACGCCGTCCGCGATCAGCTCGGCAAAAAGCGCGTCCTCGGTCAGCACCGTGCCCAGAATCCCCGGCTCGCGAGCCTCCATCGGCCGCATGGCGTTGAAGGTGTGGGTCGCGCTGACGGCTCCGGCGTTGATGGCGGCGCGGGTCTCGGCGGCGGTGGCATTCGAGTGGCCCAGGGAGACCCGCACCCCGCGCGAGGCGGCGTGAGCGGCCAGCTCGACGGCGCCGGGCAGCTCGGGGGCGAGCGTCATCAGCCGGATGCGGCCCTCGGAGGCCTCGAAGAGTCGGTCAAAAATGGGCCTGGAGGGCGCCAGCAGGTGCGCGGCGGGATGAACGCCCCGTTTCAGATGAGAGATAAAGGGGCCTTCCAGATGAATGCCGATGGCCTGCGCCCGACCCTCAACCGGAGGCAGCGCCAAGAGCTTTGCCAGCCCCGAGAGCGAGCGTAGCGTCGCATCCAGCGAAGCGGTGACGGTGGTGGCCAAAAAGCTGCCCGTGCCGCGCGAGGCCAGAAAGCTGCCCACAGCGTCTAGCGCCGCGGGCGTAGCCTCCATCACGTCGTGGCCCTTGGCCCCGTGAATGTGCACGTCGAAAAACGCCGGGGAGAGCGTGGCGCCGGGAAAGTCGAGGAGGCGCGACGCGCCGGGCAAATCGCGCTCGGCCCGCGTGAAAATCGCGGCGATCCGGCCGTCTTCAGCCACCACCACGGGCAAGTCGAGCAGCCTCACTCCATCCCAAAGCCGCTCCGCTGTGAGCACGGTCCGCATACTGCTGATTATTGCAGGAGCAGCGGGCCTAGTGAATCAGCGTTGTGCGGTCGGAAGAAAGCGCGCCGTTCTGCTCATGAACAGCCTGGAAGGCCGCCTGCGCCGCCGCCAGTTCCGCGCGGCAGGCCGTCAACTGCGCCGAGAGGTGAGCGAACTGCGATTCCAGATGCAGGCGCAGTTCCTCGATGGCGTTTTCCAGCCGGTCGTTGGCCGCGATCTGCTCGGCCTGGCTCACCTGCACGGACTTCAGGTTGGGCAGAATCACGTCGGAAAGAAGCCGATTCAGGGAATCAAAGAGCTCATTCATAAGAAGATTCTAAGAGCAAACCGCAATAAGCGCCTGATTACGGCTGGCCAGCCATTGGTAATGGGTTGCGGCCACGCTCATCAGCCAATTACGGCCTGTTCACGCCGCTGATACAGCTGGCCTGAGCAGTGAAACAGGCCCTAATACGGGGTATCAGACCTCCGCAGTCGATACAGGTAATACGACCCGCTGGCATGGACGAGGTTGCCGCTCAGGTCTCCGCGCTCCTGTGTGGTCAGGTAGTAGTCGGCACTGTATTGGTTGCAGATGTTTTCAATCTGCAACCGGCTGAGCTGCGGGTAATTTTTGCGCAGCTCGGCTCTAACCTCTGTACCGCGCGAATGGAGAGGCCCCCCGTTCATCGCCATCAAACGGCGATACCATTCCAAAAGACGCACGTTGTGCGGCGGACGCTTGTAACTCACTACCTGGGCGCGTTCGGCATCGAGCCAAAATGTGGACTCCCAGGGAGGAGCCATGATGATTGCCGACTTCGGCGTATTGTCGCGAATCCACTCCGTCATTTCCTGCCAGGAAGTTTTCGAGCCATAGATGTACTGTTGCCACTGCCCGGCAAAAACCGGAAGATCGTCCTTGAGAACAGTATCAAGATCCCTCAGAAACCCGGCAAGAACCAGACATACCAAAGTGAATAACAAGGCCAGACGGCGCCATGCGCTCCTGGAACGTGGTCTGAAGCTATCCTCTCTGACCTGTTTCCACAGTTTTGCAATCAGACGTGCTACAAAGCACGGCAGAGCCAGCATAAAGAACAGAAAGATGAGAACGTCCGGAACTCGGAATGGAAAGCTCTTCAAAAACCAGAACTGGTTCATTTCCCACGCCAAAAGCCCTGCCAGGAACTCCAAAAGCATCATGGCAAGAAAAAAGCACAGCAGCTTCGCCTGCGATCGAGCGGTTATTTTGAAGAATACCCATGCCGCAACGGCGGCGAGAACGGAAGCCAGCGCAAGCTCCTGCCAGCCGCCAAAGTAGGAAGGGTCGATGTGAAACGGGTCGGAAAATGATACAGCCAGGCGGTTGGAGGCCTGGCGCTCTGCCGGAGTGCCCGGTACAGCGTAGTGAACAGCGATCATTGCAACCGGTATGCTCAGACCGGCAACAAGAGCCATAAATTGCCCAATCCGTCGCCAGCCATAGTCGCGATAACATAACAGCAAAGCACCACCCAGCGCCATGCTCCCCCAGGCGCCTACAAGAACATGACAACAGATGGCCAGTCCACAGCACATGCCCGCCCTCAAAAGTTTTTTTCGCAGGGCCGCATCCATGGCGAACAGGAGAAGCGCGTAGGCCAGGCATTTGGCCTCCGCGCTCCTGAAAATCCACTCCCCCGCACCTAGATTTTGGTCATTGCAAATCCAGACGCCGAGACTGCAGGAAAGCGCGTACCACTCAATGGTCAGCGTGCGAGACAGCTTGACAAGAGCGGCAAGTAGAATTCCCCAACAGAGAAGACGAGCGGCCAGTGCAACCAGAATGCTATTCCGCAGCCATAGCCAGAAGGGCGCGGATAACGTACGATATTTTTCGCACATTTGATTTGAATTGGAGCCGTGGAGGTTGGTACAAGCAGGAGGAGCGAGACCTCTGAGGCAAGGACGATGGAGCCAACCATGGAAGCGGAAGCAGGA
>Ga0182013_10004576_pt1 | contig 16544 bp, 17 predicted proteins | sample 612S2MmetaG_FD_120487 | JGI IMG/M metagenome (GOLD analysis project Ga0182013, IMG submission 120487) | Permafrost microbial communities from Stordalen Mire, Sweden - 612S2M metaG | ecosystem: Environmental > Terrestrial > Soil > Wetlands > Permafrost | place: Sweden: Stordalen | collected...
AAGATCGATCTGACCGACGCCTATCAAAAGCAGATCGGCGCTTACGACATCATGACCGTGCGCTACGCCTATACCGAGTTCCCGCCCGCACAGGAAAAGGCCGGCCTCGACAACATCATTAAGGACATGCGCAAACAGGGACTCACTTATACGCCGTCCACCGATCCCCGCTGGAACCGCTATGACGACGGGCCCGACCCCGCCCAATATATGCGCGACGCCGCGGCGCAGCGCAAAATCCTGCTGGCCAATTACGGTCCCGCCATTCTTAAAGATGGCGAGCCCTATGGCGATCTTCGCGGGATCCGCCTCTGGATGGCTTATCTGCATCACCGCTGGTCGATCGATAGCGGCGTTCGTTACATCGGTGGCATGTATACCAACTTTGCGGTAAAGGGCGAGGCGCTGCCTCCCACTGAAATCGTTCCCGCCGCGAAGCAACGTGAAATCCTCGGCCTGCTTTTGGATGATGTGGATCCAGCCAGCCTCGCTATTCCCGAACCTCTGCTCGCCAGCCTGACAGTTGCCATCGAACGCGGCCCCGGCGGTGGTGGACGCGGTGGCCGGGGACCCGACCAGGAGAACATGGAATCTTCCACCGGTTACGCCTTCGATCACCTGGCTGCGGCCCGGACCATTGCAGGCTTAGTCTTCGACCAGCTCTTCGAACCGGAAACAGCTGCGCGTCTGATCGGTTTCGCCGACCGGCAACAGAACGCTCTCACGTTGCCCGAGACCATTGACGCCTGCGCCAAAAAAGTATTTGGAGCACCAGCGCCTGCAGGCATGCTGCGTTCGCTTCAACGCCAGACGCAGCGCGTATTCCTCGACGACGTGATGACCCTGGGGGCCGGCCCCACATCCACTCCCGACGTAAAGGCCGTAGTAATGGCCTCGCTGGCCAACATCCGGACTCAGGTTGCGGGAATGAAAGACCCTGACCCGGTCAACGAAGCCAGCCTGCGTCAGATGGAACGCGACCTGACCCGTTACGCGCAGAATCCGACTGTGCCAAGGAAGTCCTCAGCGACTCCGCCCATCATGGCCCCCATCTGAGTCATGTGTGCCCGGCTTTAGCGGGTGACCGCTTCGCCAGTCTGCCCTGCGGCAGCCTTCGACAGCACAGGCACTTTCGCGTCGGCCGTAAGACCCGGACGGCGCGTGTGCCAGTCGGTTGCGCTTTGATAAGCGTGAGCCATAGCCAGAACATCCTGCTCCCGCCAGTTCGCACCGCTGATTTGCAGGCCGATAGGCAAGCCGCTCTTCGAGAACCCGCAGGGCACGCTGATCGTCGGCAAACCATAATCATCCAGGGCGCGAGTGTTCCCCGGCTTGGGATTGCGTGGCCGCGTATTAGCGGCACGTGTCAATTCTTCTTCAATAGTCCACGCCACTTCCCGCAGAGTCGGGGTGACGATGAGATCAACTTCCTGCCGACGAAAGACCTCATCATCGACGGTCCGACGCACTAGACGAAGCGCCCGCCATTCTTTGATGTAATCAATCGCGCGACCGCCACGGCCTCCGCCGCCAGCACCACCATCGCCGCCAGTTTCCGTCTCGGCACGCACAAATCCGCTCCCCAGATCTTCGCGAAAAACTCCGCCTTCGCTGTTTGCGCCCGTGCCCAGGATCGAAGGCATTTCAATCTCCCTGGATCCCCTCGTCATCTTGTTAAGTTGCGCGATCGCCGCTTCCATCGCGGCCGCCACGTCGGGTTCGAGCCCGTCATAGAACTGCGGCGAAATGCCGAGGCGAAACTGCGCAACAGGCGCACCAATGGCAGAAACAAAATCCGGCACCGGGTAATCGACAGTTTGCAGATCGAGGCGGTCATAACCCGCAATCGTCTGCAAGACCAAAGCCGCATCTTCCACAGTGCGCGCAATGGGACCGCAATGATCGAGCGACCAGGTCAACGGCACAATCCCGCGAATACTGACACGGCCGTAAGTCGCCTTGAAACCGGTGACACCGCACATCGCAGACGGAGTGCGCACGGACCCGCCCGTATCGGTTCCCAGCGCCGCATAGCAGTTATCCATCGCAACCGCCGCCGCTGAGCCACCGGACGAACCGCCTGCAATCATCTCAAGATTCCACGGATTTCGCACCGGGCCGAAATAACTAACGGCAGAGGTCGCTCCTGCCGCGAAGATGTGCATGTTGCACTTCCCCACAAAGACTGCGCCGGCGGCGCGCAGCCTGCGCGTTACCTCGGCGTCATCCTTCGCGATGTTGGCTGCCAGAGTCCTGCTGCCCGCCGTAGTGCGTACGCCTGCCGCGTCGATATTGTCCTTCAGCCCAATTGGAATGCCGTGAAGCGGACCACGCCAGCTTTCTTTTTCGAGAGCCTTCGCCTGCACCAATGCCTGTTCGCGCATTACTGTAACCCACGCGTCGATTTTGGGATTGAAGGTATGAATTCGATCAAGACATGCCTGTGTCAGTTCGACTGGCGAAATTTTTCGCGCGCGAATATTTTCAGATGCCTGGCGAAGTGTCCAGGAAACAGGATCGGATGAGGATGCGCCTGAATTCTGCATGCTGGTTCCTGTACCCTATCCGCCGGTCTGTTCCGATGCCGCCTTCGACAGGACTGGCACTTTCGCATCAGGTTGCAGGCCGGGTCGGCGCTTGTGCCAGTCGGTCGCCTGCTGGTAGGCGTGCGCCAGAGCCAGTACGCTCGACTCGGAGAAGAGTGGTCCTGCGATCTGCAGTCCGATCGGCAGCCCTTCTTTCGAAAAGCCGCAGGGAATACAGATCACGGGCAACCCGTAGCCGTTGAATGGCCGCGTATTTTCCTCGGCGTCCACCTGACGTTGACGGCCCGCAGCGTCGCCGCCCCCACGTCCTCCAGCGCCGCCAGGTACGGCTGCAGTTGCCCCCGCAGCATTCGCCTCGGACCCACCGGCATTGGCCGCGCCTGCACCGCCTCTGCCGCCGCCCGAGCCAGCCGGGTTGAGTTCTTCCTCGATGGATGGCGGAAGATGCCGCACTGCGGGAGCAACGAGAACATCGATATTCTGCTTCCGAAACACATCCTCATCAATGGTGCGCCGGACCATGGTCAGTTCCCGCCATCCGCGCACATAGTCGACCGCCTTCAGCGCTTCCAGCGAAGCGGGGAAGGCGCGTCCTGTCGCAGGCTCATAACCGCCGCCATTTACTCCACGAAGATTTTCGTGATAAGCGGCGATCTCGGCGGCTACCCCCGCGTGCAGCAGCGACGGCATACCGACTTCGCGGGAACCTTTTGTGAGCTTGTTCAGAACTCCGAGCGCTTCCTCGACAGCGCGCGCCACTTCATCATCCAGATGGTCGAAGAACTGCGGAGCGATGCCGATTTTGAATTGCGCAACGGGAGTCTTAAGGGCAGCCAGGTAATCGGGAACCGGCTTGTCGATGCTATCGATATCGAGGTGGTCGTAGCCCGCGATCTGCTGCAGGACGAGCGCGGTGTCTTCGACCGTGCGCGCAATTGGTCCGCAATGATCAAGCGACCAGGCGAAAGGAACGATGCCGCGAAGACTCACGCGTGCGTAAGTCGGCTTGAAACCTGTAACGCTACAGTCAGACGCGGGGATGCGAAGGCCGCCGCCCGAATCCGTACCCAGCGCTGCGAAACAATTTCCCATGGCGACCGCCGCGGCAGACCCGCCCGACGGACCGCCCGCGACCCGTTCGAGGTTCCACGGGTTCCGGACAGGTCCCCAATAACTGACAGCGGACGAAGCTCCGGCGTCGAACTCATGCATGTTGCACTTGCCGACCAGCACCGCGCCTGCGGCTTTGAGGCGCCGCACGACCTCAGCGTCTTCAGACGGGAAGCGATATTCGTAGATAGCACTGGCGGCGGTGGTTCGCACCCCCGCCGTATCGATGGTGTCCTTCAAACCGATGGGAATGCCATGCAGCGGCCCGCGGATTTTTCCCGCGGCCTGCTCATCCGCAAGAATTTTCGCCTGTGCCAGTGCCTTCTCTCGCAAGACGGTGATCCAGGCGTTGATCTTCGGGTTCCACATCTTGATGGAATCGAGGCACGCTTCCGTGAGATCGACAGGTGAAATCTTTTTGGACCGGATGCCTGCTGAGGCCTGCTGAAGGGTAAGAGTACGAAGATCCGAGGGGATAGCGCCGGCATCCGCGGAGGCAAATCGGGTGGCGGCGATAGCCCCCACGCTCGCAGCCAGAAAGCCGCGCCGGGACGTGTTTTGCATGAATTGTTTTACCGCGCTGGTAAGCGGATTGTCAAATCACATCCCTGCGGCCGAATCAATTAGTAGCCTGAGGGCGGTCCAAAAAACGCACCGTCCTCAGGCGGGGGCAACGGTCGATTGGTTAAGGGGTAACTATCCGCCGTCGCGTATATTGACTTATACTGACGAGACCGTAAAAGGTTACGTTCTTTTTCAATAGCTTTTGTTCTGCGTGTCCGGTCCGGACAATCTGGATTTTGGTGCGCGGAAGTTTGTGATCGTTTCCTTCCGATGTACTGGGACTGAGAAGATTTATCGCGGAGATAAAAGCCGGAAGTTTGACAGCATTAGCCGCGTCGCCTTGCGGAAACTCCTGATGCTGAACGCCGCCAAAACACTAAGGAAAATAACATGACCGCGAAAAAAAACGCCGGTTATGGCCATACATCCCGGGGAGATCCTGCTCGAAGAATTCATGAAGCCACAAGGCGTCAGTATCAACGGTCTTGCGGTAGCTCTCCGTGTACCGGTGACGCGTATAAGCACGATTGTGAACGAGAAGCGCGGAATCACTGCCGACACAGCCCTGCGGCTCGGCCGCTATTTCTCCCCATCCAGTGAATTCTGGATGAACCTGGAGCGCGACTTCGATTTGAGGACTGCACTGGTTGAGTCAAGTACCGAAATCGAGCGGTTCATTGAGCCGCGACCGCGGAGCGCTGCATAAGGGATCCCGGAATAGTCTACAAACGCGGAAGAACCTGTGGGTACAAGTTCACGTGGAACGGTGATTTGATCCGGACCAGTACGAAGCAGGGTAACCAGCGTGTCGCTGAACGGATCGAGGCCGCCCGCGAGACCCAGCCCGCGAAAGGGGAGGCGGGGATAAAGGACGTGAAGCGGGCTCCCAGCGCTCGCGGAATTTAGCAAGGCCGATTTCGTTTCCATACCGAAGTGACATTCGCGAACCAGCCAGAGACTATGCGGTATTACAAGAATGGTCTTCGGCGAATCCTCGCTGGCGGGTCACTCAATGAGCCTCCACTACCAGTTTTTGGGTATGGGCTGTCACCGCGCCATCCTGTGGATGTTCCTCCCGCCAAAAAGCGTTGTCCCTAACAAATACAGTTCCCGAGCGCGTATCCAGAACTCCAATGCCGCAAGTGGCATCCGGTTTATCGCCGCAGTTGGTGTGCGTATTTGTAATCGCCTGAAAGCGCCCGTCGCTTCCGCATTCTCCAAGCGCGAGAACCGATGCCAGCAGATAGAGGAGTGAACAAAATTCCTGGCTGCGAGGAAAGCTAGAGGCAAAGAGTTTTGGTGGGAGTGAGATCACATTCATCGGCCTCGGGAGGTCCGTGATCAGCGCGGGTGCCGAACATCAAGGCATACCCTCGCGAAGCGTCCGTTTTATTTAACTGACTGTATTTCATATATTTGATTTGGTGCGCCCGGAGGGACTCGAACCCCCGGCCTGCTGGTTCGAAGCCAGACGCTCTATCCAGCTGAGCTACGGGCGCGCACCGTTCATGAGTTTATCATTCGCCGATCATACTTACGCCGATCCAAATTCGATATCCTTGTCCCGTGAAGAAGCCGGTAGAAATCGAGATCAAATTACCGCTGGAAAGCGTCACCAAAGGCCGTGCGCTGCTCCGGAAGCACGGGTTCAAGGTTTTCGCGCCCCGCGTACTTGAGGAAAATCTGGTTCTCGACAGCGAGTCGCGGACGCTTTATAACCGGGGGTTGCTGCTGCGTGTCCGCAGGGCGGGGAAGATTGTCACCTGTACTTCGAAAGGTCCGGAATCGATCGGCGGACCGCACAAACGCCGCGAGGAGAATGAATTTCAGGCTTCCGATTTCAAGGCCATCATGGCCGTCTTTGAGACCATTGGTTTCCGGGAAGCGTTCCGCTACGAAAAGTATCGGACCGAGTTTTCCCGCGCCGGCGAACACGGGCACGCAACGCTCGATGAGACGCCCATCGGCGCTTTTATGGAACTGGAGGGGTCAGCCGCGTGGATTAACCGCACGGCGAAACTGCTGGGATTTCCCCAAGCGACCTGGATCACGTTGAGCTATGCACGACTTTATAGCCAGTGGTGCGAGGCGAAAGGGATTACGCCGACGAACATGAAGTTCTGAAATACCCGAACGGCTTTATCGGGTTTCGAGCTGAACCAGTTTCTCGGCGTTCTGCTGTGCCTGGGCTGGCGGCGGAATCGTCTGCGGCGAGCGCCAGAAATCCATATAAGAGGTGTAGTGAACGCAGGCCACAGTGCAGCGCGGCGCACAGCCCTTTTCGGTTATAAACTCGCGGCGAATATCTTCCACCGTATATTGCGCCAGCGGAGTGGCAGGATAGCCCCTCTGCTGCGAACAATAATGGACCAGCCCATCCTCGCAAATGTAGAGGTACCGTGCACCGGCCCGGCACTTCCACTTGTTCTCGATGCCGTGGGCGATATTATCCTGAAAGTAATTCATACGGGCATAGTTCTTCTTGCCCATGTCCCTTACTTTCAAGTAGATACTCTGTTCCAGCTCAGAAAGCGGTTGAAGCTGCCCGTCGCCGTCATGGATAATGCCGACCGTGGAGGTGAACCCCAGAGCCACGGCCCGTTCCGCAACCTTTACCGCGTCCGTCGGATTGTGAATCCCTCCGCCCACCACGGAATTGATATTCACGTGGAATTCAGCATGTTCCGCCAGCAGTTCCAAACGGGCGTCGAGAGTTTTCAGGCTCTTTTTCGAAACATCGTCCGGCAGCACGTTGTCGATCGAAATCTGCATGTGCTCAAGGCCGGCCCGGTTCAGTTCCTGAATGCGTTTGGCGTTGAGCAGGAAGCCATTCGTGATCATTCCCGCCAGCGCGCCCCGTTGGCGAATGCGGGAGATCTGGGCGTCCAGATCGGGGTGGAGCAGCGGTTCGCCGCCGCTGAACGAAATAATGCTGGTGCCGAGGTCCGCCAGATGATCGATGCGGCGCAGCATTTCCTCAAGCGGTACTGGTTTGGAAAAGTCGTCAAATTCGTTGCAGTAGGTGCAGGCGAGATTGCAGCGGCGAATGGGGACGATATGCGCCAGAACCGGATGATCGGTTGAGGCCACACCGCGCGCGACCATCATAAACTCGCGCGTGCGCCGACGCGCAGCAATCAGATTTCGCCTGAATTGCACTCCTGATTTCCCCATAGAAGACTAACAGATCATTACATCACACTTGCTGTGAATTCAAACAATTCCGGCCTGGATGGGGTGGATCCGCAGCTTGATGGCGCCTGAACCCCACCGACCGGTTCCCGCGTCAAAAGAGCGTAGCACTTGATCCGCACCTGCCAGAGTGGCTAAAATGGCCTTTTTGCGGAACCCGTTTCACACAAAATGACGCCCAGAGACGATTTCGATCCGCTAGCCCCGCAACGCGAGGCCGCGTTCTTCTATGGCCTTTTCCTGCGCGGGCATTCCCTCGATGCGCTGCGGGAAGACATCGACGTCCCCCGCGACGTGATCGACAAATGGGCTAATGCCAAGGATTATCAGGGCACTTTCCGCAGCGATCTGGACCGGGTTTACCAGTATCGCAAGCGGGTTCTGGCCATTTTTGAAGGCCTGGTCTCCAACGAACACGCTGCATTACCCATCCAGTGACGGGGATGGGGACCCCTGCGATTGCCGTCCGTAATCTCGTCAAGCGCTATTCGAAATCGAAGACCAACGCCGTCGATGGCGTGTCGTTCGAGGTCTCCCGGGGCGAAATCTTCGGCCTTCTGGGGCCTAATGGGGCGGGCAAAACCACCACAATTGGCGTGCTCACCACATCCATCGTGCCGACAGAAGGCTCTGCGCATATCTACGATGTGGACGTTGCCCGCGACCCCATCTCGGTCAAACAGCGAATCGCGGTGGTTCCGCAGCAAAGCAATCTCGACCGGAGCCTCAAGGTGCGCGAAATTCTCACTTTCCACGCGGCCTATCACGGTGTGCCCCGCAAGCAGCGCGAAGCTCTCGCCGATAAACTGCTGGACGAACTGGGCCTCGGCGAGCGCAAGAACGAAAAGGTGAACCGCTACTCCGGCGGTATGGCGCAGCGGCTGATGATTGCCCGCGCGCTCATGCATGAACCGGACGTGCTATTTCTCGATGAGCCAACCAATAACCTCGATCCCCAATCGCGGCTTTTCTTGTGGGAGCGGATCCGCGAAATGAACGCCAGAGGGCTAACGATCCTGCTTACGACCCATGACATGGACGAGGCCGACAAACTCTGCAATCGCATCGCGGTCATGGATCACGGAAAAATTCTGGTGAATGACACACCTGCGGAATTGAAGAAAATGATTCCGGGCGGTACGGCCCTGGAAGTTCGCGCGTCGGGTGTTCGTGCCGCGGAAAAGGTGGAAGCCGCGCTGGCCGCAATCTCTGGAGTGACGAAGGTCGAACCAGTTGCCGAGGAAGCGGAACCCGGCACCCTGACATGGCGTCTTTACGCCGAGGCAGTGAACAATCATATCGGTCCAGCCGCCCAGGCAGTGCTGGGCGAAGGGGCCGAAGTGCGCGATTTGAGCGTGAAGCAGCCCTCGCTCGAAGAGGTTTTCATCTTCCTAACTGGGCGGCATCTCAGATGAGGCATTTCAGGTAATGAATAAGCTCGCCCTGAAGGCGTTTTTCGCCATCCTGCGCCGCGACATTGTGGTCACCTGGCGGGAATTCATTCCCTTCCTCCTGCAGGCCCTGATGCAGCCGCTGTTTATTCTTTTCATATTCGGAAAGGTCTTGCCCAATATCGGCCTGGCGTCGGGCAGTTTCGCCTCTCTGATGCTGCCCGGTATTGTTGCCCTGTCGGGCATGATTGCGGCCATGCAAGGCGTTACATTGCCGCTGGTGCTGGATCTTGGATTCGCCCGCGAAATCGACGACCGGCTTCTTTCGCCGCTGCCGGTCTGGTGGGTGCCGCTGGAAAAGGTCCTCTTTGCAACCATGCGCGGGACAGTAGCCAGTTCAGTGATCTTTCCCCTCGGGCGTCTGATTTTGGGCAGCGGCTATGCGGTCCGGACTGATCGCCTTCCCATCCTGATTGGCATGGTGGTTCTCACGGCGCTGGTAGGCTCGACGATTGGCCTTCTCATGGGAACAACCATTAAACCGGAACAGATCAGCCTGATGTTTACGCTGATCTTCACGCCACTGCTGTTCACCGGCTGCACTTACTATCCATGGGGCGCGCTGAACCATATCCGCTGGTTCCAGATCCTGGTTTTGTTTAACCCGCTGACCTACGCGGCAGAAGGATTGCGCTATTCCATGGTGCCGCCGATGAATGGTTTCGTGTTGACGACCCTTGGATTGAACTGGATACTGCTGGCGCTGGGCATGTCAGTAGTAGTGATGTTCGCGCTGGGCACCAGAACCTTCTACAAACGAGTAGTCACTTAGAGCGTAGAGCGGACCCCCGGTCCGCGGCCGACCCCCCGGTCGGCCTGCCCGGGAACAAAGAAGAGTTCCGAAAGGTCCAACCGAATAATGCGAGCCGCAATCATCCTGGCCTTCGCCCTTCTGACCCAGGCCCAAATCTACGAAGTAGCCTCAATCAAGCCCTCCCGGAGTGGTGGTGGCCGAGCCTCAGGCCCGCGCGTAAGCACCGGCGGACGGCTCAACGTAACCAACACCACACTGAAATCCCTGATCGAATTCGCGTACGATGTCCGCTCGTATGAAATCTCAGGCGGACCACCATGGCTGGACTCTACCGGCTGGGATATCATCGCCACACCCGAGACCCCGGTCAGTCCGAACTTTAGCAATGTCGATCATTTCAGAACGATGTTAAGAGCGCTACTCGAAGACCGGTTCCAGTTGACTGTCCACAAGGAATCGAAGGAACTCTCGGTCTATGCGCTGGTAGTAGCCAAAGACGGACTGAAGCTGAAAGAAAGCGAAGCGCCAGCCAGTCCTGCCGATGGACGCCTGCACATGTCCAGCGGTCAACTGCTGGGTCAAAAGATCCAGCTGAAGTTCATGGCCCCAATGATGGCGGAGTACCTGGGGCGTCCCGTAACCGATCGCACCGGCCTGACCGGCACCTACGATTTCAAACTGCAATGGACACCCGACCCCGCCGGGAATCCGCTTCCAACCGACCCGGGGCAAACTCCGCCAGATCCCGCCGGGCCGACGCTTTTCACGGCTCTTCAGGAGCAATTAGGACTAAAACTGGAATCGCAAAAAGGACCGGTAGAGATTCTAATTATTGATCGCGCGGAAAAAGCTTCGGTAAACTAAACGGCGCGCGAAGGCTAAGACAGTTCCTTCAGATGATCCTGATAGGCGGCGCGGGCTCCGCAAAACTTCGCCCTGGCCAGACGAAAGAATGCGTAATACGAGTCAATGAGGTCATCGGAGTCTGAAAAAATGGACGCTGAAAGCCTCTTTGAAGCTTCCTCGAGAGCCATGGCGGCAACGGCCATGTCCATCTTGCATGTGCAAGTCGAATCACAAACGTGATCCATACAGACAGTATAAATGACAAATTGGCGGTAATGGGAACCAATGCGATAAGAATTGTCGTTAATCGACCGGAAGGAAACGGCGAATTCCATAGTCGTAGGCCGCCGAACCTAGTATTCCACCCAGAATTGGGCCCACAATCGGAACCCAAAAAACCTTCGCTCCGTCCGTAAGCCCATTGTTTTTGAATCCTGCCACTACAGTAAAAAGCCTCGGACCGAAATCGCGCGCGGGATTAATTGCGTAGCCATGCATCCCGCCGAATGCCATGCCAATTGCAACCACCACCAGGCCGACCATCAAAGCCCCCATATTCGCGCCAGGCGGCTGATTTCGCTCATCGGTGATGGCAAAAATCAACATCAGGAGGAGGGCAGTACCAATCGTCTGGTCAAGCAGCCCGGCAAACGGAACCTGCGGAAATGCGGGGAAAGTCGTGAAAATTCCGGCAGTGTGATCGAGACCGGGATCGACGGCTTGAAATGCCGGCAGGTAATTCCAGAAAACCAGGGCCGCCGCAAGGAACGCCCCAAAGGTTTGAGCCACGATATAAGGCACAACCTTGCGCCATGCGAAATTCCGATAAATCGCCATCGAAACTGTGACGGCCGGGTTCAGATGTGCGCCGGAGATTTTTCCGGCGATATAGATACCCATAGTGACGGCGAGTCCCCAGGCAAGAGTGATATTGGTGAACCCGCCGTTGACGATCTCGCCAGGAACGTTGTGCCCGAAGAGTTGCACCATAGCGACAACGCCATCGCCGAACAGGATCAAAACCAAGGTGCCAAGAAATTCCGCGACGAGTTCAGGAAACATGCAGGGCCGATTGTATCAGGATCGTCCCCTCATCCCGCAAACGCGTCACGGAGGCGAACCCACGTCACCGCAAGCTCTTCCGGCAAAACCCGCGTCTCCCCAACCGTGGTCATAAAATTCGCATCACCAGACCAGCGAGGCAGCACATGCATATGAATGTGGCCGGCAATGCCAGCCCCCGCGCTTTCGCCGATGTTCATCCCCAGATTCAGTCCGTCCGGCCTATAAACCGACCGCAAGTTGCTCTCCGCGCGCCGAACCAGTTCCATCAGTTCGGTCGCCGCAGCGGCATCGATCCCGGCCAAAGTCGGTGAATGAAGATAAGGCACCACCATCAGATGCCCGGATGTATAGGGAAACCGGTTTAGAACGATGAAGTTATATTTGCCACGGTAAACAACCAGCGTTTTCTCGTCCCGTTCAGGACTAGCGGCCATCTCGCAAAAGATACAAACGCAGGGCTTTACGGGAGCGGTCAGGTACTTATAGCGCCAGGGACTCCAGAGGTAATCCAAAACTTAAACAGGAGTAACAGGGGTTTCGGGTGAACTGGTTCCCCCAGCCGGGGTCTCAGCGGGGGCCGCGTGGCCATTCGCGCCAACATTCACCACATCCTTCAACTCTTTGCTGGGCTTGAAGTAAGGGATCTTCTTCGCAGGCACTTCCACGCGTGTGCCGGTCTTCGGATTCCGGCCAATGCGCGACTGCCGCTGGCGCGTCCGGAAACTGCCAAAACCGCGAATCTCGATCTTGTCGCCGCCGCGCAATGAACGCACGATGCTGTCAAAGATCGCTTCGACGATGACCTCGGATTCTTTCCGCGTCATTTCGACGACTCGTGAAACCTCTTCGATCAGATCGGCTTTGGTCATCTTTTCCTTTCTTGATTCTGCCAAACAACACAGGATAAAGCAATTAGGAGAAGCAATTCCCTGACCCCGGCACTAAGAAATCAATCGCGCGGGAGAAATTCTTCGATGCCGGAACTCGCTGCCACCGCACGCTTGCGATATTCCCCCAGGCGGTCGCTTTCATCGGCGTCCACGAGGGCCTTTAAACTAAGACCGATCTTCCGCTCAGCCTCGTTCATCCTTATGATTTTAAAGCGCATTTCGTCTCCGGGGACCAGTGGGCCCGGCTCCGATTTCCGGCCTGACCACCCGGGCACTTCGGAAAAATGACAGAGGCCTTCAATGCCCTCGGCGATCTCCACGAAGGCCCCAAATCCGGCCAGCCGCAGTACTTTGCCATGTACGGTATCGTTCACATTATGTAGCTGAAAGAACGTTTCCCAGGCGTCCGGCTGTAGTTGCTTGATGCCCAGCGACAAACGTTTGTGAGCGGCATCAATCGCCAGAATCACAGCCTGCACCACCGATCCCTTCCGTAGAAGCTCGCTCGGATGCTTCACGCGCTTGGTCCAGGAAAGATCCGAGATGTGAACCAGCCCGTCGATTCCTTCCTCGATTTCTATGAAGGCGCCAAACTCCGTCATGTTGCGGACCCGGCCTTCGACCACCGAACCCACGCTGTAGCGCTGTTCGACCGTAGTCCACGGGTTGGCCTCCAATTGCTTCAGCCCCAGCGACATGCGCCGCTCCTTTGTGTTGATTTCCAGCACGATGGTCTCAACTTCATCGCCGGGCTTCACTACCTTGGACGGATGCTTCATGCGCCGCGACCAGGTCATTTCACTGATGTGGATCAGCCCTTCCACTCCTGAATCGATCTCGACAAAAGCCCCGTAATCGGTAACGCTTACCACCCGCCCGGCAACGCGCGAGCCGATAGGAAAACGTTCGGCGACCCCTTCCCACGGATCTGGCATCAGCTGTTTGACGCCCAGCGAAACACGTTCCTTAGCAGGGTCGAACTTGAGGACCTGAACCGTAATCTCATCTCCGACATGGAGCACTTCGGAGGGATGCGCCACCCGCCCATAAGAAATGTCGGTTACGTGAAGCAGGCCGTCGATGCCGCCTAAATCGACAAACGCCCCGTATTCGGTAAGGTTCTTGACCGTGCCCGTGAGGACAGCGCCCTCATGCAGGGCGTCCATGGTGATGGTCTTGCGCGCGTCGACTTCTTCCTTGACGGCCAACTTCCGCGAAACCACGACGTTGCCGCGTTTGCGGTTGAGCTTGACAACCTTAACCGGGATACTCTGCCCGACAAACTGCTCGACATTTCGCACGGGACGGACATCCACTTGCGACCCGGGCATGAATGCAACAACCCCGACATCCACCGAAAGACCACCCTTAACGCGGTCAACAACCAGTCCCAGGACGGTGAGCTGTTCGTTGAGTGCTTTTTCGAGGTTGTCCCAGACCTTGAGACGCGCGGCCTTCTCGTGCGAAAGGACGACATACCCTTCCGACGTGCGGCCGCTCTCAATCATCACTTCGACGATGTCGCCGGGGCGAACGTTTACCGTTCCGCTCGCATCGGTGAATTGCGAAAGCGGCGCTACGCCGTCGGATTTATAGCCGACATCGATGAAGACTTCGGCACCGGAGACCTTGAGCACACGGCCGTCGAGAACTTCATGGCGAGCCGGCGGCGCAAGATGGCTGTAGTCTTCGAGAAGATGCTGGTATTCTTCCGGATCGACCGCAGAATCCTGAGCCGTAGCTGACGGCTGGATTGATCCTATGGTCTTATTGTCTTCCAAAGCCCTTCCCCCGGGCGGCCACGCCCATACCAGTAAGGTCTCCTGAGGCAAACCTCAGGATTCTAACAACTATAGAGAGATAGAAAGCGGCTTGTCAAACACGGACGTGAGCCCGGAACCACACAATTTTCTTCTATTTCCGCGCGAATGCAAAAGAGTTGTGAATTACTCAGCCGCCGCTACCTGCTGGGTTGGCGAGATCTGGCGCATGATGTCCATCACCATCGCCTGATAATCCGGGCCCTGATTGTAAGCCGCCAGTTTCCCTCTCAGATCCTTTCCCGCGTAGGCTCTGCCATGCGCGAGCGCGGACGCCACCAGATGGATAGCCTCTCCAACGCTGGTAAACGCCATTTTCCCGTTGGCCCAGCCGAACAGATTGTTGCCTTTAGCCGTCCTGCCGCCCCCGGATTCGACCAGGGAGATGCTCGGCAGCAGTCTCCAGTCGAGGCCGTGCGCGTCCGCTTCAGAAAGAAAAACCCCGGTATATGCCTCATCGGGACAATGGTTTGAGTTTAAAAACCTGCGGAGGATGGTCTCCCTAAGATCCAGTTTTTTGCGATCTTTTGTTACATCCGGTTCGGGTTGAACCGATGCAGTTGCTATTCCCAGAACACCAGCAAAAATCACTACGCCGGATTGCAAGAAACGCTTCATAATGTCGTTCTCCTTCGATTTACTTGGAAAGTGGAACGGCCTTCCTGGAGCGGGCCGGAATGGGTAAAGCACGGGCGGGTTACAAGGCGGACATAGGGATTAGTATACCATCCCGAGCCCGCCTAAATCATTGCAGCGACTATTGTTGTAGTAACTCCGGCGGTCTTGCCGCCGGTGCCTCTACTTAAAGGACTACCGTGCTTTCAACGGATCGGTCGCAACCGTCCAACCGATCTTCTGGTCTTTGTTCTGCTCTTTCAACCAGGTCAGCAACGGCTGAAAGTACTCCACCATAGCCGAAGCATCGATCCGATCCTCACCGGTGAGCTTCTTCAAAGCCTCCGGCCAGGGCCGCGACTGCCCCATAGCCAGCATGGCCTCAAGCTTATCTCCAGCCGGCCTCGATCCAAAAAACGAACACCGGTTCAAAGGCCCGGAATACCCGGCAGCCCGGCACATAGCCCGATAAAACTGGAACTGATAAATCCGCGCCATGAAATATCGCGCATAAGGAGTATTGGCCGGAATATGATACTTCGCACCAGGATCGAAATCCGCCTCAGTCCGGTCCACCGGCGGAGCGACGCCCTGGTATTGCTCCCGAAGAGCCCACCAGGCCTTGTTATACCCGGCAGGCTTCACCTGCCCGGAAAACACCTCCCAGCGCCACTTGTCGATCATCAGCCCAAACGGCAGGAAAGCAATCTTGTCCATAGCAGTCCGAAGCAGGATGGGCAGGTCCGCAGACGCAGGCGGAACCTGCTGAATCAGCCCGATCTTCTTCAAATATTCCGGGGTAATCGAAAGCGCGATGGCATCCCCGATGGCTTCGTGAAACCCATCATTAGCCCCGTTACGAAACAGAAACGGCTGCTTCCGGTAAGCAAGGAAGTAATAGGTATGCCCCAACTCGTGGTGCACGGTAACGAAATCGTCCGAAGTGTCGTGGACGCAAACCTTCAGGCGCACATCCTGATCGAAGTCGACATCCCAGGAACTGGCATGGCAAACCACGTCGCGGTCCGCCGGTCGGGCAAATAACGACCGGTCCCAGAAACTGTCGGGCAAAGTCTGAAGACCCAAAGACCGGAAGAAATCCTCGCCATACTTGACCACCTGCTTCGGGGTCGCCTTGCGCTGTTGCAGAATCTGGCCAATGTCGTAAGGCTGCGGAGCGGCTGGCGGAGCCACCAGATCGTAGATATTGCCCCACTCCTGCGCCCACATATTCCCCAGCAGGTGGGCGGGAATCATGCCGTCTTTGCGGTCGGCCGCCGCTCCATACTTCGCTACCAGCCTGCGGCGAACGTAAGCGTGGAGTTCCTTATAGAGCGGTTCAACCTGTGTCCAGAGACGTTCCAGTTCCGCTGAAAACTGCTCCGGAGTCATATCGTAGTTGGAACGCCAGAGCGCGCCGGTATCGGCGAACCCCAATTCCCGTGCACCCTGGTTGGACAGCTCCACAAAACGTGCATAGCGATCCTTCATCGGCGCGCCGACTTTATGCCAGCCCACCCACATATCGGAAGCCTGTTTCGGATCGCGGCTTTTTGCCAGGCGCTCGTCGAGGTCGTCGATACCCAGGCAAGGTTCTTTGGGACCGCCGGGGCAATACTTACCCTTGCCATAGCTGCCGTCGAGCGATGAAGCTACGCGCGTCAATTCCTCGCGCAGCTTGGCATCGGCCG
>Ga0182013_10004578_pt1 | contig 16543 bp, 14 predicted proteins | sample 612S2MmetaG_FD_120487 | JGI IMG/M metagenome (GOLD analysis project Ga0182013, IMG submission 120487) | Permafrost microbial communities from Stordalen Mire, Sweden - 612S2M metaG | ecosystem: Environmental > Terrestrial > Soil > Wetlands > Permafrost | place: Sweden: Stordalen | collected...
GCCGCCGAGCTTGCCCTCGGTCTCCACCTCACGCGCTACGCGCGTCACTTCCGAGACGAACGAGCGCAACTGGTCCACCATCGTGTTATTGTAATGGCTTCCTTGAGTTGCAGGATTTCGCCGCGCACGTCCACGGTGATTTTCTTCGACAGGTCGCCATTCGCCACGGCGATCGTCACATCGGCAATGTTTCGTACCTGTGCCGTCAGGTTCGAGGCCATCGAATTTACCGGTTCTGTTAGGTCTTTCCAGACGCCGGTCACCTCGCGCACCTGTGCCTGGCCGCCCAGCTTTCCATCGGTGCCCACTTCGCGCGCCACGCGCATCACTTCCGATGTGAACACGGACAACTGCTTGATCATCGTGTTCACAATCGTCGCAAGGTGCAGGAATTCGCCTTGCAGTGGACGACCGTCCACATCCAACCGTACCGTCTGCAAAAGGTCGCCTTGCGCCACGGCTGTAATTGCGTGCGTCAGCGCCGTGGTTGGCCAGAGCAGATCGTCGATCAGTTGGTTGACCGATGTTTCCATCCCGCCCCAGGCGCCACCGGCCAAGCCGAAGCGGACGCGTGTTCGCGTTTTGCCTTCACGCCCGACAACCTGACCGACGTGTTCCAGTTCACGCGCCATCCGTTCGTTAGCCGCGACAATCTCGTTGAACGTGTCGCTATCTTGCCCTCAAGGCCGGTGCGGTCGGTCGGCAGGCGCACCGAGAAATTGCCGGTGCGCATGGCCTGGAGGGCGTGCAGCAGTTCGTGCAGGGCAAGGGAATGGCCGTTAACCGTCTCACCGCGCGGGGCTTCACCAGCTAGACTGTCGTCGGAACCGTTGCCATTGCCGCTCGAAAGATGTCGCGGCGGCTGTTCGGCAGCCGGCATTTCGGCGCCAGCGTGGTTCAGCTCCATCGTCTTGCTCCCGACTGTAGGGTGCTGCGGATTCGAGGCCGAGGCACGCACCAGCTTCGGCATTAAAGCCAAATAACCGGCATCGATCCTAAACTCCAGAGCACAGTCAGTGCGCTTCATCGGCGGCGGGAACTCACGATTACGTGACTCCCCAGTGCCTTTTACCGAACCGTCAGGCGAACACGCGTGAATCGCATGCAACTACGCCAATGACCAACGCGGGCGAGCCGCGCCGTCGCGCGCATGGGACTGTATCACAACGTTGTTACGAGCACCTGCGCAACTGACTCACAGTCAATTGATTGCGGAGTCGACATGGGGGCAGAAATCTGAGGGATTTGAGCGAACTATTGTGACGTCAGGGTTGGCCAAAGTTCGTCAGCACCCAGGGCGCATACCGAAGTGCCCAACCGGGCTGCCCATTCTGCATCCGAGCCGAACTCTTCGCGCCATGACCAAAGTCGGCGTGTTGCGAGTTGTAGCGCGTACTCCTGGGTAAAGCCGATCGCGCCATGCACCTGATGCGCGATCTCGCAGGCCAGGGTCGCTGCATCGCCGACCCGCGTCTTCGCGATCGCCACGCGAAACTCTTCGGCGACGGGGTCGTTGCGCGATAGCGACTCGATACCGAAATTTGCGGCAGCCACCGCGGCGGCGGTCTGGCCAGCCAGCACCGCGAGATTCTGTTGCACGGCCTGGAACTTCGAAATCGGCCGGCCGAACTGCTGACGCTCCTGTGCGTAGCCGATAGCAAGGTCCATTGCGCGTTCCAAAGCTCCGGACATCATCGTTGCACGTGCCAGCGCGCCACGCCGATACAAGGCTGCGCGCGTCGTACCGCCACGCACCGGCGCGGCCGCATCCGCTGCGAGCCGAAAGCCGGAAAAAGTCAGTGTGTCTCTTGGCTCTCCCGCCATGTTGCGACCTTCGGTCTTTTCGGCACCGTCGGTGCCGTCCAACGCTACGGCCATCTCTCCATCCGGACCATTGGCGATCAGCACGATGCGTTGCGCAGCCCGAGCATAGGGCAGCCGGCTTGCACGACCGGTTAGCCGCCAACCATTGCCATCACGTTCCAAGGTCAGGACGTCCGCGGCACGCACTGGACCCACCGTCATCGGTTGATCGCTCGGTTCTAACCCCGCAGCGGCAGCGATCCAGCCTGCCAGCATTGTTTCCGCCAGCGGTATCGGAGCAGCGTAGCGTCCGGCAATGCGCAGCACCGCGTAGAGGTCGGACCATTCGGCGTCGGCACCGCCGGCGGACTCCGGCAACGCTGCCAAAGGCACGCCGGTCTCGCTGACCGCGCGCCAAAGCTCATTTGGGAAGCTACCCTTCTCCGCGGCGTCCACGACGTGTTTGGTGCACTTGTCCTCGAACAGCCGGCTCATGCTTTCCAGCAGCATGCGAGTTTCGTCGCGCATCCTCATGATATGCACTCCCTACCGCAGCCCGAGGCCACGGGCGATGATGCCGCGCAGAATTTCTCGCGTGCCGCCCTGGATCGAAAGCCTGGGTGCGTTCATCGTCGCCCGCGCGATCATCGCCGTATAAACATCCGCCGCGTCCAATTCCGGTTCCGTCGGAAACAACTGTCGTGCCGCTACCGGAATATCCTGCTCGTACCGCGTGCCGAGATCCTTCACCACTGCGGATTCGCTGTTCGGTTGCAGGCCTTCGTGCAGCATGCCCGCAATCGACAGGGACATGCTGCGCAACGTGGCGAGTTGCGCAACCAATCTGCCGAGCGCTGCCGCGATGGCGCGATCCGGATTGGGGCCCGCCATGCGCAACATTTCCTGCAGTACCTGGAAGAACACCAGGAACCGGTCGGGCGCACTGCGTTCGAATGCCAGTTCGCTGGTGACCTGGTTCCAGCCGTTGCCTTCCTTGCCAAGCAACAGCCAATCCGGAACGAAGACATCAGTCAGGAAGATCTCGTTGAAGTGGTGCTCGCCCAGTAGGTTGCGCACCGGGCGGATATCGATGCCGGGCGATTTCAGTGGCAGCAGGAATTGCGTTGCGCCGGCGTGACGGTCGGGGTCGGCCTGACCCTCCTGCGCTATCTTGCAGAACAGGATGGCATAGTCGGCGCGATGCGCGTTCGACGTCCATAGCTTGCTGCCGTTGATCCTGTAGCCGCCATCAACCTTCACCGCGCGGGTCCGGGTGCCTGCCAGATCGGAGCCGGAGTTCGGTTCGCTCATGCCGATGCAAAAGGTCAGTTCGCCGGCGGCGATTTTTGGCAGGAAGAACTGCTTCTGTTCTTCGGTGCCGAACCGTAGCAGGTTCGGGCCGCTTTGCCTGTCGCCCGTGTAGTGCGCGGACAAGGGTGCGCCAGCCACCAGCATTTCCTCGATCACCACGTAGCGTTCGAGCGAGCTGCGCTCCTGGCCGCCATATTGCTTTGGCCAGGTCATGCCGATCCAGCCGCGCTTGCCCATCGCGCGGCTGAAGTCGCGATTGAACTCGCCGCGGATGAAGCCCATCAGATGCTGATGCTCTTTGATGAAGTCACGCACCTCGCGGCGCAGCGCGATCGCTTCCGGGGGCAATTCGACAGGATCGAAGCGAAAAGTCGGGACGGCCATGGCATTACTCCTGCCAGTTCGTGTCGAATCCCGCGAAGGTGTGTGGGATGCGACGAATGTCGGTGAGCAATTCGCGTTGCAGTTCAGTTGGTGTGCCGGCGGGAAACTGCAGGTCGATGGAATCGGCGACGCCTCCGAAACGCCGTGCGACCGCCCCTGCGATTTCACTGTATGTTCCGCAAGCCGCGAAGATATGCACGACGTCATCGGGCACTTCCGCTTCCATTGACTCCCAGCGCCCTTCAACGGACATCCGATGCAGCTTCAGCCCGAGGTCCTGCAATCCATGCAATGCCAGAATCGGCAGGTAGGTCCGCGTCGAGCCATAAAACCCGATGCGCCGCCGCGCGCGCTGCATGCCCGTCGCGACGGTCGCCTCGTCGGGTCCGGTCACGATGAAGCCGCCGCCATGCACGTCGAAATGCGCACGACTGCGACCGGAGCGGCGCATGCCTTCCAGCAAGTTGGGCAGGCACACTTCTTCCAGGTAGCGGCGCGAACACAAGGGATGCAGCCGCACGCCGTCCGCCACCTGGCCGGCGACGCGGAGCATTGCTTCGCCCACCGCGGCGATGGTCACCGGCACCATCGGCAGTCCGGTCGGTTCCGGCGAAAAGTCCGGCGTCATAAGAGAGAGTTTGTAGTTGGGGCTTTCGAAGCTCAGTGTGCCTCGGGTTTCCCAGCACCGCCATACGGTGCGCAACGCGCGCACGTAATCGCGCAAGCGTGGCGCCGGCGGTGTCCAGGCGATGCCGAAGCGGCGCTCGTTGTGGCCCTTCACCTGGCTGCCCAAACCCAGCACGCAGCGTCCGCCGGAATTCGCATGCAGGTCCCACGCCTGACTTGCCAGCACCGTCGGGCTGCGCGGGAACGCCACTGCGACCGACGGCGTAAGTTCAACTCGTTGCGTCGCGAGTGCGGCGAAAGCGAGCGGCGCGTACCAATCGTGCCCGAGCTCCACCGTCATGACGGCATCGAACCCGGCGGCTTCCGCAGCTTGCGCGGCGGGGCCAGTTTGTCGCCAATCGCTCTGGGGCAATAATGCAAAAACGCGCATGGGTCACCCGCGCGCCAGACGGCGTTCTACGAAGGGTAGCCGGTCCTGGCCCCAGAAGATCTCGTCACCGACCACGTAGCTGGGTGCACCGAACACGCCGCGATCCAGGGCGGCCTTCGTGTCGGCCGTGCGCATCTCCGTCCAGCGCGGTTCTCCACCCAGTTTCAACACCGCATCGGCATCGAGGCCGACTTCCCTGATCAGCATTGCCAGTGTGGCCGGGTCACCCGGGTTCAGCTCGTCCTGCCATACCGCCTTCAGCACGCGATGCGCCAGCTTGATCGCCGGCTGGTCGCCAATCGTTTCGCGCACCGCGATCACGCACGGGGCGGACAATTGCTCGCTCGACGGGAAATGCCTGGGCTCTATGTTGATCGGAATGCCGAGATGGTCGCGCCAGCGGCGCAGCTCCATCAGTCGGTAGGCCTGTCTCTGCGGCGCTCGCTTTGGCAGTGGCAGGCCGCCGGACGCGGGAAAGATGGTGCCGAAGTCCACCGGATAGACGCGCAGGCTGGCGTTGTTCGCCATGGCCATCGCCTCGATGCGCGCTGCGCCCATATGGGTCCACGGCGAGTTCAGCGACGCGTAGTAATCAATGTGCAGGCCCATGTGGCATGCTCCCCCGGATTGCTGTCGCAATCCTGGGGGAGGAGCGGGATCGGGGCAAGGCGGCGCGATTACTCCAGTCCACGGCGGTGCGGCGAGTGCGGATGCGCGTGGTCGTGTTGTTCATAATGTTGCCGCAGCAGGTCCTTGCCGTAGTCATTGCCGTTCGGCGTTCGCACCAATGTGTGGATGTGGTTGCGCGATGGCTCGTCGTTATCAAGTGCGATCCCGCGCTGGTGGTCGAACTCGATCAGGATCACCGGGCTGTGGATGCGGTAATAGAACGGGCTGGTCGCGTCGCAGTTTCCCATCCAGGCGAACCAGGTTTCGTGCAGATGGGCCTTCACTTCGTCCAGTCGGATCTCAGCGTGGCCCGGGCGAATGCGTCCGACATAGACGTTGATCAGATCGAGCAAAAGCGACTGCTGGTGTGGGGTCAGGCGATCGTATGGGATGCCCTGGTAATTGAGTGTCAGGTTGTCGCGGTACGCGGCGGCGAACACCTCCATCGGCAGATCCTTGCTGATGGTTGCGTGCGCTTGCTGTTCCGGGGACAGCGCGTGCATCAGGGCGAAGCCTTTGGCTTCCTCTGCCTCGAACACGCGGGTGCCGGCGTATTGGCCGGATACTGCCATCACCGGTTCCGATCCCAGGAATTGCGGGGTCAGAACAATCTGGTCGCCCAGGACGAAGCAGTTGATGATCAGATGGTGGCCGTCGATCTGCCAGCCCCAGGGTTGTTCGGGCGATGGCGCTCCGAAGACGCTGAGCCAATAATACCACTCGCCGTATTCCTCCGGCCGGCCGGTCAATTCGCGGATATGGTCATTCAGCTTCATGACGTTGCGCGCGGTGGTGAAGCCACTGGCGCTGAGGCTCTCGCGCACCAGCGCAAGCGCGGCGTCGCGCTGTGTGGCGGTGAGGTCGCGCAGGGCAACGCCGTGGCGCATCAAATAGGGGTGGATGTTTGACCACTCCCGCCAGGCGTCACTGTCGATGGCGAAGGTTGCAGTTTCGCGTTCGGATGGGGTGAGCGCGCTAAGGAAGTCTTCGGCGGTCGAGATCACCGGTGCGAGTGAAACGCCCGTGCGGTGCAAGGGGAAAAGGCCCGGCCGTGCGACGCCTTCGGTGGTAAGGCCGCTGAATGGTGCGGCTGCGGCGGCCTTGCCGTGCCGGAGCAATTCCTGGAGTCGTGGGGGCAGACCCGGGTCGAGATGCCCGGCGGCGCCGATGTGCCGTTGGCGAGGGCGCATGTTAAAGTCGGGCGCGTGCTCGTGGGTGTGGTGGGCGTCGTCTGGCATGGATGCCTCCCTTGTCGCTCGCAGGTTTGTAGAGGAAATTGCCGTCCATCCCAAAACCCTGGCTGGTCCTTTATGTCCAAATGGCAGGTCGGCGACGTCACGGTCACCAAGATCGTCGAGCAGGAGGTGACCGGCGGCAGCCGTTTCCACCTGCCGAAAGCCACGCCCGCTTGGCTGCTGCCGCACCTGACCGAAGGCAACGGCTGCCTGCGCCTGAGCATTCACAGCTTCATCGTGGAAACTCGGACCCACCGCATCATCGTCGATACCTGTCTCGGCAATGACAAGCAGAACCGGCTCGTCCCCTATTGGAACAATCGACAGGGCCGGTTCCTTGCCGATCTTGGCGACGCCGGTTTTCCAGCGGAGTCCATCGACACGGTTGTGAATACCCACCTTCACGCCGATCATGTCGGTTGGAACACGATGCTGCGCGATGGCGAATGGGTGCCGACCTTTCCGCGGGCCCGGTATCTGTTCAGCGCCGCCGAGTATCAGCACTGGTGCGAACACACATCACATGCGGACACACGCCACGCGCTGGCGGATTCGGTGACGCCGATCGTCGAGGCCGGGTTGGCGGATCTCGTGGGGACGCAGCATCGCATCTGCGACGAGGTCAGCCTGATTCCGACAATCGGCCACACGCCGGGCCATGTCAGCGTGCGTATCGTTTCGGGGGGCGAGGAGGCACTGATCACTGGCGACTTCATGCACCATCCATGTCAGGTCGCCCACCCGGACTACGATCTCACCTCGGACAGCGATCCGGCGCGCGGCATCCGCACACGCTGGGAGATGTTTGAGCGTCTCGCCGACCGGCCGGTTCTGCTGCTCATTTCGCATTTCGCCGACGCCACCGCCGGGCGCATCCTGCGCGATGGCGCCGGTTACCGGTTTGCGATTTGATCGCGTCGGGGAAATGCTATCCTGCCGGTTTCCAACAAGAGGCCCCTATGTCCAAATGGCGCATCGGCGACGTGACCGTGACCAAGATCGTCGAACTCGAAGTCACTGGCGGCAGCCGCTTCCTGCTGCCGCAGGCGACACCCGACCGCATCAAGCCGATCGCCTGGCTGCTGCCGCATTTCGCTGACGAGAACGGCCGCCTGCGCATGAGCATTCACAGCTTCATTGTGGAAGCGCCAGGCAGACGCGTCATCGTCGATACCTGCCTCGGCAACGACAAGCAGAACCGTCGTATCCCGCATTGGAACGATCGGCAAGGCCCGTTCCTGACCGACCTCGCCGACGCGGGGTTCCCGCCCGATTCGATCGACACCGTGCTGTGCACCCATCTGCACGTCGATCATGTCGGCTGGAACACGATGCTGCGTGACGGCAAATGGGTGCCAACCTTCCCGCGGGCGCGCTACCTGATGGGCCGCGCAGAATACGAACACTGGCGCGACAACCCCGCCCGCCCCGATATGCAGCCCATTCTGGCGGATTCGGTGACGCCAATCCTGGACGCCGGTCTGGCGCAACTGGTGGACACCGATCACCGCATCTGTGACGAGCTCTGCCTGATCCCGACCGTCGGCCATACCCCCGGGCATGTCAGCCTCAGTATCATCTCGCGTGGGGAACAAGCGCTGATCACCGGCGACTTCATGCACCATCCGTGTCAGATCGCGCATCCGGAGTGGGACACGACAGCGGACAGCGATCCGGCACAAGGCGTCCGCACGCGGCAAGAGATGTTCGGACGCCTCGCCGGAACCCCGGTCCTGGTGATCGGCACGCATTTCGCCGGCGCCACAGCAGGGCACATTGTGCGTGACGGAGACAGCTACCGGTTGGCGGTATGATCGCGCGGCGCTAGGCTGCGTAGCAAGCCAGACAGGACACGCACCATGACCGACTATTTGCGCAGCGGCATCTTCCTCGCGCCCTTCCACAGCCTGGAGGAAAACCCCAGCCTCGCGATGCAGCGCGACATGGAGCTGCTGGAGCACCTCGATCGCCTGAACTACCACGAGGCCTGGATCGGTGAGCACCATTCGGGCGGTTTCGAGATCATCGCCTGCCCGGAGATGTTCATTGCCGCTGCGGCCGAGCGCACGCGGCACATAAGGCTCGGCACGGGTGTCGTGTCCCTGCCGTATCATAATCCGTTCATGTTGGCCGACCGCATGGTGCAGCTCGACCACATGACGCGCGGGCGGGCGATGTTTGGCGTCGGGCCTGGATCGTTGGTGCACGACGCGAAGAAGATCGGCATCGACCCGGCCGACCAGCGGCGACGGATGAACGAATCCCTCGACATCCAGGTTGCCCTGATGCGCGGCGAAACCGTCACCCGCAAGAGCGACTGGTTTGATCTTCAGGATGCGCGGCTGCAACTGCCCTGCTACTCGCAGCCGATGATGGAGCTGGCGGTGGCTGCGGCACGCTCCCCGTCCGGCGCGCTGGCGGCCGGGCGGCATGGCATCGGCATGCTGTCGATCGGCGGCACCAGTGCCGACGCGATGAACCATCATGTCGAGAACTGGGCGCTTTATGAGGAGCAAGCGCGGCTGAATGGGAAGGTTGCGGATCGCAGGAACTGGCGGCTGGTGACGCTGCTGCATGTCGCGGAAACCCGCGAGAAGGCGCAGGAGAATGTACGGTTCGGCCTGACGAAGTTCCGCGACTATTTCGACGATGTCGCGACCTTCCCCATCGTGCCGGCAGGGATCGAGGATCCGTTCCACTGGTTCGTCGATAGCGGCGCCGCCTGCATCGGCACACCCGACGACGCGATCGCCTTCATCGAACGCCTGGTGCAAGGCACCGGTGGCTTCGGCGTCATCATGGAACTGGCGCAGAATTGGGCAGATTGGGAAGCGACCAAGCGGCACTACGAGTTGATGGCGCGCTACGTGCACCCGCACTTCCAGCGCTCCCGCGAATGGCGGCGTGAGAGCTACGACTACGCAAAGGCGCACCACGCGGACTTCACCACCCAGTCCGCCGCGGCGGTGCAGGCAGAGATCGATCGGCGGAAGGCTCGGCGCGAAGCGGCGGAGTAGCAGCGGTGGATTTGCAGGCGCTGGAGGACCGGCTGGCGATCAACGATCTGTTCGTCCGCTATGCCACGGCGCTGGATGCCGGCGATGTCGAAACCATCGTCGGCTGTTTCGCCGAGGACGGATCGTTGCAAAGCCCGGTCGTCGGCATCTATCAGGGCCATGACGGGATACGCGCATTCGCCAAACGGTTTGCCGCGTTGCGTGCGGGCGGCACGCAATTGCGCCACGTGCTATCCAACCTTGCGGTGGAGCTGGACGGCGCTCGCGCACACGCAACCTGCTACCTGGTCACCATCCTGACTCGCAACGGCCAGAGCACGTTGCGGCCGCCCGGACGTTACGATTGTCAACTCGTGCGCGTGGCCGGCGCGTGGGTGTTCCAGCATAGGGTTGTCATCGAAGACGCAAAGGCCCCTCTGGAGGGGGTATGACGCGGGGTGTGACGCCCTGGGCGGTTACCCCGCCAGTTCCCGCCGTACGATCGCGGCGCCCTCCGCCAGTGCCCGCAATTTGCCGAACGCCGTGTCCCGCGGCAGGTATTTCATGCCGCAATCCGGCGCCGGAATCAGGTGCTCTGGCGCGACGTATCGCAGACCCGCGCGGATGCGGTCTGCGACGATCGCGGCTGTCTCCACCGCCGGATCGCCGAGGTCCAACACGCCCAGCATGATCTGCTTGCCCGCCAGGTCGCGGAGCACGCCCAGGTCCAGCTTCGGTTGGGCCGCCTCGATGGAAATCTGCTGCGCCACCGTATCGGCAAGCTGCGGCAGGAAACTGTAGCCGCTCGGCTTGGTATCGCCCGGCACCACCGCCGCGTAGCCGAAGCACAGATGCACCACGGTCGGGCCCTCGATGCCTTCCAGCGCACGGTTGATCGCACGCAGGCCGTAACGAGTCGCCTTCTCCGGCGAGGTGCGCACCCAGGGTTCGTCGAGCTGCACCACGTCCACGCCGGTCGCCTTCAGCGCACGCAGTTCCTCGTTGACGGCAATGGCGTAGTCCATCGCCATCTCTTCGTCGTCATCATAGAACGCGTTCTGCGCCTGCTGCGACAGGGTGAACGGCCCGGGCAGGGTAATCTTCGTCGCGCGATCGGTATTGCGCAGCAGGAACTCGACATCGCGCACCTCCACCGGCCCGCGGCGACGGATCTTGCCGACCACGCGCGGCACCGGGGTCATCCGCCCGCCGCGCGCCGGCACCGCGCCGGGATGGTCTGCGTCGATGCCCTCCAGCGCCAGCGCGAATCGGTTCGAATAGCTCTCCCGCCGGATCTCGCCATCCGTGACGATATCGATCCCCGCCTGTTCCATCGCGCGAATCGCCAGGATCGTGCCGTCGTCCTGGGCTTGTTCCAGTAAGGGCTCCGCGATGCGCCACATGTCATGCGCGTGGGTGCGTGGCACGCCATGCGCATGCAGTGCCGCGCGATCCACCAGCCAGTCCGGCTGCGGATAGCTGCCGACAACGGTGGTGGGCAGCAGATGCGTGGGATAGGCCATGCGTTTCCTTTCCTCTGCGGGCGGCCGGGTCGCGGCGGCCCAACTCCGGCTATCCACAACATCTGGGGGATTTCTGGGCCGTAATCATCTACCTCTTGCAGCGCCCCCCGAACCTGCGCTGTAATACGCGCGAATCCACCCGGTGGCGTGCGCGATGGACGATAGTCTGCCGAGATACCGCAGCGACGACCAGTCCATCCTGCCTGGTTTCGGGGAAGACCCGGAACAAGCTGCGGCGCCCGATACAGTATCGGTGACTGATCGTCTGCGTACCGCACTGGCCGCGCGGGATCCGCAGGCGCCCGCGCTCGCCGAAGAGGCGATGCGGACCGCCCCATCCGACTACGACGTTCCCCTGCTCGCTACGCTCATCATGCTGGTTGCCAAACAGCCGGATCGCGCGCTGACCTACCTCAAGCGGCACCAGAAACGTTGGGTACCCGGCAAGCGGACCGAGTTGCTGACCGCGCTGGCGCTCGCGCAACAGGGTCATGTGGGACGAGCCGGCAGCATGCTGGAAGCCGCCGGTCTCGACACTCTCTACCGTGCCTACGGCGCCATGCCGCAGTGTCCTGGCATGATGGACTGGCTGGGCGACCGCCTGACGGAAATCGCCCGCAAGCGCGGCAAGTTGGCGAAACAGAAGCCGAAGCCCGCCACATCGAAGCCGGCCAAACCGGCTCCGCGCGTCACCGCGATACAAGCTGCACCGGCCCTTCCGCCCGTGCCAGACCTGCCGCGGCTCGAGGCCGACTTCACAACCAGTATCTCGTTCGCCAACGCGGACGTGATCCGCGTCGTCGGCGACGCGGCAGATCCCGACTGGTTCCGTTTGCGCGGCGAACTGGTTCAGCTCGGCCTGTTCCAAGGCTTCGACGAATTGCTCTGCCTGCCGCTGTTGCGTGGCGTGGAGACGCACTGGTACCAGGTCGAGACAGTACGCAAGGTGTTGAAGCAGTATCGCGGCCGGGTGTTGCTTGCCGACGAGGTCGGTCTGGGCAAGACGATCGAAGCCGGCATGGTGGTGAAGGAATACATGCTGCGCGGCATGGCGGAGCGCGTGCTGATCCTGACCCCCGCCTCCCTGGTCGGGCAATGGCGTGAGGAGATGGCGGAGAAATTCGGCATCGATTGCGCCACCACGCATGACCGACTGCTGCGCGACGATCCCGCCGCGTTCTGGGCACAGCACAGGGTGATCGCTTCGATGGCCGTGGCGCGGCGCAAGGACCATGCCGCGTTGCTGGCTGCACAGGCCTACGATGTTGTCGTCGTGGATGAAGCCCATCACCTGAAGGACCAGTCCAGCGCCAGTTACCATCTGGTCAACAGCTTGCAGAAGCGTTTCCTTCTGCTGTTGTCGGCCACGCCGGTGCAGAACAACCTGATCGAGTTGTACAATCTTTTGACCCTGCTGCAGCCGGGTATTTTCAAGACACAAAAGGAATTCCGCGCCGCCTACATGGTGCACGGCAAGCCGCGCGAGCCGGTCAACCGCGAGAAGCTGCGTGACCTGATGCGCGGCGTGATGGTCCGCAACACCCGTGCGCTGGCGGCCCTGCGCCTGCCGCGCCGCCATGCCGCCACCTTGCGCGCGACGCCGGAACCGGAGGAGGCGGCCTGTTATCGCGATCTGACAGCGAAGGTTCGCGACGTGGCCGCGGGCGGGCAGCATCGGTTGGCGGCGCAGCATCTATTGTCGGCGGCGGGGTCGTCCCCCGCGGCTGCCGCGGTGGCGATCGCCCGGTTCTGCGAACGGCATGCGCCGGACAAAAGCTGGTCTGCGCTTCGATCGCGCTATGTTGCGTTGGGGGCGGGCGCGAAGCAGGCGGCCTTGCTCGATCTGCTGCAACGCAATCCAGCAGAGAAGAAGATGGTGTTCGTGCATCATCGTGACAGCCTGACGCATCTCGCCGGCTTGCTGCGGGGGCGCGGCATGGCTTTCGTCACCTTCGACGGATCGATGAGCGGGCCGGACAAGGACGCAGCGGTTGCGGCGTTCCGCGATAACGTGCCGGTGCTGCTGTGCAGTGAGTCGGGCGGCGAGGGCCGTAACCTGCAATTCTGCAACACCCTTATCAATTTCGACATCCCATGGAATCCGATGGCGATCGAACAGCGCATCGGCCGCATCGACCGGATCGGGCAGGTGCGCGAAGTGTTCGTGTTCAACCTCGCCACGGCGGGCACGATCGAGGACCAGGTGCTGCGTATCCTCGATGAGAAGATCAACATGTTCGAATTGGTCGTGGGCGAGGTCGGGGCGATCCTGGGGGCGCTGGACGAACAGCAGGACTTCTCGACATTGGTGCTGGAGGCATGGCTGCAGAGCAGCGATGCGGCGCGGGATGCGGCGTTCGCCGCGCTGGAGGGGCAGTTGACCGCGGCGCGACGCGATTACGAAGACGCAAAACAGTTGGATGAGGCGCTGTTCGGGAATGAACTCGATGCCGCCTGAAGCAGGTTTGGCCGAAATGGGATTGGGTGCACCGGGATTGGTTGCATCGGGACTCGCCGACGCGGGCCCGTTGCAACGTTTCGTCGCCGAACTTCTTGCCGCTGACGGCGCTCTGGTCGAGGCGATCGAGCCGGAGGGGCTGGAAGCCGTCGTGCCACCGGCCTTGCAGCGAACGCTCGGCGTGCCGGAACTGTGTCGTCTCGGTTTCAGCGCCACGCTGCCCGAAGGGGCGACGCGGGTTGGGATCGAATCCGACTGGCTGGAACGCTGTGCGCGCGTCATGGGGGAGCGGGGGCGCTGGAGCAGATCGGTGCTGGACGCATCGGCCGGCCTGGGTGATGCGGCGGCGGTGCTGGCGCATGAATTGACGCTGGATAATGCGACGTTCCGGTTGGTTGCGGCGCGGCCGGCCTGGACGCGCTATCTGGTGTTCGATCTACGCTACACCGCGATTTCCGACGAGAAGCGCGACGGTGTGCTTCGGCTCATGTTGAACCTGGCGACCGGCGCCCTGCCGGACGCGGTGTTGGAAAGGCTGACGCCCTGGCTCGGCGATGCCGGGGCGGATGTGAACCTGCCGGATGACGCGATGCTACCGGCGGACTGGGATCGAGCGCGTGTGCCTGATGTGCTGCAACGAGCCGTGCAGCCTCGCCTGACGATGGCGCTGGCGTCGTTCGAACGGGGACTGCGGCGACGGTTGGCGCGCGACCAGGATCGGCTGCATGCGTATCATAACGACCTGTATCGCGAGGCGATGCGCCGCGCCGCGGTTGCGACCGAGGGCGATGCTGCGTGGCAGCGGGAACAATCGCGGATTGCGGCGGTCTCGCGCGAGTACCGCGCCAAGCTCGATGACCTTGAGCATAAATACGCATTGCGGGTGTCGCTGGAATGGATCCGCACGCTGGAACTGGTGATGCCGGTGGTGCGGCTGGAGGTCCTGGTGCGCCGGCGCAAGGCCGAGCGTGTGGTGTGGCTGGACTGGAACCGGTTGGCACGCCGGCTGGAGCCGCCGGTTTGCGAGGACAATTTCGCACCGGAACGACCCCGCCTGGCATGCGACGACGCGGTGCATTTGGTGAGCGCCAACGGGCTGGCGCCTTGCGCGGGATGCGGCAAGCCGTATTGCCGGGCTTGTCATCGAAGCGGCTGCCCGAAATGCGGCAGGGTTTGACCAGGGCAGAGCTTTTTCACCGGAGTAGAACGCCCAGCCAACCCTGTCATTGCGAGGCGCTCGCGCCGAAGCAATCTCCTGCCTGACGAGCCGAGGTACGCTCGTCAGGCAGGAGATTGCTTCGTCGCTTCGCGCCTCGCAATGACAGGGTCGAGATGATTTCGGTCAGCGGGGAAATGTCGCTTTCCGGGGAGGGGGAGGACATCCGCCGCAGTGATATGTTATATCATCCGGGAAGTGCGGGCATAGCCGGCTTGCGCGCGTCACCCGGGGATTACCATGACCAGGCTCACCGCCCTGCCTGTCCTTGCCGTTCTGCTGTTTGTGCCGGCCCTGGCGTGGGCAGATGCTCGGCCGATCGCCATCGTCGCTGCCGAGAACTTCTACGGCGACGTCGCCAGACAGATCGGCGGCCCGGACGCGGCGGTGACCAGCATCCTCAACAATCCGGACCAGGACCCGCATCTGTTCGAGGTCAGTCCATCGGTTGGCCGCAACGTTTCGGCTGCGCGCATCGTTATCTATAATGGGATCGACTACGACCCTTGGATGCAGACATTGCTGCGGGCGGCCCGCTCGGCTGACCGCCAGACGATCGTTGTTGCCGACCTGATCGGCGCGAAGACCGGCGACAACCCGCATATCTGGTACGCGCCGCCGACCATGCTGGCCTTGGCGAAGGCGCTATCCGCTGAACTGACCACGGATGATCCCGGGCATGCTGCCGGCTACCGGCTGCGGCTGCAACGATTCGAGGCGTCGATGCAGCCGGTCGAGGCAAAGATCGCCGCGCTGCGGCAAAGATTGGCCGGCACGCCGGCCACCGCGACCGAACCGGTGTTCGGCTATATGTTCGCCGCGCTCGGCATGAAAGTGCGCAACATGGCATTCCAACTGGCGGTGATGAACAACACCGAGCCTGGCGCTTCCGACGTCGCTGCGTTCGAAGACGATTTCAAGACCCACAAAGTCAAATTGCTGGTCTATAACAGCCAGGCTTCCGACCCGATTGCTGCGCGCATGGAGAAACTTGCCAAGGTGTCGCACATTCCCGTTGTTGGCGCGACCGAGACCGAGCCGCCGGGCATGACCTACCAAGCGTGGATGCTGAGCGAACTCGACGCGGTCGAGCACGCGTTGCCGGAATAGACCCTATGAACGCAATCGAATTGCGCGACGTTCGCCTGGCATTGGGCAACCGCACCATTCTGGACGGTGTCAGCCTGGACATCGCTGCCAGCGAGTTCGTCGGCGTGATGGGACCGAACGGCGCCGGCAAGACGACGCTGATGCGCGCGATCCTGGGGCTGGTGCCACCGCGCCACGGCAGCATCCTGGTCTTAGGGCAGCAGGCCGGGCGAGGGGGCAATCCTGCCATCGGCTATATGCCGCAGGTGCGCGGCGCGGTGGCGAACATGCGGCTCGGCGGCTGGGACTTTGTGGCTGGCGCGGTCGATGGCCATCGCCTGGGGCTGCCGTTTCTGGGGAAAGCCGGGCGGATCGAGGTCGATCGGGTTCTCGACCTGGTCGGCGCGCGCGACCTGGCAAGGCGGCCGCTCGCCGAGTTGTCCGGCGGTGAACGCCAGCGCCTGCTGCTGGCACAGACGCTGATCGGCCGCCCTCGTCTTCTCTTGCTGGACGAACCGCTGATCAGCCTCGATCCACACCACCAGCGATCGGTGGTGGAGCTGGCAAAGTCGCTGCAAGCCGAGCTTGGGATCGCCGTGCTGTTCAGTGCACACGAGCTGAACCCCCTATTGGGAGCGCTCGATCGCGTGCTGTACCTCGGCAACGGACATGCGGCGCTCGGCACGGTCGATGAGGTCATCACCGGACCCGTGCTGTCGCGGCTGTACGGCTCGGAGATCGACGTCGTACGTTTGCGTGGCCGGATCTTCGTGATGTCCGGCAGCCACGACGTAGAACATGA
>Ga0182013_10004579_pt1 | contig 16542 bp, 13 predicted proteins | sample 612S2MmetaG_FD_120487 | JGI IMG/M metagenome (GOLD analysis project Ga0182013, IMG submission 120487) | Permafrost microbial communities from Stordalen Mire, Sweden - 612S2M metaG | ecosystem: Environmental > Terrestrial > Soil > Wetlands > Permafrost | place: Sweden: Stordalen | collected...
AGATCTCGTCTTCTTCCAGAACGCGGCGGCACTTGGGACAAGAGGATGGCATACGGTTAGCTCCCTACCTTTGCGAGTTGCGGTGAGGGGTCGGGCTGCAGGATTCCCATGTACTCCAGCATCCCTTTGGCGGCGCGTTTGCCGGCGCCCATGGCCAGAATCACGGTGGCCGCTCCGGTGACGATATCGCCGCCGGCAAACACCCCGGGGAATGATGTCATCCCTGTCTTTTCATCGATTTCGATGTATCCCCAGCGGTTCACCTTCAGCCCGGGGGTGGTCTGCGCGATGATCGGGTTGGCGGTGGTGCCGAGCGCGTAGATTACCGTGTCGACATCGAGCTGGAAGTCCGACCCCGGCGTGGGCACGGGACGGCGGCGTCCCGACGCGTCGGGCTCGCCCAGCTCCATTTTCTGGCAGCGCATGCCGGTGACCCAGCCTGAGGAGTCTCCCAGAATCTCGACCGGGGCGGTGAGCCACATGAAATTGACACCCTCTTCGATGGCGTGCTCGAGTTCTTCGGCGCGCGCCGGCGATTCGCGGCGGGAACGGCGGTACACACACGTTACCGATTCCGCGCCCATACGGAGCGCCACGCGGCAGGCGTCCATTGCGGTATTGCCCGCGCCCACCACGGCGACCCGCTTGCCCATGCCGACGGGAGTGTCGTAAATCGGCTGGCGATAGCCGCGCATCAGGTTCACGCGCGTCAGGAATTCGTTGGCGCTGAAGACTCCGTTGAAAGCCTCGCCCGGGATTTCGGCGAACTTGGGCGATCCCGCGCCGGTGCCGACGAAAGCCGTGTCGAATCCCTTATCGGTGAGCAATTGCGGGATGGTGAAAAGCTTGCCGACGATGCTGTCGAGGCGGATCTCCACGCCCATCTTCTTCAGATTTTCGATTTCGGCGTCGATGATGATGTCGGGCAGGCGGAATTCCGGGATGCCGTACTTTAACACTCCGCCAGCCACGTGGAGTGCTTCGAAAATGGTCACTTTCACGCCGTTGCGGGCCAGTTCGCCGGCGCAGGCGAGTCCCGACGGGCCGGAACCGATAATCGCGGCCGTCTTTTGCACCGTGGAGGGCGGCTCGGGGATCTCGTCCCAGCCGCGGCCCATGGCGGTATCGGCGATGAAACGTTCCAGACGCCCGATGGATACCGGTTTGAGCTTGGTGCCCACCACGCAGGTGCATTCGCACTGCGTTTCCTGCGGGCAGACGCGGCCGCATACTGCCGGCAGGGCGTTAGTCGACTTCAGAATCTGGTAGGAGCGCTTGAAGTCGCGGTCCTGAATGGCGGCGATGAAGCCGGGGATATCGATGCCTACCGGACAGCCCGGCACGCAGCGCGGCTTCTTGCAGCGCAGGCAGCGGTCGGCTTCATGCAGCGCGCCTTCCAGATCGAGCCCGAGCGCGACTTCCTTGAAATTGTGGCGGCGCTCTTCGGCCGGCTGATGCGGCATGGGGACGCGCTCCCGCGGAATGCTCTTGAGGTTCTTGGGGTACCGCGGACCGGGCGCGGTGGTCAATGGCGCCGGCAGCTCGCAGGTGGAGCGCGGCTGCGCGCCATCCGTCTCCGCGGCTTTGAGATTGGCGAGATTGGTGGATTCGTCGCGGTAGCGGTCGAGCGCAGCTTTTTCTTCGCGTTGGAAGCGTTTCTGGCGGAGCGAGAGCTCGTCGAAATTCACCAGGTGGCCGTCGAAATCGGCGCCATCCACGCAGGCGAACTTCATTTTCCCGCCCACGGTGACCCGGCACGATCCGCACATTCCGGTGCCATCCACCATGATGGAATTGAGGCTGACGACGGTAGGAACGCCGAACGGCCGCGTGGTCTCACAGCAGGCCTTCATCATGGGCAGCGGACCGATGGCCACCACCTCGCGCACGTTCTCGGTGGCCAGTACGTCGGCCAGCGCTTGCGAAACGAACCCTTTTCGGCCGTAGCTGCCGTCGTCGGTGGTGACAATGAGTTGGTCGCTGTAGGCGCGGAATTCGTCTTCCCAGAACATCAGGTCGCGATTGCGGAAGCCGACGATGGAGACGGTGCGATTGCCCTGCAGCTTATATTCGCGCAATTGGGGATAAATGGGCGCGACCCCCAATCCGCCGCCGACCAGGACGACGGTGCCTTCGAGTTTGCGAATTTGGCTCGGCAGTCCCAGGGGTCCGATGAAATCGAGGAGGGTGTCGCCCTCGCGCAACGTCATCATTTCAAAGGTGGTCTTGCCCACGGCCTGGATCACCACGGTGACCGTGCCGTGATCCGCGTTAAAGTCCGCGACGGTGAGCGGGATGCGTTCGCCGTGCTCATCGATGCGGGCCATGATGAAGTGACCGGGACGCGCCGCTCGCGCCACGTCGGGCGCCTTTACGTCCCAGAGGAAGGTCGTCGGACCAAATTGTTTTCTACGAGTGATGAGAAACACCACACCCCCGAAGCAACATAATATCAAAAATTGGGTGAAAATACTCTTTTTATCTTGTTTGGAGAAGGCGAGCTCCGCTCGCCTGGGCAAGCTGAAGCTTACCCCACGTGGGACATGGGCGCCACCTTACCGCTGCGGACTACGGATCGCTTCGCAGTCGGCGGCCACCATTTCCTTGACCAGGGCGTGGAACTTGATGGTCGGCGACCAGCCGAGTTTCTCGTGCGCCTTGGAGTAATCGCCTTGCAGGATGTTGACCTCGGCCGGCCGGTACAGACGCTGATCGTCGGTGACGTAGGCGCGGTAATCGAGACCGACTTCGGCGAAGGCGGCTTGCGCGAATTCGCCCACGGTGTGGGTTTCGCCGGTGGCGATGACGTAATCGTCGGGGGTGGGTTGCTGGAGCATGAGCCACATGGCGCGGACGTATTCGCGAGCGTGGCCCCAATCGCGCTTGGCCTCGAGGTTGCCGAGCGGCAGTTCCTTGGCGCGGCCAGAGAGAATGCGGGCCACGCCGGAGGTGATTTTGCGCGTCACGAACTCGAATCCGCGGCGGGGCGATTCGTGGTTGAAGAGGATGCCGCTCGAGGCGTGCATTCCGTACGCCTCGCGGTAATTGCGCGTGAGGTGAAAGCCGGCTACTTTACTGATCCCGTAGGAGGAGCGGGGCTGAAAGCGGGTGAGTTCGTTCTGCGGGACCTGGTCGACGTGGCCGAACATTTCGCTGGTGCCGGCGAAATAGAATCGGCACTCGGGCGCCAGGTGCCGGAGCGCGGCAAGCACGAAATGGGTGCCGTTGATGTTGGCGTTCAGGGTAGAGAACTCGTCGTCGAAAGAGTAGCTGACGAAGCTCTGCGCGGCGAGATGGTAGCATTCGTCGGGCTGAATGGTCGCGATGGCTTCGTGAACACTGGCGTAGCTGTCGACGGAGCCGGCCTTCAGTTGAATGCGGTGCAGGACGGGCAGAAGGCGGGAGAGGCGATGTTCGGGGTCCTCCAGGGCGACGCGCCGGACCATGCCGTAGACGTCATACCCCTTCTCCAGGAGAAGCTCCGTCAGGTAGGAGCCGTCCTGGCCGGTAATTCCGGTGATGAGCGCGCGCTTATTTGCCATGGTTACTCTCCTATATCTTCGCTCCAGAGTTGTGGATTGGCACGGATGAATTCGACCATGAGCTGGATGCACTCTTCGTCCTGCACGACGTCCACGTCGATACCGTTGGCGCGCATATATTCCTCGGCGCCGAGGAAAGTACGGTTCTCGCCTACTACCACGCGCGGGATCTTATAGAGAACGATCGCGCCGCTGCACATGGGGCAGGGCGAGAGCGTGGAAGAGATAGTGCATTCGCGATAGACGCCGGCGGGAAGACGGCCGGCGTGGCGCAGGCAGTTCATCTCTCCGTGATCGATGGGACTGCCGGTCTGCACGCGGCAATTGTGGCCACGTCCGATGATGCGGCCCTGGTACACCAGCACCGAACCGATAGGAATGCCGCCTTCCGCGAGACTCTTGCGAGCCTGTTCGATGGCGGCTTGTAAGAACGGATCCTTGGTCATATTCGTGCGGCGATCACGCGCGGTATGCCCGCAAGGTCCGGCTCCACGCGGACTTCTTTCCAACTTGCGAGCAGCCCCGAGACGCGATTTACGCTGCCGAAGCCCAGTTCCACGATGAGCCAGCCGCCAGGACGCAGGACGCGAACGGCATCGGCGGCGATCCGCTCATAGAGCTCGGTACCGGTCTCGCCGGCGAACAACGCGACGTGCGGCTCCCAGTCGCGGACTTCGCGCTGCAGACCCTCCCTGGCGCCGAGTGGGACGTAGGGCGGGTTCGAGACGATCAGGTCCATCGATCGATCGCCGATGGCGGAGAGCAGATCGCACACTACGAAGTCCACGCGCGCGCCGAGGCGGACGGCGTTTCCGGCGGACACCGTGATCGCGGCGGCCGAGATATCGGTGGCGATCGCGGCCGCTCCGGTCTCCAATTGCAGCGTCACTGCCAGGGCACCTGAGCCGGTCCCCACGTCGAGGATCCGGCCGGCATCGCGAGCCACCGCCAATGCGACTTCGACCACGTGCTCGGTCTCCGGGCGGGGAATCAACACGTCGGGAGTGACGCGGAATTCACGGCTGTAGAATTCCTGGCGTTTGGTGATGTATTGGGTCGGCTTGCCCTGCATGCGCTCATGCAGATAGCGGCCGTAGTGGATCCATTCCACTTCGCGCAGTTCCTGCTCCGGATGGGCATACAGATACACGCGCTCGCACTTCAACGCATGCGAGAGAAGCACTTCGGCGGTTAGCCGGGGAACCGCGGCGGAGGCCTCTTCGAGCAGTTGCGTGCCCTGAATCAGCGCCGTCTGCAGGGTCATGACGCTTGCTGATTGCGGTAATAGGTGGTGAGCGCGTCGATGACGGGGTCGAGCTTGCCGTCCATCACGAAGTCGAGCTGATGGAGGGTGAAGTTGATGCGGTGATCGGTGACGCGATTCTGCGGGAAATTGTAGGTGCGGATTTTCTCGCTGCGGTCGCCCGTGCCCACCATGGTTCGGCGTTCCGCGCCGACTTCCGCCTGCTGCTTCTCGAGTTCCATCTCGTAGAGGCGCGAGCGCAGGACCTTTTCGGCCTTGGCGCGGTTCTTGATCTGCGATTTCTCATCCTGGCAGGAGACCACCAGGCCCGTCGGCAAGTGCGTGATGCGCACCGCCGAATAGGTGGTGTTCACCGACTGCCCGCCGGGGCCGGAGGAGCAGAACGTGTCGATGCGGATGTCTTTGGGCTCGAGCTTGACTTCCACTTCATCGGCTTCCGGCAGCACCGCCACGGTGATCGCCGAGGTGTGTACGCGCCCCTGTTGCTCGGTCACCGGCACGCGCTGCACGCGATGGCCGCCGCTCTCATAGCGTAGCTTGCTGTAGACCCGGTTGCCGTTCACCAGCGCGATGACTTCTTTCAATCCGCCCACGGCCGATTCGCTGCTGGACATCACTTCGATCTTCCACTTCTGCGATTCGGCGTAGCGGGAATACATACGGAAAACTTCCGCCGCGAAGAGCGTGGCTTCGTCGCCGCCAGTGCCGGCGCGGATTTCGAGCACCACGTTCTTTTCGTCTTTGGGATCCTTGGGGAGAAGCAGGACCTTGATTTCTTCCTCGATCCTGGCCAGTTCCGGTTCGAGGCGCGTCACTTCCTCTTCCGCCATGACGCGCAGTTCGGGATCCTTCTCCTGGAGCATGGGGCGTGCCTGCGAGAGAGAGTCTTCTGCGCTCTTCCACTCGCGGTACTTGCCCACGATCTCGGAGAGTTCGGCCTGCTCCTTGGTGACTTTGCGATACTTGTCGCCGTCAGCGATCAGGGCCGGGTCTGCCATCTGTTGGGTCAGCTCGTCGAAGCGCTTTTCGAGCTGCGCGAGCTTCTGAGCGAATTGCATGGATCTTTCTTAGGCGATGACCAGCTCGCCGCCTTGCGACTTTTCGAGCGTCATGGCGCCTTCCAGGGCGCGGTTGGCGATTGCCGCCATCTCGTCGGTCGGCGGTTGGGTGGTAATGCGCTGCAGCCAGAGGCCCGGTGCGGTAATGGTGGCCAGGAAGGAACCCCGGCGCTTGGCCGCGAACTTGATGAGTTCATAGCTGACCCCCACAATGAATGGGAGCAGCACGATGCGGCAGAGGAATTTGGCTACGAAATCGTCGAACGGAATCAGGGCGTAGACCGGTATCGCGAGGAGCATCATCACGAACAGGAAGCTGGTGCCGCAGCGCGGATGGAAAGTGGAAAATCTCTGGGCGTTCTGGACGTTCACGTCCTGGCCCGATTCGAAATTGAAGACTACCTTATGTTCTGCGCCGTGGTACTGAAACATGCGGCGGATATCCTTCATGCGGGAAAGGACATAGAGGAACGTAAGGAAAATGGCGATGCGGATGGCCCCGTCCACCAGATTGAACATCAGACGCCCGGAAAGCACCGGGTAGATCTTCGCCAACCGGGTGACCAGCAGGAGAGGCATGAACTTGTAAAGGAAAAGGAACGAAGCCAATGAAAATAGCAGGGGCCCTATTAACGCCCAGGTAGGAATCTCTTTAATCCTTTTATCTTCAGGGACATCGGGGTTATCGAGGGCGGCGTTGGTGGAGAATTTTAGCGCCTTGATTCCCAGGCTCATGGCCTGGAACAGGGTCCCCACTCCGCGAAATACGGGCAGTTTGAAGATCTTGTGGGTATCGGAAATTCGCGCCAGGGGCATTTCCTCGGTTACCACCTCGCCGCTCGGCTTGCGCACCGCTACGCAATAACTGTGCGGCGCCCGCATCATCACGCCCTCCATGACGGCCTGCCCGCCGACGAGGGTCTCCTCGCCATTTTCCATCACGGGCAGTAATTGAATCTGGGTAAAAAGACGAATGAACGTGCGTGGTGACACTTATGACTCCCCGGTTACTCAAACCATTATACGCCACTCACCAAAAAGTCCGGCAGGTTGACAATAGCCTCCCCCATGGTTGACAATATTAACAATGGAGGTTGACAATCGTTCCGGCGGCGATGTCCGCGAGTTTATCCTGGAGAAAGTCCGGGCCTACCCGCGAGAGATCAGTTCGATCTCCGCGCAGCACTTCGGAATCAGCCGGCAAGCGGTGCACAAACATCTGCAAAAGCTGGTTCGCGAAGGCGTTCTGCTCTCCGCCGGCAACACCAGAGACAAGACGTACCACCTCGCCGTGTTGTCCAAACGGAGCCACAAATACGAGCTCACACCGGAGGCGGCGGAGGATCTGGCATGGATTAGAGACGTCGCCCCGGGGCTTGGCAAGCTTCCGCGAAATGTCACCGACATCTGGCATTTTTGCTTCACGGAGATGTTCAATAACGCCATCGATCATTCGGGCGGGACCGAGATCGTCGTCCAACTGGCGAAGACGGCAGTTGACGCCGAGATCGTGATCTACGACGACGGCGTGGGCATTTTCCGGAAAATCCAACGCGCATTGAATCTGCTGGATGAGCGCCATGCGGTGCTGGAACTGGCTAAAGGCAAATTGACCACGGACCCGGCGCGCCACACCGGCCAGGGCATTTTCTTCACTTCCCGGCTGGTCGATTCGTTCGACATTGTCTCAGGCGGCGTGATCTTCCGGCATGAGTTCGGTAAAGAAGACGATTGGATGGTCGAAGCTCCCAAGACCAATCAAGGCACCGCCATCTTCATGAAGCTCAACAACCATTCGCCTCGCGTGGACCGGGAGATCTTCGAGCAGTACACGTCCGGTGAGGACTACGGGTTTACGAAGACAGTTGTACCCGTGCGCCTGGCGCAATACGGGGAGGACAAACTCATTTCCCGCTCGCAGGCGAAGCGGCTGCTGGCGCGGGTCGAACTGTTCCGGTCTGTGTGGTTCGATTTCGAAGGCGTGGATACCATCGGGCAGGCGTTCGCCGACGAAATATTCCGGGTTTTTGCGAGGAGTCATCCGCAGATCGAACTCGTGCCCTTCCATGCCACGCCCCAGGTCCAGCAAGTGGTGAATGCAGCACGGGCGCAGCTGGCGTTCGAAGTTGGAGGGATTTAGCCCTTCAACGCTTCCGCCAGAGCCGGCGCAAGTTCCGGGAATCGGAACGTAAACCCTGCCGATTGTGCGGCTTTCGGCGCGACTCGCTGGCTGGCAAGGAGAATGCCGCCCATTTCGCCGAAGAGCAACCGCAAGGCGAACGCCGGGACCGGGAAGATGGCTGGACGGTGCACCGCGGCCGCCAGGGCCTTGGTGAATTCGGCGTTGGTGACCGGGTTCGGCGCCACTCCGTTGATGGGGCCGCTGACAGGGTTTGCGAGCGCGTATTGGAACAGCGCCACCAGGTCATCAAGGTGAATCCACGACATCCAGTGTTTGCCGCTGCCTAGCTTTCCGCCGACGCCCATCTTGAACGGCCGCAGCATACGCGGCAGAGCGCCGCCGCGGGCGTCGAGAACGATGCCGGTGCGCATGCGCACCACGCGGATGCCGGCAGTCTCGGCGGCCCGGGCTTCGTCCTCCCATGCGACGCAGACTTCGGAAAGGAAATCGTTACCGGGGGCCGCAGATTCGGTCAGCAGTTCATCGCCCCGGGAACCGTAATAGCCCGTGGCGGACGAGCAAATCAGCACTTGCGGCTTGTTCGGGAGCCTGGAAAGCGCCTGCACCAGATTGCGCGTGCCGGCGACGCGGCTTTCGCGGATATCGTTTTTCACCCGCGCGTTCCAGCGTTGCGCCACGGGTACACCGGCAAGGTGGATCACGGCGTCGGCGTCGCGGATGCCGTCGAGCGACGGCTCGCCCCGGGCCGCGTCCCAAACGGAGAGGCGGACGCCCGGAGGAAGATTGGTGCCGGCGTGGCGGCTGAGCGCGGTGAGCGAGTGGCCGTCCTTCGCCAGAAGTTTCAGAAGACGGCGTCCGATCAATCCGGAAGCGCCGGAGATGGTGATGTTCACGCAGTATCAATCATCTCACGCCAGCTACAATGAGATGGAATGAGGGCCTGGAATCGCGCCAAACTGCTGTGGGCCTACCTCGCCCGAAGGTCCCAGGTGGCGGGGCTGCCGGTGGAATACATCGTGGAGACCACCGCCAAATGCAATCTGTATTGCCCCATGTGCCCGCGCGAGACCCATAAACAGCCGAAAGCCGACATGTCCGGTGAGGTTTTCGAATGCCTGGTGAGCCAGACGGGCCGGACCGCCGAGCATATGATGCTGATCGGCCTGGGCGAGCCGTTCATGGACCCGCACATTTACGAGCGCATCGAGTTTTGCCATCGCCATAGCATTTCGGCGCTGCTTTCGACCAACGGCACCTTCCTCGACGAGCGCTGCGCCGGGCGCATTCTGGATTCGCCGCTCGACCAGATCACGCTCAGCTTTGACGGCGCAAAGAAAGAGACGTTCGAGTTCTACCGCAAGGGCGCGAATTTCGAGAAAGTGCGCGACAATTTCGTGCGGTTCGCGCGCATCAAGCACGACCGGCGATCGAAGCTGCAAGTAGTGGTGCAGATGGTGGCGATGGCGGGTAACGCCGGCGAGATCGGCGATTTCATGGCCTTCTGGAGCGCCATTCCGGGTGTCGACCAGGTGCGCATCAAGCAGGATGAGACCAACGTGATCGGTCCGGCGGGGCATGCGGCGGAAGATTGGAAGCACCCTTGCCATTACCTCTGGCGCGGGCCGGTTTACGTCAAACAGAATGGCGACGTATACCCCTGCTGCCAGAGCTACATGCTGGATGGTGCTCCGCTCGCGAACATCGCGGAGAAGCCGCTGACGGAGATTTGGAATGCGCCGGCCATGCAAGAGATGCGCCATCTGCATGCGGCCGGGCGCGGCGGGGAAGTGGACATCTGCTCGCGTTGCTGCACCACCATTCCGCACCCCGTGCTGGTGGCCGGAAGCCTGGTGTTCCACGGCAAGACGGTGCGCAGGCTGATCCCGCTGGTGGAGCGGATGGTGCATTTCTCCAAGCTGCCGCGGAAACTGCTGCGGCCGCCGCAGAGGAAGCTAGATTCCTGACGGCTGATTGTGGCGCAGGCACTCCTGCCTGCAGCGCCGGCACTCATGCCGGCGGGACGGGTCGAGAAGAGTCTCGACCCAGCAGACTAAAGTCCGCGCCACGCCGCTAATGCACCATGTAGAGCAACGCCGACGAAAGTCCCGCGCCGAAGGTGAAAACCCTTTCAAGAACTGACATGGTGACCCGTTTGCCGGAACGGTCCGGCACGTAGAGGATGTCGTTGGCGAGCAGAGGAATATCGGGGGACTTGCGCTGCATGATCTTGTTCAGGTCGACGCGGATCTCGTTCTGCGAGCCCGATCCGCCTTCCCGCCGATAGATATACGCTTCGTTGGACGCGAATGGCGCCAGGCCCTGCGTAAGGGCGATGAGTTTGAGCACAGTCGTGTCGCCGGGGTCGTGCACCGGAAAAGCGCCCGGCATCTTCACGTTGCCGACTACAAATACTCTGCCGGCTTCGGGGACGCGGATCTCTTCGCCGCCCTCGAGCGTGACGTTCACCGCCGGGTCGGCGGCATCGATCAGGGCGGGAATGGCAATGCGTTGGACCAGCGAAGCGGCCCCGTTGGGTCGCGAAATGAGGATTTCGGGACCGGCGTCGGATGTCAGTCCGCCGGCGCGCGTGATGGCCTCCAGGAGCGTCAGCTTGTCGATCGGTTCGAACGTGATGGGATTCCGCACCGCGCCGGCAACGCTGACCGGCAGAAGCGTGTGATACTCGGCGACCGTGACGGTAACGAAGGGATGCGTCAGGATCTGCTCGCGCTGGAACGCCTCGGCGATGGCCTTTTCGACCTCATCGGGCATCAGGCCGCCGGCTTTGATCTTCTGTTCCAGCAATGGAAGACGAATGGCGCCGTCGGAACCTACGCGGACGGTGCGGGCCAGGTCCGGCTCGCCATAGATGGAGATATTGACGAGGTCGTTGGTGCGGATCTTGTGAGGGGGAAGGTTCGCGGGTTGGACCTGGCCGGAGGCGATGGCAAACGCTCCCGCCAGAAACAGCAAAACAGCCGGGGACTTCATACGTTCATCGGCGCAAACCGGTGTGTATGGAAGGAGTGGCGCGGTCTAGGGACTGGTCTCTAGTTTTTGGCCGCGGGCAGGATCCAGGATTTACCTGGAGTTTCATGCCGGATGAAGTGGATGACCACCGCCACTACCAGCCCTAGCAGGATTGCCGCGGGAAGGAAGTAGCGAAGCGCGGGGATGCCGATGAGGAAGATCAGCATGCTCGCGAGGGTGAAAATCGTGCCCGCGATCCCGCCCCCGGCCTCGATCTTCGAGACGTTGATTTGCGGACCCTGAGTGGCTTGGGCCATCCGACACCTCTTGACTTGACCCTACCACCCGCTACTCCCGTTGTACAGCCTCGGAAAGGAACGGCGGTTGGCACGCATGGCGTCTACTGGCGGCTCATTGTTGTACCGTGATGAGGGTGGTCGCAGGCGAGGGCACGCCGGAGATCGTCGCGATTACCGGGTAGTCCCCATTGGCCAGGGCCGTGGGAATCTGGATCGCGACTTGATATAGCCCGGCATTCCCACCGGTCAGGGCCGCTCCGTAGACGGTGGCAGGCGCACCTCCGACCGTCACTGTCACCGGGCTGGCGGTGTTGTATACCGTGGTGGAAGGCGTCACCACTCCCACTGGCGCGACAGGACTGGTTGTTCCGAAGCCAGTCCCCCAGAGCACAATCACGTCGCCCGGCTTGGCAGGCGTGGTAGCCGTGGAAAAGGTGCCGTTCTTGACGGCATAACTGTAGTCCTGCCTGGTGGCGACCGCGTAGTTCCCCGGCCATTGAAAGAAGGCTGGCTGGACCGTCTGAGCGGCCGCGGAGATCGGCGAACCGGTTCCATTCGAATTGGTCACCGTCACCGCTACTGTTCCCGGCCCTATATTGGGCGCCAGCGCATTGATCTGCGTTGGGCTGACATAAGCGATGTAGGCAGGTTCGCCGCCGACACTTACCTTCACGCCATCGAGTGAAGTGGGCAGGTCGTCCCCGGTAATTGCGTTCGCCCATGTGTCCGTTAGGGATGAGAGGTTGGTTCCATAGAGGGTGATCCAGGAGTTGGGAGCGATACCGGACAGAAAACTGGCGCCGTTCACTATACCGTTGCTCTGATTGACGGTAGGCAAATTCGGGGGAGGAGCAGTCACCTCGACAGTAAGCGTGTTGCTGGTGGAAGCGAGGCTCCTCGTGTCGCCACCATAGGTCGCACTCAGCGTGTGGCTACCCACGGTGAGACTCGACGTGCTGAAGGTGTAAGGGCTGCCGGACTGGCTCGCTGTGCCCAGATTCGTTGCTCCGTCCGAGAATGTCTCTGTGCCCGTGGGAGCGTCGAACGCGGAGGTCGTGTCGGATACCGTGAGAGTGAGCGGCACTGCCTGACCCTGGGCGACGGTCAGCGGCGATGTAGTGCTCAAGGTCGAGCTCGTGGCGGCCTTCGCGCCCAGCAGCACCGTGATATTGTCGGACTCGCCTCGCGCGGCCAGGTCCGGAATCCCATCGCCGTTAAAGTCTCCCACGGTAAGGAAAACGGCTCCCGGTGGGTAGTAGACACCGCCCACCGCGTACTGGCTGCCGGTGGGAACGGTAAAACCGCCCAAGCCGTTCCCTAACAGCACCGTCACGCCAGCGCCGGTCGCGGCGGCCAAGTCCGGGATGCCATCCCCGTTGAAGTCTCCCACCGCGATGGACTGAGGCCCACCTCCCACAGTAAACGGGCTGCCGGGGGCCTCCGTGAAGCCGCCCTTGCCGTTTCCCAGTAGCACCGTCACGCCAAGGCCGGTTGCGGCGGCCAGGTCCTGGATGCCATCCCCGTTGAAGTCTCCCACCGCAATGGACCAAGGCTCGGTTCCCACAGTAAACGGGCTGCCAGGGGCTGGTGCGAACCCTCCCGTTCCATCCCCCAGCAGCACCGTCACGGTATTCCCATCAAAATCGCCGAGATTCGCGGTAGCAAGATCCTGAATTCCATCCCCGTTGAAGTCCCCCACCACTATGGAAAGAGGGCCTTCGCCCACTGCAAATGGGCTGCCAGGGGCTGGCGCGAACCCACCAACGCCGTTCCCCAGCAGCACCGTTACCGTGTTGACGCCGAGGTTCAGGCTTCCCACCGCGAGGTCCTGAATTCCGTCTCCATTGAAGTCGCCCACCGCAATGGAATAAGGGGAGGTCCCAGCATTGAAAGGGCTACCCGGGGCCTCCGTGAACCCGCCCGAGCCGTCCCCCAGCAGCACCGTCACAGTGCCACGCACGTTTGAGACGGCGAGATCTTGATTGCCGTCCCCATTGAAGTCTCCCACCGTCACGGCGACGGGAACCGCTCCGGCTGCGAATGGGCTGCCCGCGGCCGGCGTGAACCCGCCCTTGCCGTCCCCCAGCAGTACGACGACGTTGCCGCCGAAGTAATCCTCCGTGACAAGATCCTGTTTGCCATCCCCGTTAAAGTCCCCTACCGCGACGGAATAAAGGCCGGAGCCTGCCACAAATGGGCTGCCCGGGGCCGCGACCAGCGTGCCCGCGGGGTTCGCCAAACTAGCCGTAAAACTCCGCGTCACGGGAGTTCCCGCGCCGGACGAGCCGTTACTCTTGAGGCTGGCGGTAAGCGAACAGGTCCCCGCGCTCAGAAGCATTACGAGGTTGTCCGAATTCTCGCAAACCGCTGGCGTAATCGACTTTACACTGACCGGCGCGCCGGAACTTGCCTGCGCAGCGATCGGAAACGGCGAGATTCCAAAGATCTTATTGGGAATCGAGTCGAACTCAATTGTCTGCGCGGCGCCCGGGGCGACGGCGGCGAGACATACCGACAGCACCGCCAAGCCGCGCCGTCTAGGTTTGTGGAAGGTCAATTCTGTGAGCACAGGAACACCTCATCTTCTGCATTCTTTGGTTACGGTCAGGGAACAGGCCAGCGCCTATATTCTCACGAGCGGTGTCTCAAAAGAACCCCTGCGTGATTCTTAGTAGTTCGCGCCAAAATGATTTGGCGCCCCAAACTCCTGGCTGTAACCTTTCCTCACTCCGCCGGTATTGAATATCGATGCCGACTCTCTTGCGCGATCTCCAATATTCCCTTCGCTCCCTTCGTAAATCGCCGCTGTTTACATCCGTGGCGGTGCTCTCGCTGGCGCTCGGCATTGGCGCGAACGTGGCGATTTTCACGCTAGTGAATCAGCTCATTCTGCAACCGCTGCCGGTGAGCCATCCGGAGCAGCTCGTGCTTCTCAGCGCACGCGGCCAGCACTACGGCAGCAACACCGGCGAACACTCGCTGTCCTACCCGATGTATCAGGATTTTCGCGACAAGAACCAGGTGTTCAGCGGTGTGGTGTGCCGCACCGGGAACCCCTACAGCATCGGCTTCCAGGGCCGAACGGAACTGGTGGAGGGCGAAGACGTATCGGGCAATTACTTCTCCGTGCTCGGAGTCGGCGCGGCGGTGGGGCGCGTCCTTACGGCCGCCGACGACGTGACGGAGGGCGGCCATCCGCTCGCCGTTCTGAGCTACTCCTATTGGAAAACGCGATTCGCGGGCGATCCGGCGGTGGTCGGCAAGACAATCGTGGTCAACGGCTATCCCCTAACCGTCATCGGCGTGAGCCAGGCCGGTTTCAATGGCGTTCTTCAAGGTTATTCGCCGCAGGTTCGCGTCCCCATGGCAATGCACGATCTGTTGCCGAAGAGCCCGTTTCCGGGGCTGAGGAATCGGCGGCGGCGATTCGTCCAGGTGTTCGGCCGGTTGAAAGCGGGCATCTCTGTGGACGCGGCGAAAGCCGGAATGCAGCCGCTCTTCCATCAAATCCTGCAGATGGAAGTGCAGATGCCCGCGTTCGCCAAGGCAACCGACTACACCCGGCAGAAGTTCTTGTCTATGTCGATGGACGTCCTGCCCGCGTCTAAAGGCCTTTCGCAACTGCGCGATCAATTCTCCAAACCGTTATCGGCGCTGATGGGGATTGTTGCGGTGGTGCTGCTGATCGCCTGTTCCAATCTGGCGAATCTGCTGATCGCGCGGGCGTCCGGCCGTCAAAGGGAAGTCGCCATCCGCCTCGCGCTGGGCGCAACGCGCGGGCGGCTCACCGGCCAGTTACTGGTGGAAAGCGTGGTGTTGTCGACCTTCGGAGGCGCGATAGGACTCGGGCTGGCGGTTTTCTTGGACCGAACGCTTCTCAACTTCCTGCCGCAAGACATCTCGGTGCTGAGCGTTACGACCAGTCCCGACGCCAAGGTTTTGGGCTTCGCTCTACTCGTGTCACTAGTCACGGGGCTGCTGTTCGGCCTCATGCCGGCGCTGCAGGCGACTCGCCCGCATCTCGCCTCCACATTGAAAGAGGAGGGCAGAGGTATCGTGGGCGGGAGTTCGGTCTTACTGCGTAAGGGCCTGGTGGTGGCGCAGGTGGCGCTCTCGCTGTTGCTGCTCATCGGCGGCGGGCTGTTCGTTCACAGCCTGAAGAACCTGAAGGAGCTCGACCCGGGTTTTCGCACCAGGAACCTGGTGAGCTTCGCTCTTGACCCCACCCTTAGCGGCAAGCCCGATCCCTGGTCTTTGGACTATTACCGGCGTCTTAGCGAACGCCTGCAAGCGCTTCCTGGCGTTACCTCATCCACACTCGCAGTGATGGCGGTGCTGACCGACAATGAATGGGACAACGGCACCACGGTGGAAGGCTATTCAACCAAGGTCGGGGAGATGGTCGATCCCCATATGCAATTCTGCTCGCCGGGCTTTTTCCAAACCCTGCAGATTCCTATTCTCGCGGGTCGCGACTTCCGGCTGGCGGACGATGCCAAAGCTCCCAAGGTAGGAATTGTAAATCAGAAATTCGCGCGCAAATACTTTGCCAATGTGAACCCCATCGGCCGGCACGTAGGCTTCGGCACCGACCCTGGGACAAAACTCGATATCGAAATCGTGGGCGTCGCGGGCGACACCAAATACGAGAACATGCGGCAAGAAGTGCCGTACGAGCTTTACGTGCCCTACACTCAGCAGCCATTTGTGTCCGGAATGACGGCCTATGTGAGAGCCGCGGCCGACCCCGCTGGCCTGTTGCCGGTATTGCGTAAGGTGGTAACGGAACTCGACCCGAGCGTTCCCCTGTACCAGATGCGTACCCTCGATCAGCAAGTGGAGAATTCGCTCATCACCGAGCGGCTGCTGGCCACGCTCTCCGGCGGCTTTGGTATTCTGGCAACGCTTCTGGCGGCCATGGGCCTGTACGGCGTGATGGCTTTCATGGTAGCCAGACGCACGCACGAGATCGGCGTCCGCATGGCGCTGGGCGCGAGCGGAGGGTCGGTAGTCTGGCTGGTGATGCGCGAAACGATCGTGCTGGCGGGTGTCGGCGTGGCGATCGGACTTCCCGCGGCGCTCGGATTGACGCGATTGGTGCAGGCGCAGCTGTTCGGTGTAGCGCCCAGCGACGGTCTGACCATCGGTCTTGCAACGGCCGGCATCGCGGCGGTGGCGATGGTCTCCGGCTACCTCCCCGCGCGCCGTGCGACAGCCATCGATCCGATGCGCGCGCTTCACTGGGAGTAGCAGAGGCTCCGAACTC
>Ga0182013_10004580_pt1 | contig 16538 bp, 13 predicted proteins | sample 612S2MmetaG_FD_120487 | JGI IMG/M metagenome (GOLD analysis project Ga0182013, IMG submission 120487) | Permafrost microbial communities from Stordalen Mire, Sweden - 612S2M metaG | ecosystem: Environmental > Terrestrial > Soil > Wetlands > Permafrost | place: Sweden: Stordalen | collected...
ACGCATTTGTGGTGTAAAGATTGTTTTCCGAAAGAGCAAACGCGCCCGCCGCAGTTGACGCCCACGTGTCCACCAGAGTCGCCTGAATCACCTGATATTTCTGCGTGCTCCGCCGGATAAAACTCCGCCCGTCCTCGATATTGATGTGCACATCCGGCCGCAGATAAAGACCGTGGCTCATTTCGGCGAATTTATCCCGCATGATCAGATTCGCCGTGATCGGATTGATCTCAACGCCCGTAATGTCGTGGCTGCCCGATGCCAGTGCCCGCGCAACATCCCATCCGCCGCCCGGCCCGATCACAAGAGTCTTCGCTCCTGGACGAATGTTGTATGGAAGACTCGGACCCTGATGCAGCAAATAATGCAAGTCGGTCGGAGTCAAATGATCGAAATCGAAATTAGCGATTCCGGTAGACGCGTCCGCATCAATGTAGATCGTATTGCCGCCGCCTTCGGGATCCTTCGCCAGCCCGATGCGCGAAATGCTGTTCCATTTCGTGTAAGTCTCCGTGTGCAGCTTCTGCCCTTTGGCGTAGCGCACTTCCACCACGTGATACTTCGTGTTGACGATGATTAGCATCGTCAATATCAGGGCTGTGAAAACACTCGCGATACGACCCTCTTTGATACCCGCTAAACCAAACCAGATCGCCGCGGCCGCCGCGAACATCACCGAAACCGCAATCACCGTGTTGGGGCCGCCGAAAGCATTCAGCAGCAGAACCAGCGCCAGGCATCCTCCCGCGGCGCCCAGCAAATCGAAAAAATAAACCCGGTCCACGCGCTCAATCGTTTCCGCAATCACAAGCGAAACAACGATCCCGGATCCAAGAAAGGGCAGTGCCGTTACGAAATAAATCAGTCCCAGTTCAAATGTGCTGACCTCGGCACCGCGCGTAAGCAAGAAAAGAGCCGCCGCCAGAACAAAACCGGCATCGATCAGGCTGACTATCCCAAGCTTGCGGAACAGCGACCCCGGCCACCCCGAAACCAAATAGGAAAGAACCCCGCCAACACCCAGTCCGAATAACGCAATCGAGATCGCCAGAAACGCGAAATGGTAATAAAATACAACCGAAAAAATGCGTGTCAGCGACAGCTCAAGCAGCAGCGTCGCCAGCGTCGTCAGCGCTACGGCGGTGTAGAGCAGGGGCCAGTTATGAGGCCTTGAATCGGGCAATTCCTTAGTTTAGAGGATGCCCCTGTCCAGGCAGGTGAAATCGTCCAGAATGAGATCCGGATTACAGGCTTCCAAATCCCCCGTCGGCGTAATGCCGGTTCGAACGGCGATCGACCGGATTCCGTTCTCCTTCGCCGCCCTCACATCCTGCGGCGCATCCCCAACCAGTGAAATCGGGCTCGACGCCTCAATCAGTCCCTTATCCCGCGCCCGCTCAATCGCCATCCGAGCCAGCCCGCCGCGCGTGGATGCCATCTCCCCGAACGCGCCGTAGCGGAAGAAATGGTGCAGCCCGGCGCGCTCCAGCTTCTTCCACCCGATCCGAGTCAGGTTTCCGGTGACCAGAGCCAGCACCGTTCCACGCTCCTGTAGTTCATTTAGCAATCCCTCCACACCGGGACACTGCTTGTCCCTCAGATCGGGAATGCCTTCCTGATATACATCTTGCGCCGCATGGACGATATCCCGCATCACTGCGGCAACGCGTGCATCGTCGAAACCGGCAGCCAGCAGCATCTGAGTCAATATGTCGGGATCGAGCATCCCATGTACCGGGATGCCTTCGGTAGTAGTCTCGAGACCTGTCACACGCCGAACTGCTTCAATCAGCGCAAGCCGGTGATGCGGGCCGGCACGGCGCACAAGCGTGCCGTCAATATCGAAGAGGTATAGCGCGGGCAACTCCCAATCTACAATGGTGCTCAGTGAATCTTGCAGTGAGTAACGAAAAATTCAAAATCGGCCTCATTCAGATGCCCTGCGGACTCGACCAGCAGGGCAATCTGGACCACGCAGTCTCCATGATCCGCCACGCGGCAGAGAAGGGCGCACAGGTCATCTGCCTTCAGGAACTCTTCCGTTCACAATACTTTTGCCGCGAAGAAGATGCCCGCCTCTTCGACCTCGCCGAAACCATTCCCGGGCCTTCCACCGGGTGCCTGTGTCCCCTCGCCGCCGAGCTTGGAGTGGTCATCGTAGCTTCGCTTTTTGAGAAACGCGCCACCGGTCTCTATCACAACACCGCGGTAGTGATCGATGCCGACGGCGCCCTTCTCGGCCTCTACCGCAAGATGCACATCCCCGACGATCCGCTCTTCTTTGAAAAGTTCTACTTCACCCCCGGCGATCTCGGCTTCCGCGCGTTCGATACGAAATTTGGACGAATCGCAACCCTGGTCTGCTGGGACCAGTGGTATCCCGAAGCCGCCCGCCTCGCATCTCTGACTGGTGCAAGTATTCTCTTTTATCCCACCGCCATCGGCTGGCATCCCGCCGAGAAGGCCCAATACGGCGAAGCCCAGCACGATGCCTGGAAAACCATCCAGCGCTCCCACGCCATCGCAAACGGAATCTACGTAGCGGCGGTAAACCGCATCGGTTTTGAAGGCCCGCCGGACAAAGGCCTCGAATTCTGGGGCGCATCTTTTGTGAGCGATCCCTTCGGCCGCGTCCTCGCAGAGGCCTCGCACGACAAAGAAGAGATTCTCATCGTTGAATGCGATCCGCATCAAATGGAAGAGGTGCGCCGTAACTGGCCCTTTCTCCGCGATCGCCGCATCGACGCTTATAGCGGTATTACAAGCCGGTTCCTGTCTTGACACCGCCATCGATTCCAACCCCGCGAGAACTCGGCTACCGCATGCCGGCCGAATGGGAACCGCACGAAGCCACCTGGCTCGCCTGGCCCCACAATGAAGACGACTGGCCCGGTCGCTTCGAGCCCATCCCCTGGGTGTATGGCGAAATCGTCCGCAAACTGTCCCAGGTAGAGAAGGTCCGCATCCTCCTGCAGAACGATGACGTGGAATATGCCGCCCGCAAAGTGCTCGACAAAGTTGGCGCCCAATGGGAATCGATCGAGTTCTATCCGCTCCAGACGGACCGCGTCTGGGCTCGCGATTTCGCTCCTCTGTTCGTCAAAAACGAAGCCAACGAAGTGGCAGCCGTCAAGTGGCGATTCAACGGCTGGGCGAAATATGAAAACCACCTTAGGGATGAAGCAGCAGGAATCGCCATACCGGATCTCGTTGGCGCCGACTGGTGGCGGCCGGACCTTGTCCTCGAAGGCGGCAGCATCGACGTGAACGGCGTCGGCTCACTTCTCACGACAAAGGAATGCCTGCTCAGCCCCATCCAGGCTCGCAATCCCGATCTGACCCAGGAACAAATCGAAGCCGTCCTGAACGAATACCTGGGAATTGACCGGATCTTCTGGCTAAACAAGGGAATTGAAGGCGACGACACCCACGGCCATATCGACGATCTGGCACGCTTCACCGATCCCGAATCCATAGTGATGGTGTCTGAAGAAGATCGGACGGACCCCAACTACCAACCCCTGCGCGAAAACTGGAAAATAGTCCGGGAGTTTCCCGTACGCGCAAGGAAACTCCCGATGCCCGCGCCGCTTTATTTCGACGGCCAGCGCCTGCCAGCCAGCTACGCGAATTTCTATATCGCCAACAAGATTGTGCTGGTGCCCACCTTCAACGATCCGAATGACCGCATTGCGCTCAGCACATTGGCCGAATGCTTTCCTGACCGTCAGGTCACCGGTATCAATTGTGTGGATCTCGTTTGGGGCCTGGGAACGCTGCACTGCATGACCCAGCAACAACCCGCTTAGACTGCTCTCTTCAATCTCGCGGCAAACTTCTTGCGGAACTTCTGCACCTTGGGCGCCACCACATAAGTACAGTAAGGCTGATTAGGATTGTTGGTGAAATACTCCTGGTGATAATCCTCCGCCGGATAAAACGTCTGCGCGGGCTCCAAAGCCGTCACAACCGGATGGGGGAAAACTCGCTCCGTGCCGAGCTCCCCGATCAAGGCCTCCGAAACGGATCTCTGCTCCGGAGAATGATAGAAAATCACCGATCTGTACTGCGTCCCGACATCGTTGCCCTGCCGGTCCAGGGTAGTTGGATCGTGCGTCGTAAAGAAAATCTCCAGGATCTCACGAAACGTAATCACAGAAGGATCGAAAGTCACCTGCACGACTTCCACATGACCCGTCGCGCCAGAACAAACCTGCTCATATGTCGGGTTGGGTCTTTGGCCGCCCATGTATCCGGAAATGGCCGAAATAACCCCTTCCGTCTGCCCGTAAACGGCTTCAAGGCACCAGAAGCAGCCCCCGCCCAGTGTTGCGATCTCCAGTTGCGCCATGCAGTCCGATTATAGGACTAATGGGCCGCCGCAGCTCCCGGAACGTTCTCCAGTTCATACGCCAGATTGTGCTTGGCAACTTCGAGATCAGGCCTGAGCTTCAGGGCTTCCCGCAAGGCCGCGATCGTCTCGGTTTCTTTACCCATGGCGTGCCACCCCGCGGCAATATTTACGTAAGCCTCAGGAAGATTCGACTGGAGTTTAAGTGCTTGCTGTGCAGAGTTAATACATTCCTGGTATTTGCGTTCCTGATAGTAGAGCACCGAAAGCGCGAGCAAGTGATCCACAGTCGGATCGGTTTCCGCAAGTTTCCTCGTATTTTCGTTGGCAGCAATGCCGGAATCCGCTACATGCAGCGAGCGTTGTGCGCTCGGATCATCGGGGTCGATTCGCAGCGCATCATTCGCCGTCCGGACCGCATTAGCCCACTCGCCCCGCTGCACATAAATGTCCGCCAGCGTACGCCGCCCGACTACATCTACGGAGTCAAGTTGCGCGGCTTTGGTGGCCGCCGCGAATGCATCGTCGATTCGCAGATGATTTAACAGCCATTCGCTGTATGCGCCGTATGCCGGAGCATAGGACGGATTGAAAGAAATTGCCCGCTTGAAGTGCCTTTCGGCATCCGCATCGCGACCGATTTGCTCACAGGCAATTCCAAGTTGTGTTTCCAGTTCGGGGTCATGAGGCAATAGCTTGAGCGCCCGCATGAGATTATCGAATCCGATTTCATAACGCGCACCAAGGACATCGGCCGAGCCTGCATCCATGTATATAAGCCCGTAATGCATCAGCGCCCGGCCATCGTTTGGATGCCTGGCGATTACATCGCTCCAGAGCGTCTCATCGGATTGCCATACATCGTTTCGTTGATACGTTTCGACGCCGAGCACCGTCAGAATTACTGCTCCCAGAGTCGCTGCGGCGATTCGTCCGTAAAACCGGCGCGATTCGTCAAGATGCTCCAGCAGGATAAATACCGCGCGCACCACCGCCAGGGCCAGCCCCGCATAGGCGATAAAAGCGCGGGGGAATGCTTCCACTTCGGATTGCGGAACAATTGCCACCGGCAGCAAAGCGGCCAGAAACCACCAAAGTCCGAATGAAACCGTGCGCCACTCTGCCCGGCGCGCGGTGATCATGGCCAGCCATATAAAAACGGCCAGGGCGGCGTATCCGGCAAGGGCAAGAGGGGACCACAATGCCGGAAAAGGTGCCAGGCTCGTCACCGCACTGATTTGAAAGGGAAAAATAAATGCCGCTAAATACCGAAGCACCACCCAGGGCTGTGTCGCAATATAACTCAGGAACGGGATACGCGCAGGTCCCGAAAGGTGCAACACAACGATGGTCTGGAAAACCCAGATGACACCGAATAAAACCCCGGCCGGAATGGCGCGCAGCCATTTCATCTCCGGTTCAAACAGCCAGATATAGACAAGAAGGATCGGGACAAATGCCACGGCCGCGGGGCCGGCAAACATCGAAATCAGGACGGGGAAGATGTAAAACGGGACAGGCAGACCGATAATCCGTCGATACCAGTTCGATAACACCGGCCTCAGTTTGATGCGAAACAGATCCCATTCGTTTTTGGGGACGCGCGGTGTGTCCAGCACAAACTCCGCAGGCAGCAATCGCGGCCACAGGATCCAGAGGAAGAGGCTGCCGATCACACCGATTGCGCTGTAAATCATCCCGCGCTGCAGCGCATAATTCACTGTCTCCGCTGCCAGCGGATGCAGGCCGTAAAGGAGGACTCCGGAAAACGCGTAAGCCCACTTGTGCTCCGAAGGCCCACCGGGGATAACGCGGAACAACAGCACGAGCAATCCCAGTTCCAGCAGAAATAACAGAAAACTCTCTATTTGAAAGAGCAGCGGATCTAGCTGGCGGTCGACCGCATAGTCAATTGCAAAGGAAGTCGAAAGCAGGGGCTGGTACTGGCCTTCTTCGGGCCGGGCACTGAAAATAAGTGGGTTAGCGAAGAAACGGGGAATATTCGTGAGACTCCGGATGGCCCGGTTCGTCACGATTACATTTTTGTCGGCAAGATGGAAACCACTTGCGAAATGGTTCGACCACGCCGCGCCAAACCCGCAGACAAGCAGGATAAGAACCAGCCAGAATACCACTAGGCGGGTCGTTTGGCTCGGTTCCGGAGCTGCAGGTGTAATTGTATGATTATAAACGAAGCTAGAACGAAGCGGCAACTTACGGGATTGCGCTATAGGCGCCTGATCTCCCATTTCTTCAGGCGGCGTCACGGGTCACGCCGCTAGCGTGACTTTGCGCACTCGGTGCTCCGTATGTATTTTTTCATTCATTCTTGACTATCTAAAGTTAAATCCTTCGGTATTTCTCCTTACTTTTAACCGGACCTTAAACCAAAAATAACGGTCTTGAGCGCCTGAATTATGAGAGTATTGTGGCGAGGTGTCTGAATATGGCCAGTGTAATCCTCATCGGGCTCGAACAGGCAACCGCAAGCCAGATCCGCAAGATGCTGCCCTTGGACCGGCACTGCATCGAGTACAACGACGCAATTACCTCAACACGTGACCTCCGTGGTGCCGACCTTGTGTTTGTGGGCGGGGGGCGCAATCAATCGCTTGCCCTCCTTCGTCAGGTAAGGGAGGCCGTCCCCAATGTTCCCTGTGTGGTAGCTACTCGAATGCCGGAAACCAATGAATGGCTGGATTCCCTGGAAGCTGGCGCGATCGATTATTGCGCAGCGCCCTTCGATTCGAAGCTGCTTTTGCGCCTTCTGAACTCGGTCCGCCCGGCTCGCAGCCACGCCGTCGCCTGAGCGCTCATTGGACCGCGTTATTGGTCACTCCTTGCCGGTCGAAGCTCATCGCTCACAAGCTAATAATTCTTGTGCCTGCACCCCGAACCGCCGGACAGGCAAGATGAAGGTCCCGATCCCTCACCTGCAGCCTTTCCAGCGGTGGGAGTGCGTGCCTCGGCAGGCGGACTCGAAGCATTTATAGAACTCCTCCACGCCCTCGCCGTGCCCACCGGCATGGCTTTCGTCTTCATTCAGCACCTGGATACGCATTACGAAAGTCAGCTCGCGGAAATTCTCTCACGAGCCACGAGCATGCCCGTCGTGCAGGCGGAGCAGGTCCCCGGCAAGCGATCAGGCGATCAACGCCGTGGGTGTCGTGCTTTCCGGAAGGGCCTCCGACGGCGCTGGAGTCCTGACTGCGATTTGATAGTGCTGGCTGACATGCGCGAAGCTCCCCGCCAAGAAACAACAAACATACTCAGTCTGAGCAGATCCCAGCCAGGAATGTGATATGGCGCAGACACCTCCGCCCCGGAAAATAGACCGCAGGGAAGGCTTGTCAGTACTTCTCCCACTGGGCTCTAAAATCCACCAATCACCCAGGCATGTGATGTGGCACAGACGTTTCCGTCTGTGCAAAGCCAATGTTACGCGCCACTCTCCATCCAACCCACAATTAACTCAGTAACCACCGCCCCCGCATCCTCCTGCACAAAATGCCCAGCCCCGGTAATCGGCAAAGAAGGCGCCACATTACGAAAAATGGAACGTAGCAGCGGCTCAGAATCAGCCGTAATCGGGTCCTCTACCCCCCAAGGCAACAAAACCGGCAAATCAAGCATCTTCAAACGCTCAATAGCCATCCGGTTCTCATAAGCCCCCGGATCATCCGGCCGTACCGGGACCAACCGCGGAAACACCAGTGCCGCAGTCTGATACTCCCGCGAAGGAAACGGAGCCTGATAAGCCGCAGCCTCCGCATCGGCAAGACTTTTCGTTCGAAGAGAAGCCCGCATAAGACGAGGCACATCCAACTCCCGCACGCGCTGCGAAAAATGCCGCCACTTATGAAATGCTCCGCCCGTGCCGCGCCCGTCATGATTTTGACCATCAGGGATCCCGGTATTCATCGCCACGAGGCGTTTGAACCTCTCCGGATGCTGCGCCAGAATACGAAGCCCCAGCAGTCCGCCCCAGTCGTGGCAAACCAGCGTCACCCTGCGCAGATCCAGCGCTTCAATAAAACGCAGCAACCATCGGCAGTGCGACTTATAACTATAGGCGTTGGCTGCAATCGGCTTGTCGCTGCGCCCGAACCCAATCAGATCCGGCGCAATTACTCGGCCCAACCGAGCCAGCGGCGGAATCATCCGGCGATAAAGATAACCCCACGTCGGCTCCCCGTGAAGCAGCAGAATAGGCTCGCCCTCTCCTTCCTCCACATAAGCCATGCGCAGTCCTTCCACCTCGACAAACCGTGGCTGCCAGGGAAAATCCGGCAGGTCGGCAAAGCGCTCATCGGGAGTACGCAGAACCGAGCCTTCCGGCCAGGTCGTTTTCACGCCCGCGAACTTCGCTACCTTCGCGACATCATCCGGATTCAGCCCGCCAGTCTCTGCAGCCCAAAGACAAAACTCCAGCAGATCCCCATCGATCTCATGCTCGGGCGGTCGCGGTTCGTAACGATCCCAATGCCCGTAGACCATTGCAGTCGACGGCCGGCCTCGCCCCAAATCGCCAAGCTCAAGTGCGTAAAGATGGTCATGTTTCGATCGCCAGTAAACCTTACCGGCACGAATCTGCAACTCCTGCTCCAGCCCGCGGGCAAACTCAGGCCGAACATCCAGTTCCTGCTCCCACAGCAACGGGTCCGCGCGCAGGTTAACCAGTTCTTCCGGTGAAGGAACAATGAAATTCATCGCTTGACCGCCCTGCCAAGATATTCCACAATTGCCGCCGCCAGATCCGGACCCCGGTCATCCTGCAGAAAATGCCGCGCACGATCGAACAGAACCGGCCCCTCCGCGTGAGGCAGCAGTTCCTTCATCCGCCGTGCCGTTTCGATGGGAAAGACCTCATCCTCCGGGGCCCAAAGCAGTAGAACCGGCGTATTCGCGAGTTCCGGCAGCCGTCGCTCAATCATCTTCATGTCGGCCCAGCCCCGGTCACCTTCTCGCACCGGGATCGTACGCGGCCAGGTTAACACCACGTGTTCGGAATCGGGTTCGTCGAACACATGGTGATAGCCGCGCGCCTCATCCGCAGTCATTCCGCGAACTGTAGTTGCCGACGGCCCGTGCTGCGAAAGCACCTTGTGCCGCTTCATAAAAAACTGGCCAACCAGCGGCGCATGCCACGTAGTCCACGGCCTCGGCGAAAGGTGAAACGGACTCAGCAGCCCCGTGAACAACCAGGTATTCATCAGCACCAGCGCGTCGAGCTTCTCGATCCTTTGCAGAGCTGCGCCAACTCCCTGCGGACCGCCCCAATCCTGCCCGACCACAACAAATCCCCGCAACTCCAGCTGATCGATCAGGGAAACCAGATCAGCAATGTGATGCGCGAGCGTCAATGCCGCATCTACCCGGGGATGATCCGAATACCCCGCGCCAATCCAGTCCGGCGCAATCGCCCGATACCCGGCAGCCGTCAGCGGGGCAATAAAGTCCCGATACAGGAATCCCCATGTGGGATTACCGGAAAGTAAAAGAACCGTCTGACCGGACCGGTCGCCCTCGTCGATATATGACATGCCGCGCCCGTTGACAACCAAACGGTGCTGCGTCCAGGGAACCAGCGGTTCGAGCCATGCAGGTTTCGCTTGAGGCATTCCCGGATATATTGTAGTCCCCGCCCACATCCAGGGACCCTACGCCGAACGTAGAAAGAGTGTAAAGTAGTTCAAGGCCTTTGGCCGCTCAAGGAGAACACTAAATGAAAACACTAACAGCAACCGCTTTGCTCACCCTGGGATTGGCCGCGGCCGGTATGGCAGCGGACTTCACCGGTTTCGTCGAAGATACCGCCTGCTCCACCAAGCCCGGCATGAAGGACGACGCCGATTGCGCCGTGAAATGCATCAAGGGTGGCAGCCCAGCCGTGCTTGTCACGCCGGACGGCAAGATCTACAAGATCGCCGAGCAGGACAAGATCGCTGCGCATGCCGGCCATCACGTCACCATCACCGGTGATCTGAAGGGCGACACCATCTCGATCACCAAAGTCACAATGAACAAGATGTAGTTTCCCCGGGAGAGCGTGGCACTCCGCCGGCTCTCCCGTTTTTTTTCTTCCCTGCCAGAATCGCTCCCAGTCCCAAAAGCAGCATTACAAAAGTCTGCGGCTCCGGAGCCGAACTTCCCGTTTCGACATTAAGAATCACCTGCCCGCCAAAAGTGTTTCCACCATACCCGTCCACGACGTCGATGACACCATCGTTTACGATCTCGGAAGAGAAAACATTCACGACTCCACCGGCGCCCGCACCGGCATATGTATATGCCCCGCTAAAAACATAGCCCGGCGCTCCTCCCAGCGCGCCGATCGTTCCTTCATTCGTCCAGGTGCCCGGCGCATCGAACAACAGGTACCCGCCTGCCCCACCTCCGCCCGACCCTTCTGCGCTATAGGCGATACTGGTACCGCCCCAACCGTTCGCACTAATCGAGCCCGTCGATGTGACCGTGATGTCCCCCATGGTGCTGAAGTAGGCCGCGCCTCCGCCGTTGCCTCCGGGTTGCCCGCCGTCGAGAGAGCAGTAAACACTGCACCCGCCAGATCCTCCGCCACCGCCTCCACCAGCAAGAATCGACAGATTCGTCGCCGCGCCGCCGGCACCGCCCGATGCGACATTGCCGAATGCATCAGGGGCGCCAGGCGAACCCGGGGCGCCCGGTGATCCCATACCGCCTCCTCCCCCATTTCCTCCGGCGCCATAAGTGATGTAATACCCGTTCGCGCTGTATCCAGTGCCGTGCCCCCCGGGCGCCCCTCCACCCGCACCAGTCCCTGCTGTGCCAGCCGCGAAGCCTCCGCCTCCGGCACCACCGTTTCCTCCCCCGCTCCATACGGCCAAAGAGCCTCCGATTGTCATATCTCCATTCGCCAGGATTGCTGCTGGACTATTCCCGTACAAGGTCAGAGAGAAACCCTGCGGGACCCCGAAGGACGAAAAATCGAACACGCTGATCGCGGGCCCGCCTGCCTGCAAAATCGACTGCGGCGAGAATGTGCCGACGTTATAGCCCTCAACCCCGTAGGTCGGATTGTATAGGCCCGCAATCAGAGATCCGGTATCGGTGTTAAGGTAGTAACTCGATCCATAGCCGCCCGAATCCTTTGCTTGTAGGTAAGCGCCGAGGTCCCCAAGCACCCCAGTGGTGGACAGGTCGGCGAGCGGATTCACAGAGCCCGCATGCGCGGGAACCAGGGCTATCGTGGCAAAAAGGAACCCTCGAAGGATCGAGGGCGCGACCACTTGGCGGATGCGGTATTTCATAAGAAGTCCTCCTTGCCGCGATTCTCAACCGCATACTTTCGAGCCGCAAGCGGAAACAAGTACTGCAACGTTGCAGCCCTGTAATTTCAGCATGTTATGCTCACTCGTGGAGCTGTATGAGTACCGTAGGAGAAGGCACCGGAGTCGGCGCCCAGGCGTCAGATCTGGAGATTCAGACTGCGCTTGCCTCCATCATGGCCTCTCCCGGTTTCACTGCCACGCGACGAGCCCATCTGCTCAAGTATCTGATCGAGCGGACACTAGCGGGTGAAGCGAAATCGCTAACCGAATACGGGATTGCGTTGGACGTATTCGGCAAGCCCGAATCATTTGATCCCCGCACCGAGTCCACCATCCGGGCGGAAATGAGCCGCCTTCGCAAAGCTCTCACCGCTTACTATGAAGGCCCTGGGGCAACCGAACCGTGGAGGTTCGACTTCCCTGCCCGTGGTTACGTTCCCGTCTTCATCACCGCACCGGAACCCGCAGTGAGAGAGCCGGCTCCGGCGCTTCCTGTTAGGCGCTGGCCGCGTTACGCGGCTATCTCCCTCGTTGCGCTGGCGGTCTTTGCCGCGACCATTTTGCAAATGGGTCGCCTCGGCTGGTTCCAACCGCTTCCGCGCTCAGTCATCGTACTGCCTTTCGCCAACCTTACCGGTGACCCCGCAAACGACTACATCGCCGATGGCATTACCGAGGACCTCACTGACGTGCTGGCCCACATCCCCTCGCTCAGAGTAGTGGCGCGTACCTCGGCTTTTCAATTCAAGGGGCGTGCCGCTGATATCCGCAAAATTGGAAGGAGCGTCGACGCAGATACTGTGGTCGAAGGAAGTCTGCAGAAAAACAACGGCCGTCTCCGCATAACCGTTCAGGTCAATCGGGCGAAGGACGGCTTTCATGTTCTTTCGCGACGCTTCGAAGGCGAACCCCAGGAGCTGGCGACAATCGAGCACGATATGGCATTGCCCGTCCTGGCAATCCTGCGGCCCGGCCAAACGGCCCCGCCGGGTTATCATCCGGATCCGACCGCTTATGATCTGGTGCTCAAAGCCCGGGCTCTGCGCGGACTCGCCTCGCGCGATGCCTTCAATCGCATAACAGCCTTGCTGAATGAGGCGATTCAACGCGACCCCTCCTACGCCGCCCCCTACGCCGCGCTGGCATCCGCCTATGTGGCGGCTGCAACCACACTGGTCGATCAACCGCTCGATTATGCTGCGCTGGCTCGAGCCGCAGCCGCAAAGGCGCTCGAACTGGATCCAGGTTCCGCGCCGGCCTACGCTTCCGAAGGGTATACCGACGCTATGATCTTCCTTGAGTGGAAGCGTGGCGAGGGTGAACTTCGCAATGCGGTCGAGCTCATGCCGCAGAATGCCACAATTCACAACTGGCTTGGACTGACGGAATTAATGCAGGGCAAATTCGCCCCGGCACTTGAAGAACTGAAGACCGCGGAACGGCTCGATCCTCTGGCGCCCGCCGCCGGCTCGGGCGTGGCCTTGGGATACTTCATGGCCCGCCAGTACGACGCCGCCATCGGGCAATGGTCGAAATTACTGCTCGCACACCCGGACACCCCGCTGCTGCACATCTTCCTTGCGTCAGGTTGGGAGGCGAAGGGCGACTATTCAAAGGCAGCCGAAGAGTACCGGAAATATATCCAGACACCTGGTGCCCGGGTACGGCTCGCTCATCTGCTTGCCGTCAGTGGAAAAAGAGACGAGGCCAGAAAGCTCATCCGCGAGCTCGAACTCACGGAAGAGGCGGACGATCCAATCTCATTCGCCGCGGTCTATGGCGCTTTAGGCGATAACGATCTGGCGTTTGAATGGCTCGAAAAAGCCTGGAAGAAACGTGCCGTGTGGATCCTGAAAGTGCACCCCGAGTTGGCCCCCCTGCGATCCGACAAACGCTTTTCGGAAATGCTCAGGAGAGCGGGGTTTTCAGATTAACGGTGTGAGGGCAGCTATTTCTTTTCTGCGGGGAAACGGGTGTCAATCGGTTTATCGGGATTTGCATGTATCTGAAGCACGGCGCAATGGTGGTAAGTGAAATCGCCGTCCTTGTTCCGGCCGTGAGCGGCCATGAATTCGATCACCGTACCGGAGGCGACCACGGGTACAGGACTGCTCCCGAAACCGAACGCTGGCTAGTGGCACCAGGCTCGGTCACCGCTTCGGGATCTTTAGTACTACTGTGTTATAAACGTCTGACGCAACAGAACGGACAACAGGGGAGTTGCTGAAGCAGGAACCGGGCAATGCGGATGCGAAGATGGCAATGGAGTGCGGATTATGCCGCTCGGCCCGGGTGCGCAGAGCCGCGGGGCTGAAACCGGGGTGGAATTTTCGGGCTGCGTAACTCCAGTTGTCCGGCGCGTGCTGAGGGGGAAAAACGGGTCCGCTCGGCCACAAGGAACCCATACGAGACGATGCAGAGAGTGGCGTGATGGTGAAATCCCCGCCAGCCTCGCCCTTCAAAATGTCCCAGCCCGAGTTCCTGTCTCAGTTCTTCATAATCGCGTTCGATGATCCAGCGATGTTTGGCCATGTGAACCAGCTGGGCAAGTGATGTTCCTGCCGGCAATGTCGAAAACCAGTATTTAGTTGGCTCTCCCTCATCTTTCGGCCATTCGATCAGCAGCCATTCTTCCGGGTAAGGTTCGGCGCGCCAGTAATCCCTGTGAGCGCATTTCACACGAACGGCGGCAAAGCGCGAGGTGAGTTTCTTCTTAACTCCCTGCCTCCACGAAACTGTTTTCCATTTATCGAAGGACAGCGCCAGCGCAAGGTCTTTCACTGTTACAGGCTGATGTTCCGGATCGCGGCGCAGGAGCTTGGGAGGACGCCCGATACCTTTTCCTTCCGGCGCGGGCACAGGTTGTTCACCGGGTTTCCATACCGTCACTGTGCTCTGGATTCCGACGACATAAGATAACTGCCATTCGGTAAGCCGGGCGCGAAACTGTGTGTCATTGCCATAACCGGCATCGGCCAGCACCACGCCTTCCGGCACGCCGCGTTCCCGTGATCGCTCGATTTCGGCCAGCGCGATCTGTGGCTTGGTCTGAAACTCCAGCTCTGCCGGAACGCCTGCCTTCTCCCGCCGCTGTTTATCGTTCGCCCACGCTTCCGGAAGATACAGGCGAAAAGCAATCGGCATACTCGCTTTTTCCGTCGTGACGGAAAGACTCACCGCTACCCTGCAGTTATCCTGCTTCCCCACCTGCCCGCAGTACTGGCGCGCTACCCCCACGGAGTGTTGACCTTTTTTGGGAAACCCCGTATCGTCGACGACCCATGCGACTACCGGATACTGCCGCAGCATCGATGTCAGCACCGTATCGAGAGCGCGGTCGAGCAGCGCTTCATCGTCCCAGGGAGCGTCGGCCACCAAATGATGCAGCGACTGATGCATGCGCCGCACATTATCGGGAGCGAGTCGCGCAGCCATAGGCTCAACGCTCTTACGCTCTCCAGGCAAAAGCAGACCAGTGCAGTATGCCTTGAACGGAACTATCCGGTCCGAATGTCCCGCCGCTTGCGCCAGGCTATCGAGATATGCAGCGAGCCGTTTCTGTTGTGCGCCTGGCGCTCTCGTTGATTGGGCGCTCACAACAAAAACAGTATATCATATTTTATAACACAGTAGTACTAGCTAGGCTTTTAGTGGGAGGGCACAATGATTGCCTGCAAAATCCCACACTAAACGGGTCTGGCACGGTGGACACCTTCATTCCCTATGAACACGATAGTTTTGCGGCCGACCTTTCGGGAGAGTTTTTCGTGGACGGAATGGATGCAGTGTACGTGGGTCTGATCGGACCGGGCGCGCTGGACGACGACAGGGATGCACCCGGCGACTGGTTCGTGCCGTACGATTCGCAGATGGAACTGGATGTGATCGGGATCGATTCCGCGCTGGGCGGGTTGGATGGCGGCGTCGAAATAAGAATTGATCCCAATCTGACACAGCGTGGCTCGACGACGATCAGCCCGTCGGGTGGTGGAGCCGGGCAGCGCGGGTCTGGCTGCGTTGAGCGCGATTTCCCTGCTGATGTATTTTCGTTCGCGCAGAATTGCTGGCTAAGCCCTGCGCGAATCTCGGCGGGCAGCACGTCGCTTTCGAGGATCTCGCGAAGCGCGATGAGAAAGTGCTGGCCCGATTGTCCATCCCAGACGCGATGATCCGCGCAACAGGTTAGTGTGACCATGGCTCGGACGGCCAAGGCTCCGTTGTAGACGACGGGTTTTTCGCGCACGCGCCCCACGAGGAGGACTGCGGCGGAACTGAAAACCTTTGAACTTGCGCGATCGACCTCAGAGAGCATCGTCACCTGAAACGTGCCGCATCCGTTGCGCCGGAAGCGCTCGCTGCGAAAGAGGATTCGCATCAGCGCTCGTCGCAGAAAAGAGAGAGGCACGAAGCGACCCCAGCGGTCGAGGGTCTTCATCAGTACGCGATCGGCTTCACGTACGGCTGGCGCACGCTCGTTTACCTCGCTGGCGATTTCAATGAGGGATTTGTTATTGGCATTCGCAACGATCATCAGCGGCGCGACGGCGGTATCGCCTGAAACGGAAAGTGCTATGTCGGCCTGGGCGGGATTGAAGAGCTTGTTCCCGCAGACCATTTGATGCAGTTCCGGATTCTGATTGAACACAAGAGCGGATGCTCGCACCATAAGACGTGCGCAGGTGAGGCGAAAGCCCGTGGATCGGGCAGTCTGAATTGTCCAGCGCAGGTCCGACATGTCGGCTTCAATGCTTAATGTAAAGGCGGGAACGTGACAAACATCGACTCCGTCGCGCATCCACCGCTCGGAGTAGCGAAGTCTGCGTGGCGGACTCATGGAAGCGGGGGGCGTTCGTCTATGTTTTGCAAATTCGATGCCA
>Ga0182013_10004583_pt1 | contig 16533 bp, 10 predicted proteins | sample 612S2MmetaG_FD_120487 | JGI IMG/M metagenome (GOLD analysis project Ga0182013, IMG submission 120487) | Permafrost microbial communities from Stordalen Mire, Sweden - 612S2M metaG | ecosystem: Environmental > Terrestrial > Soil > Wetlands > Permafrost | place: Sweden: Stordalen | collected...
AGGAGCTCAATATGACTACCCCAACGACCAACAACCATACCGACTCGCTCAAAACACCGTGCTCGCATAGCTCCGCCGTCGTTTCTATAGACGTCGTCACTGGAAATGACAAGAAGCTGCGAAATCGCCAGCCGTTGCAAACCTCGCGGCGAAGCGGCGTGTCCGGCTTGCCCCCCGAGTTTCCGGGCGGTCCGGGCAGTGTTGCTACCCCAGGGTTGACCTACAGTCGAGTACAGGTTCAACGCACCTGTGGTCCGTTCAGCGAAGATGAGCGGCAGGGAACAAACTGAGCGCATCCCGGCCAGTACGGCTTCGTTGCTGAACTGGGGCCAGCGCTCGGTTGGGACGCTAATGTTCACCTCCTGGCCCATAAGAATGGCCTCTACGCACGGTCCCTCTGCGCGTTCATATTGCATTTCGTCGACGGTGCGTACCTTAGCTGAGGTGGCATTGGTGGTCTCAAACCACGGGCGGTTCCCAATGAGTACAGCTACGCTTGCCCCGTTGATGCCTCTGACCGCCGAGATGGCAACGTTTACAATTACGTCTAATAGGTCTGACGCCATCTTTGTCAAAAGCCTACTCATGCTCTGTGCCTTATAGTCGAAAATTCACCATTGCTCTTTGGCGCCCACCGTCCCACTGCTTGTTTCCCGGCCGAACGTCGTGTTCATTCGCAAGGGCGCACGGCCACTTAGACCGAAGCGAGCTGGTGTGTACCAGTGCGGATCTCAATCGACTTCTATGGCAAGGCCCGACGCTTCCTACCGGCCCCCACACCGGCGAACACCTCTGGCAGACCTGTCGAGAACCGTCAACGCTGTCTGCGACGTTCCGACACTAAACTCCTATTTTTACACCCTGCTGACCTTGGATGCAATAGTCATTCTGAGTCAATTTTCTTGAGTCCTCCTATCCTTCTGTCCTGCTGGTGGCAGGGACAAGGGCTTCCCGTTGAGACGAGGTAAGGGGCCGCTACGGAGCTTTGTCACTGATCGAGGCCAGCGTGTCAATCATCTTCTCAAGCCCTGTCTAGGAGTGACGACATTGAGTTGGTAACGGCCGTGTCGCCGTTGCCAACTTAGAAGGACCACCCAAAGATGCGGAAGTTCGTACTCCTCGCCAGTACCGTCGCCGCCGTACTGACCGCCACGGCTACCGTTGTAGCCCCGCCCGCCAGTGCAGCGACGACGGCGACCTTCACCCTTACCGCAGGCACGCTTTCGATCAGTGCGCCGACGGCCCCTATGACCCTCGGGTCACAGGTGGCGTCCACCGTTTCGAGCACGATGAGCGGATCGCTCGGCGTCGTCACCGTCTCTGACCAGCGCGGCGGCACAACCACCTGGACGGCATCGGTGATCGCCACCGCCTTTACACCCACTGCGGGCCCGGCCGACCCGGCCAGCAATGCCAGCTATGCGGCCGGCACGATCACGGTATCAGCGGCGGTGGTGGCGACGGCGGTCAATGCATCGGACCTAACAGGTGTATCGACGGTCGTGACTGGTGCTAGCACCGGGGTCAGCACGGCGAGCTGGGACCCGACTATCTCAGTGATCGTGCCAGCTAACTTCGCTCCTGGCGTCTACGTGGCTACTATTACCTCTTCTGTGGCGTAAACCGGGCCAGGCCGGACAGTGCGCTGTCGCTTGATCGCCCTGCCCCTGATCGCCCTGTCTTTGCTCACCGCGGTCACCGTCCCCGCTGGCAGCGCCGTGGGGGCGGCGTTGAACCGCGCCATGGTAAGTCCGGGGGGTATCGGGATCGGCCTCCTGGGCCAGCCCGGTCGCCCTCCGGACGGGCCCCTCGCCCGTGTGTACGTGATCGAGCGGTTGGTGCCCGGGAAAAGCCTCCGTCGCCGCGTCGAGGTCATCAATACCTCTGGAGCGGCAGCGGAGATCGCCGTTTATGTGGCCGCCGCCAGAATGGCTCGGGGTTCTTTCACGTATGCCGCCGGTCACAGCCAGAACGAGCTCTCTAGCTGGACAACGCTGAGCCGCCGCTTGGTCCGCTTGGCGCCAGGTGCCGACGCGTTCGCCGCCCTTACAATCGATGTGCCCGGCAACGCATCATCTGGCTGGCGCTACGCCGTCGTTTGGGCTCAGGTATCGACAATGTCCTCTGTTGACGGCGGCGTCAAGCTCGTGAACCGGGTGGGCCTCCGGATGTACGTGTCGGTCGGGCCCGTCCTGGCCCCTCAGTCAAACTTCGCCATCGGCGCCCTCACCGCTGAGCGCGTCCGGTCCGGCCAACCGCGTATTAGCGCTGGAGTCCACAACACCGGTCGGACTACGCTTGACATCACCGGCAACCTCACCCTGTCCAAGGGCCCGGGTGGCCTTCGCACCGCGCCCCTGCCGGCCCAGCTGGCGACGCGCCTTGCGCCGGGCCGTTCAGAGCTGGTGACCGTGACGTTCGGCGCGGAGTTCCCTCGTGGGCCGTGGAGCGCTCACCTCGTCCTTACGAGCGGGCTCGTCCAGCGGGCAGTCGAAGCCACGATCACCTTCCCCCGCGTCGCTGGCGCGAGCGCCACGCTTCCTGGGACGTCCCCGCTGGCCTTCGTCGCAATCGCGCTAGCCTGTTTGTTGGCGTTGGCCGTTGTTGGGCTCCTGGTCCCGCGGTGTAGGACATCGGCGAGACACCGTCGCCACTCTGGGCCAGCGCGCTAGATATCGAAATGGGACCAGCGGCAAGTTGCACCCTGCCGTGGTTCGTGGAAGCTGAGATGTGGCGTTAAGTACTTCGCCATATGGGTCCCCGCGTTGTCGGTCCGCCGGCTCCCATTTCGAGGGTATGCGGGCCAACGACAAGGTCATCGTCAAGAAAACACTGAGATAAGATAACATACTCCAATATCTTCGGAATCGCCCAGGGCGCCAGCTTTTGGGGCCTACCGGGTGCGTCGAGTTCGACCCGTTCCGGTCCGGGCCCACCGGACTGGACGAGAGTGACATTGGCGACAAAAAAAGGGACGTCGAAGGCTCAAGTTGGCGGTGGGCCCAGCCGAAAAGGTGAGGTAACCACCTGTCTGCGGCGACCGCCTAAGCGAACTGGTCGCTGAACCCTTCCTGGCTGCTCTGGTCAGGTCGTCCGACGACGCCGTCATCGGCAGACCCCCGATGGCAGGTGTGTGTTCTGGAGACACTGCGGCCGAATGCCTGTACGGTCGCGTGGCTCGTTGTCTTTACGGAGGAACGCTGTGTCGCTGAGGTTGCATTTCGACACCGGGCCGGTTCTTGGTGACGGCCGTACGAAGGCTCGTGGTCCCATGGCCGCCAACACCGGGTCTTTGGCCGAGACCGGCTACAGCTTCGCGGGCTGGAACACCGCCGCCGACGGCACCGGCACCTCTTGCTCGGCCGGGGGCACCTTAACCCTCAGCTTCGGCATCACCCGGTACGCCGAGTGGACCGAGAACCCCATCGACACGGTCGAGTGACTGGCGCCTTGGCTCAGACTGGCACTAGCCCGAGGTCCCCACGCGACGGACGTACGGACAGAGGCTTCACGATCATCGAGCTCATGGTGGCGCTCCTCGTCTTTTTCATCGCGGTCCCGTCCATTACCTATTCCCTAATTACCACGTTCGACATCACCGCGGGCAACCGAGCCAGAGTGCTGGCGGCCGATCTTCTCTCCCAGTCTCTGGACGCAGTCCGGTCAATGCCCTTCGCCAACGTGCCCTTGGGGAACACCACCACCACTCAAACCGTCGAAAACGAGACGTTCACGATCAGCCAGGAGGTGCAGCCCATCGCACCCCCCGAGCAGAGCACCGATGTCTGCGGAGAGTCCCTCAGCGGCACTGGCAGTGACGACTACCTGCTTGTCTCGCTCGCCATCTCCTGGCCCAGTGCCAGCGCGGCCACGGCCACGCCGGTTATGGGCCGGACCATGTTGGCGCCTCCGGCGACGGTTATCGCCAGCGGCGACGCCGAAGTGATCATCCAGGCGTTCTCCGCCGACGGCAATTCGGCCGTTGGCGTCCCCGTCACGATCAACACCGTCCCGGCCCAGACCTTCAATACCAACAATTATGGCTGCGCCACCTTTCCGTACTTGAACCCTGGGCAGTCGTACACGCTCACAGCCACCGGTTATGTGGGCCCCAACCAACAGGCTCCCGCCACCCTCACCACACCGGTCCTGGCACTGGACCAGACATACGAGCAGACCACCGGCATCACCTGGGACCTGCCGACCACGCTCACCGGCCCCGTACAGACCAGGTGCCTCTCCTCAACCGGCAGTTACATTGCCTGCCCGTCAACCACCGACATCATCTATCCGACCTCCTGTACCGCGGCCTCGTCACCCTGCTCAGGCTCGGCTTCCGACCCGGTCCCGGTCGTCTTCGAACCGACTGGCACGCCGTCGGCCCTCCTTGTCACCGGCGCCAGCGGCCCAGGCGCTGCCGGTGAGGCGTCGATAACAGGCTTTCCCTTTTACAGCACCAACTACGAGGCATGGGCGGGTACGTGCGCTGACGCCCAGCCAGCCGCCGGCTTCGTAGAGGGGCTCACAGCTGTCCCGGCCCAGGCCGCCTTGATCTGGCCCGGGAACCCCGCTGTCACCATCTTCGCCCAGGCCCTCACGGCGTCCAGTTACGGCCATACGGTAACCGCCACCCATGCCAGCGACGCCGATTGCACCAACGGCGAGACGTACAGCTACACGGTCCCTGCCTCGCTCCCGGTCGGCGACACCGTTCTCGCCGTTGCCGTCCCGGCTGGCACCCACTGGAGCTTCGAGCGCAGCGGTGGCACCCCGGTGAACAATGTCGTCATCCCGCCGACGAGCACCTCGGGATTGGCACTGTGAGCCACGACGGCGACGGCCCGAGCGAAGCTGGCTTCACGCTCATCGAAATGATGGTGGCGGTTAGTATTTTTGCCGTCGTCCTGGGCGTCGTCTGTGGCAGCCTCGTGCACATCGACCAACAGGCTTTTGATAACATCGCAATTCAGCAGTTGAGCGACACGGCGATGCTCGGGCTCAATCAGGTCTCAGTCGAGGTACGTGACCTATCGGCCACTTATGACAATACGGTCCAGGCTGGGGACACCGGTACTGCCGACATCGTGACGATGACGGCTACGGAGATCGACTTCCTTTCCGGGGACAAGGTCGTGAGCAATGACAATGCCGGCATAGTCGACGCGAACGGTGGGAGTTTCTACACCGGCTGTGCCAACCTCATCGACATAAAGCTCGTCTCGGGCAACCTCGTCCAGACACAGACGGTTCCCACGCTGGCGAACGGTCAATGCACGTGGACGGCAAGCCCGGGTACGGGGACGCTGCTCCAGAACATAGAGCCCCTCTGCTCGGGGTCCCCGTGCTCCGCTGCAAGTCCAGGGGCAGCGATCTTCAGCTACCTGCAACGCTATCCAAACCAAGAGGTCCCAGCCTCGACACCGGCTCAAGTCGGCGAAGTGACAATAGGCTTCGCTGCCCTGCCGGAACGGAGCGCTCAGGGTACGCCTGTGGTCTTCACCCAGACCGTCCGCCTCGCCTCGGTCCTAGCGGATCCGTCCTCGTAGATCAAGGGCACGCCATGACCAAACTCTGGACCGACCACCAGCGCGCCGAAGAACCGGCTGGGTACAAACAAAACGGCGAGCAGGGTATCGCTTTGTTCATGACCATCCTCATTATCACCATAATGGGGCTCCTAGCCGGTGCCGGCCTAATGGCGACAGTCCAGAGCTCGGTGATCGCGGCCCAGAACTCTAGCTACGCGGCAGCTCTTGGCGCCGCCGATTCAGGCGTCGACGACCTGCTGTACCGGTTGAACGCCAACGAGGACACAAGTTTCCAGCTAGCCCAGAACATATACAACTACGACCAGCAGCTCCGCTTGGCCTCCTCGGCTCCCTGCCCGACAAGCGCTAGCCCGGCCCTCCCCCCCGGCGCCTGCGGGTGGGTCACGATACCCGAAGACAATGACAACGTCCGGTTCATGCAGTACCAGTACAGCATCCCGTCGGACCACCCACCGGCTCCGACCGGTGCGGCTACGACGGCCGGCTCAACTGGCTCCAGCCTGCTTATCTTCGACGTCACGGGCCGGGTCGTCCCCAACCACTCCTCGACCGTCTCCCGCTCCATCCGCGTAGTTCTTTCCAGGAGCACGTTCCTCAACTACGGCTACTTCACCAACGTCGAGACGGAGGACCCTCAGCAGTACGACCTAGACCCGGCCCAGGCGGGCTGGCCCGAGTTCGGCTCGTACGGGGGGACCGGGGCCACGGCGTGGAACGGCAACCCCACGCAGGCGACCCAGCCAAAGAACGCGTATGATGCCGCGCTCGAATACTGCCAGAACTACTGGTTCGGGGCGAACTTGGCGCCGAACGAGGCGACACAGGCCGCCACTGCGGGCGTGGCCATATCAGAGGACCCTCGGTCGGTCCACTCCGAGACGAGCGGCGGCTACAGCCTGAACAACATTTGCACCTTCACCAAATGGGAGACCGGCGATACGTTCTACGGGCCGGTCCGTACGAACGATGTGTTTTTCGTCGACGGCGAAACCAACTTCTACGGGCCGGTCGTTGTCGGTACGCCGTGCAACATGCTGAACTCGGGGGACCCGGGAGCTTCGCAAGCCGGGTGCTCCGTCCTCGGTGAAGGCAGCCAGTACACCCCCGACGCGGCCAACAACGACGGTGAAGGTGTGTACTGGATCGATACCCAGCCTATCCTTTCCACCTCCCCGGTGGCCGTCACCCCGACCTTCACTGACGCCCCCAAGTACGCACCGCCGGTGAACTTGCCGCCCAGCAACCCGAACCTGGCCGAGCAGGCGGCGGCGGACGGCTGCGTCTATGAGGGTATGACCTACTTCGACTTCCTTAGCTCCGGGAACGTGTACGTGTACAGTCCCGGCACCGCGGCAGCGGTGACTGCAGGCACTTTCACATTGAACTCGGGGTGCAGCGCCAACGGTCAGGTAACGCTCAGCTCCCACCCGGTTCTCTATGTCAACCAGGCCAGCGGCACCGGCTGTCTTGACAGCACCAGCAGTGACTACACCTTCGGAGGCCTGGTGCAGAGCAACGACTACTATCCGGGTCTCATCGCCAATTACCGCTCTGGCACACTACATCAGTGGCAGTACGGTACCTCGCCCGCGACCGATCCCCTGGCCTTCGCGTGCAACAACGGTGACGCTTGGGTCGGGGGCGTCGTCAGCGGCAGCGTCACCGTGGGAGCGGCCCACAATGTGGTGGTCTACCAGAACATCACCTATGCGAACACGAGCTACTTGATAGCCGGGACGACAGTCAGCGCTACCGGCAGCGACGTTATCGGGCTCGAGCCGACCGACGACGTAGTCGTCTACCACCCGGTGGATTGCCCCAGCTGGGACTCCAACTGGAAGACCAGCACCGCTGCCAGTTGCGTGAACCCCAATCCGGCCATCAACGACTTTGGGAGCGCGTGCCCATTGGGCCAGGCGACCACATGGGCTTACGGGAGCTCTGCCTCCCCCGCTGATTGCCAAGTCAACCAGATCGATGGGGCAATTCTGGCCTTCCAGGGTGAGTACACGGCTGAGAACTACGCCCTTGGGCCAAGCATGGGGACACTGACAGAATTCGGGTCGGTCAGCCAGGCCTACCGGGGCCGACTGGCGGGCACGGGCGCCGGGGGTGGCTACGCAAAGCAGTACATCTACGACCCCCGGCTCGCCTCGTTGAGCCCGCCGAACTTCTTGCCACCCGGCCTTTTCAACTGGAGCGAGGCCAACTGGTCGGAAATCAGCGGTCAGGTCCAGGCACTTACCTCCAATACCGAGGTCGTCCCCGCCGCCCCCGCCGCCCCGGTGCCCACGTCACCGATGTACACCGTGCCCCCCAGCACGTCAACGACAACGACCGTGCCAGGAACGACCACGACAACCTCGTCCACCACCACTACCGTCCCACGCACGACGACGACCGCGCCCACCACGACGACTTCGACGAGCACGACCACGACGAGCACGACCACGACGAGCACGACCACGACGAGCACGACCACGACGAGCACGACCACGACGAGCACGACCACGACACCTCATACAGCCCCGAGCTTTCCCTCCGCGACCACGCAGATCATTGACTACTGCTATGCCACGGCAATAGGGACCGCTGGGCTCTACCCCGCCGCGGCTAAGGACGCTGGCGGTCCGCCGTGGGGCGGGACTTCCCAGACTTCGTTCAGTGTCACAACCAGTGGGGGGACCCAACCGATCACGCTGACGCCGGTTTGGACGGGCACGGGAGCATCTGGGGCAACCGATACATTGTTTACGTATAACACGAGTACCGGTGCTGTCACATATAGAGGTGGTGCTTCAGCGGGCAACAACGTAACGCTTACAGTCGTCGCCAGCAACGGGACAGCGCCCAATGCCACAAGCCCGACCTATTCCATTGTTGTCCACACCAATGTCGGGACAAACGGGTGCTGACCCGCAGGTAGAGGTCACCGCGGAAGCAGGTGATCGCGCTGGGCTCGTGCTCGGTGATGGCAAACGTCTCTGCCACATGGCGCCAACAACGTTGACCTGTCGGTTTAAAAACCCGGCTATGCCTGTGTGCGGCCTACGCCCGCCGGGTTGCGTGGGAGCAGAACAGCTCCGGGCGGTAGGGAGATCTGCTGTTCAGCAAATCCGATGAGCGGCGTCGCCATGACCGAAGTGTTCTCGTCCCTTTCCTGCAAGATGAGAGTCGGCGGTGGTTGGCAGTACCGGCCTCTGTCCCCGGCGACGGGACCTCCGGTCGAGCATGGTCGCGACCTCGGGAGCCGGTACGGCGGGTGAGAACAAGTAGCCCTGGCCGAGCTCACAGCCGAGGTGCCGGAGCTGCTGGAGCTGTCCTGGCGTCTCGATCCCCTCAGCGAGCACGGTCATGTCGAGCTTTTGGCCGAGCGAGACGATCGCCTCGAGCAGTGTGTCGTTCCGGGTGCTCGCCTTGGAAGGGCTGACAAAGGACCGGTCGATCTTGATGATCTGCGGGCGCAAGAGGGCGAGGTACGAAAGCGAGGAATACCCGGTGCCGAAGTCATCGAGCGCGATTGCCACACCAAGACGGTTGAGGCGCTCGATCACGCTCGTCGTCCCGACGACGTCGACGAGCGCCACGCTCTCAGTGATCTCGAGGAGGAGGCGCTGGGGTTCAAGTCCGCTCGCCGTGAGCGTTCTCTCGATCATCGACACCAGGTCCGGGTCGTGGAACTGGCGGGCCGAGAGGTTGACCGTGACAAAAGGCCAGCTCCACCGCGCACCCGCTCCCTCCCAGGACCTCGCCTCAGTCACGGCATCGCGGAGCGCACGGGAGCCCAGCTCAAAGATGAGGTCGCTCTGCTCGGCAAGCGGGATGAACACGTCGGGGGGCACCTGTCCCCGCTCGGGGTGCTGCCAACGCATCAGCGCTTCGAAGCCGACCACCTCGCTCGTGATGAGATCGACGATGGGCTGGTAATGCATCGAGATCTCACCGGACTGAAGAGAGTACCCAAGCTCCTGGACGAGAGCGAAGCGGCTGACCGCCTGCTGGCGCATGGCGGGGGTGAACAGGACGTGGCGTCCCTTGCCCTGGCGCTTGGCCTCGTACAGGGCGGCATCGGCAGCCTGGATGAGCCCACTACAGTCCGTGCTCGTCCCATCGAAGACCACGACCCCGATGCTCGCGTGTTGTTCGAGGTGCCCCCCAACGAGGAAGAACGGCTCCGCGAGCACGCCGAGAAGACCCTCGGCCGCCTCCTCGGCCTGAGCGGGCGACGTCAGCCCCTCGGCCAAGTAGAGGAACTCGTCGCCCCCGAAGCGGCACAGTGTGTCCGAAGAGCGAGCCACCTCCTCGAATCGGCGCGCCACGGCAACGAGCAGCTGGTCGCCGACGAGGTGGCCGAAAGTGTCGTTCACCCCGTTGAAGTCATCGAGGTCCAACAACAACACGGCTCCCCACCCGCCCTGGCGAACGGCCCTCCCGTGCGCCTGGGAGAGCCGGTCCTCGAAGAGCACCCGGTTGGCGAGGCCCGTTAGCCGGTCGTGCAGTGCCTGATGGGAGAGTTGCGCACTGAGCGCCCGTTCCTGGGTGATGTCCCGGACCGACGTGACGAAGTAGGACGTTCTCCCAGTAGCGTCCCGCGCGGGGGACTTCGACACCTCGACGTCGATCACGCGTCCGTCGTTTTTCAGGTAGCGCTTCGTGTAGCTCACCTGGTCGGCCTCGCCCGAGGTCAGCCGGCGGTGGGCCTCCTCGGTAATGCCGCGGTCTTCGGGATGGGTGAACGGTGCCGAGTCCTTGCCGATGATCTCCTGCCTGTCGCGTCCGGCCATCTGGCAGAAGGCGTCGTTGACGGCCAGGATCCTGTCCTCGAGATCGACGAAGATCATGCCGGCCATGTTGTTCTCGAACGCGAGACGGAAGCGCTGCTCGCTATTGGCGAGCGCCTCGGCGCTAGCAAGCTCGGAAGCGACGGCGTGCAGCTCGACCTCGGCCCGGACTTTAGCCGCTGCTATCTGGGCGCTGTCGTCGCGGATCGCCACGACGGTCCACGGCTTGCCGTCCAGTATGAGCGGCGCGATGGCGGCCTCGATCGCGATCTCCAAGCCGTCCCGGCGCAAGAGCGTGAGGCCCGAGCCGGTCCCCAGTGCCCCCGCGTCCAGGACCCCGGCGAACTTGCCGCTTTGGGCGGCGTGGCTACCTCGGTACCGGGACGGGACGAGCATCTCGACAGCCTGGCCGACGAGCTCGTCCCGCGCGTAGCCGGTCAGGACCTCGAGGCGTTCGTTCGCGTGGCAGATCACCCCGTGCTCGTCGACGTAGGCGATCCCGTCTGGTAGCACCTCAAGCAGGTGGTGCCAGGAGAGGGGAGGACCTTCGAAGTAGCTCACCGTGCGACCGCCATCATCGGTTGGCGTCCATATAAGAACTATCGGCAGATGGCTTGGTTGAGGGAGGGGGAAAGACTGTGGGAGGCACAGAACGACCCTGGCTTGGCCCTGGGGGCCCCTCGGGTACTACCGCCAACCGGCCCCTGTCTGTCTGAACGGGCCACAAAGCCCAACCGGGCCACCATCCCGAGCCCTGGGTTCCCAGGGGCTCAGCTGTCCAGGGATCCACCCGGGGCGCTCGCCAATCCCCCCGGACAAGTTCCCTGCCCAGAGGCCGGATCGGAGCCTTAGTGCACTCTTGGTTGCTGCTAGCACTTTGTCCTTTCCTACAGACGTTGTGGCAGATGGCCGATATTCTCAGTACCCGCCGGTCTCGGCGCCAGGTAGCCGAGCATCGGCCCAAGGTGGCAAGGAATGCAAGTACCAGTCGCAAGTGGAGCAGGTGCGCCGCGCCGACCTGTCAAGCGCGCAATGCTCCGGACGCACAGCTGGGCAGTGCTCGTGGTGTTACTTGTCGTCGTGGGCACGATGGGCTCCTGGCTCGCTGCCTCCGGGTTCGCTCACAGCGCAGGGCAGAAATCGCACAAATCCTTCGTCACGTCCTCTGCTGAGGTCGCGGCAACGTTGCAGTTAGCGGTTGAGCACGAACAAGATCTCATCGTGAGCGCCCAGACCTTCGTTCTCGGCAACCCTACGGCCACCGAGGCGCAGTTCGTCCAGTGGGCGGACGACATGAACGTGATGCGGCGGTACCCTGAGCTTCAAGGCATCGGGAGCATGCAGATCATCTCGGCCTCACACATAGCAGCGTTCTCAAAGCTCGCGACAACAAATTATCCCGCCCCCTTTGTCATTGTCCCACCGGGGAAGCGCCCCTTCTACTGTCTTGCGGTCATCAACGTCGTCCGCAACGCCGGCGACGGCCTCCCACCTGGTTTCGATCTCTGCGCCGGCGCTTCAGGCCAGCGCCAGCTGGCGAGCCGAGGTTCGGGTCAGGAAGTCTTAGCGCCCATCGTCATTCGCAAGGTCACGGCCCTGGCGCTCGGCGTACCGATCTATAAGGGCGGATCACTACCCACGACGGCGGTGGCGCGCCGGGCCGCGTTCGCCGGTTGGGTCGGCATGAGCATCGTGCCGGGTGTCATCTTGACAACAGCACTCCAGGGCCACCCCAACACCGCGGTCGCGCTGCGTTATGGGGGCCGGTCCTCGACGGTCGTGTTCCGAACTGGTCGTGCTCCTTCAGGCGCGCAGGTCGCCTCCGTCAATCTCCACAACGGCTGGACGGTCCAGATCTTTGCAGCCATCAGTAGCGGAGGTGTGCTAGGCAACGCAAGCGCGCTGGCCCTTTTCATCGCGGGCATCGCGTTGAGCCTGTTGTTTGGTTTTGTCATCCACCTCTTGGGCACGGGACGGGCTCGGGCGACGGCGTTGGTCCTCGAACGTACTGAGCAGCTTCATTTCCAGGCTCTGCACGACTCGCTCACCGGGTTGCCCAATCGGGAGTTGATCCTCGACCGCACAGGACAAATGCTGGCGCGTGCCCACCGGAGCCACCTCCCCGTCGCGGCCATGTTCCTCGACCTCGACGACTTCAAAGACATCAACGATACTTTGGGCCATGATGCCGGGGACCAGCTGCTCGTCGCCGTCAGCTCGAGGCTCGTCGCCGTGTTGCGAGAAGGCGACACGGTGGGCCGTCTCGGTGGAGACGAATTCGTCCTGCTGGTAGAAGGAGACTCGCTCAGTGCAGGAGCCGAGGTCGTCGCGGACCGGATCCTCGAGGTGTTGCAGACCCCGTTCGAGATCGCCGCGAGCGTCCTCCCGCTTTCGGTATCCGCGAGCATTGGCATCGCCACAGGCTACAGACTTACACCTCAAGAGCTACTGCGTGATGCCGACATCGCCCTCTACCGGGCAAAGGCCGCCGGGAAGCGCTGCAGCGCTGTCTTTGCGCCCTCCATGCAGGCTGCAGCCCAAGACCGCCGTCACATGGCGGTTGACCTGCACAACGCGCTCGGCGCGAACCAGTTCTTCCTCGTTTACCAACCAACGATCGATCTTCAGACAAATGCCTTTACGGGTGTCGAGGCGCTGTTGCGGTGGCGGCACCCAGATCGCGGCGTCGTTCTGCCTGACGAGTTTATCCCGGCGCTCGAGGCGAGCGGGCTCATCGTCCCCGTCGGTGCCTGGGTCCTCGACGAAGCGTGCCGACAGGGCGCAATTTGGCATACCCGAGGTCATCGCTTCACCGTCTCTGTCAACGTGTCCCGCAATCAGCTCGAGAGGTACCAGATTGTTGACGACGTCCACAACGCTCTCACCGCCAGCGGCTTCGATCCCTCCAGCCTGATCCTTGAGCTCACCGAGACGACGCTCATGAACGATGTTGAAGAGACCATCGCTCGCCTTGGGCTGTTGAAGGCGCTTGGCGTTCGACTGGCGGTTGACGATTTTGGCACGGGTTATTCGTCCCTCGCCTACCTCCGTAGGTTCCCGATCGACGTGCTGAAGATCGATCGGGCGTTTGTGTCGGGTATCACCGATTCACTCGAGTCTGCAGCGCTCGTCCACACCCTTGTTAAACTCGGCAAGATCCTCCAGCTCGAAACCATTGCTGAGGGGATCGAGGACGATGACCAGCGGACGTGCCTTCAGGCTGAGAAGGTCGATGTGGGGCAAGGCTTCTTTTTCTCCCGACCGCTGGACGCCGACGCAATCGACAAGTTCCTCGAGGGTTTCACTACCACCAACCCGGTAAAGCGAGCGAACATGACCGCCTCGACGTAAACGATCTCTCGATTTAGGACAACGAGGCGCGGCGTGCCAAGAGGTGCGCAACAACCGAGCCGAGCGGTCTTTGGGACTGCCGAGTAGCAGTGGCTCTGATCATCACTTGCCGTTTCGTTCACCCGCGAGGGACACCGCGTTTCGCGGTTCTTGATTCCCTGTCTCTTTGACCTCGCGGCCCTTGCCCACCACGGGGGTCTCATAGGTCCGACTAGACCGTCGCCCGACATGGCGGAGGCGAGCCTCACAAAAAGTGGACGTCGAACTGGTTGTGGCGCCACACGATGCCTACCACTTTCCCGACCACGAGCGAGCCCGGGATGGCGCCGAACGACCGGGAGTCGCACGACTTGGCCCGGTTATCCCCTAAGACGAAATAATCGCCGGCGGACTGGAAAGCCTTCACCGGCCAGATGCGCCGTCGCCGAGGCGTCAAGGGCGCTGCTGCTTACGTCCCCTGGGCCCTTGATGGGGCACCACTGGCCGAGCAGCGCCAGTTCCTGGCCGCCCTCCCCGTCCCCGTACGGTTGATCAACCGCCTGGTGTGGGAGCCGCGGTACCAAAAGCAGGGCCGGTGGAAAATCTGAGCTGAAGCCAGCCCGTGCCTACCCGGCATCAAATCACGTTCTCAAGGATCGAAAGGCGAACACAATGAAACTCACCATTTTCGGGGCAAACGGAAAGACGGGGACAAGGCTGGCCGTGCCACCCCACAGCGACCTACTGGTCGTCACCGCCGACGTCATGGGCCTAGTCGCGATCGCACCGGCGGTGTCGGGCGCGGACATCGTAGTGTCAGCTGTCGGCCCTCGCGGCCGGGCCGCGACCACCATCCTGCGGGACAGTACCCGCAGCATCATCGCGCCGATGAAGAAGTCCGGGGCCAACCGGCTGGTGACGGTCTCGGGGTCGATGGTCGACGACACCGCCGATGGGTTTTTCTTGCGCCACGTGGCTAAACCCATGACCCGACGCATCTTCAAGGGGCCTTGCGCAGACATGCGCCAAGCCGAAGACCAGATCCACGCCAGCACGCTCGACTGGACGATCCTGCGCCCGCCGCGCCTCACGGACAAGGGAGGTACAAGAAGGTACCGAACGGCGATCGATCGCAACCTGGCGCACGGCTCAACGCTCTCTCGCACTGACCTGGTCACGTCAATACTCACTCTTTCCGATGACCCCAAGAGCATCGGCAAGCAACTCTTCATGGCCAATTAATGTCCGAGGTCCACGGCTCGGAGCGCGCGGTACACCATTGGACTAACGGCCATTGCCAACTTGTTAGACCTACCACCGACGTCATTGCTCCAGCCGAGTCTCGGCGAGGCCGGTCTGGCGAACGGCTATCAGGTCGGTTCTATTGAACTCTTGATAATGACTTCGCTCAGTCAAGCCATACAAACGGGAGGATGTTCGATGTACCACCGCGTCGTCGCCAACAAGGTCCGCTCCACCTTCGACCAGGTCAGCCGGGGCAAATGGGAACCTATGCTCGCGGGCATGGCGCCCCGGTTCAGCTACCGCTTCTACGGAGAGCACGCCCTCTCCGGCGAGCGCCATACCCTTGATGGCCTGCGCCGTTGGTGGGAACGAAGCGTCGAGTTGTTCCCGCAGCCCACCTTTGCGGTCCAAGAAGTCATAGTGGCCGGCAGTCCGTGGGCCACGCGGATTGCCACACGTGTCCGAATTGGCACCACCCTGGTCGACGGACCGTCGTACGAAAACGTCTTCATGTAGAACATGCTCATGCGCTGGGGCCGGATCACAGAGATCCACACTCTGGAAGACAACGTTGTGCTAACGCGGGCCTTGGACCACATCGCTGAAAGCGGCAACCTCGAGGCCCACGCATCTCCTATTACCGATACTGCGCCAGTTCGCTGACGCGGCGTGTGCGTGGATCCCTCGGTCCTTTCCATTTCCTTCCCGGCGCGCTTGCCGGGTTGATCACACTGAGGTTGGTAGAACAAGACGTCGCTCAGTTAGCGACGACTTGGGCGAAGTGAGGCCGATCACCTATGCCTCTCGGGTCCCGAGCCAGTGCGGGCCCATGGGCACCTACCACCGCCGGACGGGGTCAGGTCCCCACCTCGCATGGGCCCCTTGACCGGCGCAGGCGGTTTCTCAGGTCCCCCCGACGCCCGCCTCAGGGCGCCCTGCGCACCAGTCGTCGAGGCTCGCCACCCTCTCGGGGTGCACCCGGCTTCGGGCCAGGAAACCGGTCCCGTACTGGGGCATCGGGTCCTGGTCCGTCGGTTGGTAGCGGAGGTCGACGCTCCAGCGGATGTGCTCCGATGCGTTGGGGCCGGACGAATGGATGAACCGGTCGTTGAAGACGATGGCCCCACCGGCGCCCAGCGGCACCAGCCGCGCCCGGGCTTTTAGCGGCGCGACGGCCGCGTCGTCCATCTCAAGGTACGCCGTCCCCGAGTACGTTTCGAAGTGGAACCCGGCGACCGCCTCCTGGTGGGTCCGTGGGATCATCCGGAGGCACCCGTTTTCGACGGTGGCGTCTACGACAGCGACCCAAACGGTGACCACGGGGTTGCTCCGGGCGTCCGGCCAGTAGGACTTGTCCTGGTGCCAGGGGACCTCCCCAGCCGCCACCCGCGGCACCTTGGGCCTCACGTTGTAAACGGGGTTTGCGAAGATCTCAGGCCCGATCAGGCTTTCGACCACGTCCAGGATCTTGGGATTGCTCATTAGCTCGAAGTACCCGGTGAGCCGGTCCCGCCAGCTCCGGCCCGTGAACGTGACGAAGTCTTCGGCGCTCAGTCCCTCGAACAACCGGGCCAGCCGGGTCTCGAAGGGGTCGCCGGCGAGGGGGTCAGTAATGCGGCCCGCGGCCA
>Ga0182013_10004584_pt1 | contig 16533 bp, 14 predicted proteins | sample 612S2MmetaG_FD_120487 | JGI IMG/M metagenome (GOLD analysis project Ga0182013, IMG submission 120487) | Permafrost microbial communities from Stordalen Mire, Sweden - 612S2M metaG | ecosystem: Environmental > Terrestrial > Soil > Wetlands > Permafrost | place: Sweden: Stordalen | collected...
GAGGACCCGCCCAAACCTTTATCGATCCCAAAACAAACGAGGTCTATGTGGCAGACGGCTACGGGAATCACCGGGTGGTGGTCTACGATGGCGACACCGGGAAATACAAGCGGCATTGGGGCGCCTACGGCAAGGTGCCGAGCGATGCCAACCCCGGCCGCTACGATCCCAATGGCCCGCCCGCCCAGCAATTCCGTAACCCGGTGCACTGCGCTCAACTTTCGAACGATGGACTGCTATATGTTTGCGACCGCGCAAACGACCGTATTCAGGTATTCAAACCAGATGGAACCTTCGTGAAGGAGATGTTCATCGAAAAAACAACACTCGGTTCAGGCTCAGCTTGGGAAATTGCATTTTCAAAGGATCCGCAGCAGAAATTCATCTATCTGGCCGATGGAGAAAACGACAGAATCCACATCCTGGACCGCGACTCTCTCGAAGTTCTCACCACATTCGGCGAAGGCGGTCGCCAACCCGGCGAATTCTACGGCGTTCACAGCATCGCGACCGACTCAAAAGGCAACATCTTCACCACGGAAACGTATCGGGGACAGCGCGTCCAGAAATTCGTATACAAGGGACTAGCGCCAGTCACAAAAAAAGACCAGGGCGTAGTCTGGCCTAAGACTGCTACCAGCCCGAAGCCATAACGTGGCGCACGCCCCTGGGCGTGCCGTGTCGACTTTCTCGACACCTTTCCGGGGACAGTAGGCCCGCTTTTAGCGTGAAGATTTTCTCAGATAAGCATCATCGCCGCGGATCCAATCCTCCCGCGCAGGCGTGAACAGATCGGTAGCCAGTGAATCCTCCAGCGCCTCCACTCGATGAGCTGCGTCGGGCGGAATTACAACAACGTCTCCTGCCCGAAGAACGAACTGCTCACCGTTCATCTCAAACCGAATGGCGCCGGACTGCAGCATCGTCACCTGCTCATTGACATGCTGATGCAAAGGCACAACGGCGCCCTTCTTAAGCGATATCCGCGCAATCGTTGACTGCCCGGTATGAATGACCTGCCGGCTCACCAGATCGTTCAATTTCTCTTCCGGAATTCCCTGCCAGTTGTAACGGTCCATACCTCATCAGTATCCTAAAGTTTCATATGAAGGGTATCGTTCTCGCTGGGGGCACCGGAAGCCGGCTCTTCCCCCTTACAAAAATCACCAACAAACATCTGCTTCCGATTTACGACAAGCCGATGATCTACTATCCGATTCAGACCCTCGTGGATGCTGGTATCAGCGACATCATGGTCGTAACGGGTGGCAAGAATTCAGGTGATTTCCTGCGTCTCCTGGCCAATGGAAAAGAGTTCGGCTTGAAGCATATCGCCTATACCTATCAGGAAGGCGAAGGGGGAATCGCCGACGCCCTCAGCCTCTGTGAGCATTTTGCCGACGGGCAGGATATTTGCGTTGTGCTGGGTGACAACATCATCGAGAAAAACATCCGCGCAGCCGTCGACGCTTTTCGCGCACAGGGATCGGGCGCGCGAATTCTTCTTAAGGAAGTGGAAGATGCCGAACGTTTCGGTGTCGCCGAATTCAGCGGTGACCGCATCGTTGGAATCGAAGAGAAACCTGCGCACCCTAAATCAAAATATGCAGTGACCGGAATTTACATGTACGATGCTTCGGTATTCGAGAAAATTCACACCTGTAAACCGTCGGGCCGCAATGAACTCGAGATTACCGACGTAAACAACGCCTATATCAAAGAAGGCTCGATGGCCTTCTCTTTCCTCGATGGCTGGTGGACCGATGCCGGCACTTTCGAATCCCTTCTTCGTGCCGCCAATCTTGTGGCGCAAACCCGTCAGGCGGCCGCATGAACCCTGAAATCGCGATTTCTCTCCCGCAATGCGAAAAAGGCATTGGCGATGTCATTCTGGCTCCCGACTCGCCCAAACTGATCGAGGGCGTTAAATGCGCTCCAATCTCTCTTTGGCCCGACGATCGGGGCTACTTCCTCGAAGTTCAGCGCGCCGGACTTGGACTGAACGCGCACTTCCCAAAAGAGACGACCCAAATCTCCGCCGCGCTGAATTATCCCGGAATCATCAAGGCATTCCATTTCCATCGCCATCAAACCGATTGCTGGACGCCTGCCATGAATATGCTTCAGGTGGTTTTGATCGACCTCCGTCCCGAATCGCCGACTTTTGGAAAGCGAAATACGCTCTACGTAGGCAATCTGCGCCCCTGGCAAATCCTGATTCCGCCAGGTGTTGCGCATGGATACAAAGTTGTCGGGACGGGTCCCTCTCTCCTGATTTATGCAACGGATCGCTTCTACAACCCCGCAGACGAGGGCCGCATACCTCACAACGATCCCAAGCTGAATTACGATTGGGAGCTTCAACACAAATAAATAAGTGATAGTCGCTTTAGACGCAACGCCCCTCACGCTATCCTCCGGCGGGCTACCCCGCTACGTCAGCGAACTCTCCATCGCGCTCGCCCGTGAGTTCCCCGAAGACATCTACTCCCTCCTCTCAGACCAGCCATTTCCCATGCCCCCCTTCGCGCCAGCGAACCTCCTGCGCGGCCGCCAGCCCGACAGTGCCGCCGAACGCCGGTGGTGGCTATGGGGCATTCGGCGGGCAATTCAGCAAATTGGCGCGGAGGTTTTTCATGGAACCAATTTCGAGGTTCCCTATCTTGGCGCCACCCCCGCTATCCTGACCATTCATGATCTGTCACCATGGAGGGACAGGGCATGGCATGACGAAGCTGACCGCGTCCGCTTGCGGGCTCCCTGGCTGGTTCGCCTCGGCCGGGCGCGCATGATTTTAACTGTCAGCGCCGCGGTACGCACCGAGATTATCAATTACTTTGGCGTTTCGCCCGACCGCGTGCGGGCTGTACCGCTGGCCGCCTCCAGTCTCTTCCGATCCGTTCTCCCTGTGCCCGCCTCCCCGCCATCGAGACCTTTCTTCCTGTTTGTTGCCACGCTCGAACCCCGCAAAAACGTCCTGGCCCTCGTGGACGGGTGGCGCGAATCCCGTGCCACGACCGGAGCCGACCTCATCATCGCCGGCCGCAGCCGCGTGGATTTTGCCGGAATCGCGCCCGCCGAAGGCTTGCACTTGCTGGGGGAAGTCCCCGACCAGGAATTGCCGCGGCTCTATTCGGAGGCCCTGGCATTCGTCTATCCCACTCACTATGAAGGATTCGGCCTTCCAGTGCTCGAAGCCATGCAGTGCGGATGCCCGGTGATTACCTCACATGATCCGGCGGTAACGGAAGTCTCAGCCGGCGCGGCGATCCATGTAACATCGGGTCGGGAGATCGCAGAAGCCATGCGCTCGGTCGCCGCCGACCCCATTTTGCGTTCAAGACTTATTGCCGCCGGCTTGAAACGTGCCTCCGATTTTTCCTGGAGCCGCACCGCAAGAGAAACGCGCGCAATCTACGCCGAAGCCCTCTCATGACTATCATCCTGGTAGCGCTCGCGGTCGAAGCCGCCGGTGCCTTTTATCGATGAAGGTTCTGATACTGTCGCCAGAACCCCCATATCCGATGCACGGGGGCGGCGCATACCGGATAGCATCGCTGCTGCACTATTTTGCGCAGTTCGCCCAGGTCGACCTCATTCTTGTCTCAGACAGCGGCAAGCCCTGCGACGTTCCCCCGGGCCTGATCCATTCTCAACAAGTCATTCCGCTTCCCGTCCACAGCAAAAGTCTGCCGTCGCGCTACTTTCGTAACGCCCGCCGGGCCGCCGCCGGTATCCCGCCACTGATCCATCGCCTTTCCGGCCTGGCTAAATCCATCGAACAGGCCATCGCCGGGCGGCGCTATGATTTGGGAGTCATTGAACATTTCTGGCTGGCGCCATACCTCCCGATCCTGAAAGAGTCATGCAGGGAAACGGCACTAGACTTGCATAACATCGAATCTGTGCTCCATCAACGGTGCGCGGCCGTGAGCGGCGGCTTGGTGAAGATAGGTCACAATCGGTTTTCAGCCGCTTCGCGCAGGCTTGAATCAGCGCTTCTTCCTGAGTTCAACCTGATCCTCGCAACTTCAGAAGACGATGCTGCAATCGTGCGTGACTTTGCGCCACAGTCGAGTGTCACAATTTATCCGAATTCGTTCCCGTTGGTGCAAATTCCTTGTCAAGCAGAAGAGTTCAAAGTGGCCTTTTCGGCGAATTTCGAGTATCACCCGAACATTGATGCCGTCCAATTCTTATTGCAGAATATTTGGCCCGAAGTCCATCGCAGACATCCCGGTCTCAGATTGCATCTGATAGGCCGGGGCGAAGAAGCCATCCGGCATTTTTTGCCGCGTGATCGTGCAAAATCCGACATAGAAACGACCGGCCCCGTTCCGGATGCCCTCGCGGAAATCGCCCGCGCCATGGTCGTTGTGGCACCCCTGCGTGCTGGCAGCGGAACACGAATCAAGATCATCGAAGCCTGGGCCGCCGGACGCCCGGTAGTTGCTACTCCGATGGCCGCAGAGGGGCTAAAAACACACGATGACCAAAATATTCTGATAGCCCCGGACGGACCGGCATTTGTGGCAGCCATCGACTCTCTCCTCGCCAACCCCGCCGAGCGCCAGCGTATTGGGTCCGCTGGACGGCGCACGTTTGAAGAGTTCTACTCCTGGAATGCCGCTTGGGCTAAGCTCGATCTTGATCCGCAACTTATGCGGAATTTTGGACTTAAAAGATATACTGGGAACTTCTGATGCGATTCGCCGTTGATGCTCATGCAATCGGCCAGCACCTGACCGGCAACGAAGTGTATATCCGCAGTCTTCTGCGGGCCTTTGCCGAGGTGGACCGCGAATCGGAGTTTATCGCCTATATCTCTTCTCGCGAGGCGGAACAGTGGATTCCGGAGCGATTTCAGATTGACCAGGTCGCCTCCAATCCCTACCGTCGGCTCGGATGGGACCTTCACCGGCGCGTTCAGGCCCATAAACCGGATCTGCTCCATGTCCAGTACACAGCGCCTCTTTTTTGCACCGCGCCGCTCGTCGTAACAGTGCACGACGTGAGTTTCATCGAGCATCCTGAATACTTTACGGACCTTCGCCGCCGACAGCTATTGGTAACGGTTGCCCATACCGTGAAACGCGCCGCCCGCGTACTGACGGTGAGTGAATTCTCCCGCGCCGCGATCCTGCGCGCCTACGACATCCCGTCCGAAAAAGTGCGGGCAATTCCGAACGCGGCAAACCCCGATTTTCGGCCCATAGGCAGGGATCGCGCCCAAAAAGCCGTCCGCGACCGCTTTGGATTCGACGCTCCCTTCGTTTTCTCCGTGGGCGATCTGCAGCCCCGCAAGAACCAGATCGGCCTGATCGCGGCCTTCGCGCAACTCCTGAACCGGCACCCGCAACTGCGTCATCATCTCGTTCTCAGCGGCAAAGAAACCTGGTATACGCCCAAAGTCCTCGATGCGGCGCGCAATAGCGGCTTCGCCTCACGCATTCATTTCACAGGATTTGTTCCGGATCAGGAACTTTTGGAGCTATACAATGCCTGCGATTGTTTCGTGTTCCCTTCTTTTTACGAGGGTTTCGGCCTGCCGATCCTCGAAGCCATGGCCTGTGGACGCGCGGTAGCCTGCTCGAATACCGCAGCTATGCCCGAGGTTGCCGACGGGGCCGGCCTGCTGTTCAATCCCCGCGACACGGACGACATCACCCGGGCCTTGAAGGACATTCTTCTCGATTCCGAACTTCGCAACCGCATGGAGCGGCTTGGCCTTCAGCGCGCTGCAACATTCACCTGGCAGAAGAGCGCCCGCGCCACTCTCGAGGTATATAGCGAAGTCGTTGAAGCGCAGGTCGGCCACACTCGCAACGCGACTGAACCAGCGGCCGTCAGTCAACCTAAACCATGAAATCGTTTGTATCAGTTGCGGCATCAATCGTTGCTATTGTGTCGCTTGCCCGGCTCGCCCCCGCCGCGGCGCTATCGGGTTTCCCGTTTACCGACGAAGACCTGAACTATTCCATCAACTGGCCAAGTGGTCTAAGCCTGGGCGAAAGTCATCTGCACGCCCGGCATTCAGGCTCAAACTGGAACTTTGAGCTGGATGTCGATGCAGGCGTCCCGGGGTACCAGGTCAAAGATGTCTATCGGTCCGACACCACATCCTCATACTGCTCGGCTTCGTTTGACCGGAACACAAGCCACGGTGGCCACAAAGCCCAGGAAAAGGAAACAATCAACGGCTCCCAGGCCACCCGCACCACTCTGAACGGAGGCGGCATGAGTCAGCTTCCGGTGCCCGATTGTGTCAAAGACGCGCTGACCCTTCTCTACTTCGCCCGCCGTGAATTGGGCCAGGGCCGGGTGCCGAATTCGCAACAAATGCTGTTCGGGGGCCTCTATCAGATCAGGCTCGACTACGCCGGCGCCCAAACCATTCAGATTGGCGAGCAGCCCGCGGAATCCGACAAAGTAGTTTGCACGGTGAGCGGCACAGCGGCTTCCTTCAAGTTCGAAATGTACTTTGCCCGCGATCCCGCCCGCACGCCCCTGCTCATCAAAGCCCCTCTCGCCATGGGCATGTTCTCGATGGAGCTGGTCCGCTGAATTCGGTTCGTGTCGCGTTTTTCTCCCCGATGCCGCCATCGAAAAGCGGGATCGCAGATTACTCCGAAGCCCTCACCGCCGAAATCGCAAAGCGGGCACACCTCACGGTATTCGATAAAGAATCCGGCGACGTTAATCCGGCCAATTTCGATATCTCCGTCTACCAGATCGGCAATAATCCTTGCCACAGCTTTGCCTGGGAAGCGGCCCTGCGCCACCCCGGCGTCGCCGTAATGCACGAAGCCAATCTCCACCACCTCATCGCCGATGTCACCATACGCCGCGGTGACTGGGATGCGTACTTCGCTGAATGCGAGCTCAATGGCGTGGCCGTAACTCCTTCTTTCAAAGAGGACCTGCGCGAACGTCGCCGTGGCCCGGACTATGAAAGCGTGCCGATGACCCGCCGCCTTCTCGAGCGGTCCCGCGGTCTCATCGTCCACAGCGAGTTCGTCGCCGGTCAAATGCGTGCCCAGGGATTTGAAGGTCCCATTGCAGTGATTCCCCATGGCGCATGGCTTCCGGCCACTGACCGCAATGCGACTCGCCATGAGCTTGGCGTGGAACCGACCACGCCACTAATCGGCGCTTTTGGCTACCTGAAACCATACAAACGCATCGCCGAATCTCTGCGTGCCTTCCGCCGCCTCGTCACCCACAATCCGCGCGTCCGCATGATTCTTGTCGGTGAACCGCATCCGGACTTTAACGTCGAGCAGCTCATCCGCACACTCCACCTTCAGGAACATGTCCGCATCCTCGGCTTCGCGCCTATCGAGAAGTTTGTCGACTACATCGACGCCTGCGATATTGTTCTCAACCTGCGATATCCAACGGTCGGCGAAACGTCTGGCAGCCTTCAGCGTGCACTCGGTCTGGGCAAAGCAGTTATCGTCAGCGACGTCGGATCATTCTCCGAACTTCCCGATGACATCTGCCTGAAAGTCCCTGCCGGACCAGACATCGTAACGCAGGAAGAGGACATGATATTCGAGTATTTGAACGTCCTGGTTTCCCGCCCGGATCTGGCGAAGGCCATGGGGAATCGTGCCAAAGCCTGGGTCGAGCGCGAATGCAACTGGGGAGTTGTCGCCGACCGTTATGTCGAATTTCTAGAAGAAGTGCGCTCTGGCAAGCCATCAGCCCGGCCCGCGCAGACCGAATCCGAACCGGCCAGGTTCGTCGAGCCAGTCGAACCCGAAGCTTTCTCGGAGTGGGTGGAACCCGCCGCCCGCGTGTATGCCGGCCAGCACACCACCCGCCTCGTCCATACTCTTGAAATGACCCCTGCGGGCGACCCTTCGAAATCCATCCTTGAGATGGGCGCCTACATGCAAATCACGCCCGCCCTGAAATTCAAGCTGGGCTATGGCAACGTGCGCGGATGCTACTACGGAAAAGCCGGAGGCATCAGCCATAGATCCATCGTTTCCGAAACCGGCGAACCTTTTACCTGCGATGTGGATCTCTTCGACGCCGAGCGTGACCTCTATCCCTACCCTGACGAGTCATTCGACACGATCCTGTGCTGCGAACTGATCGAGCACCTCGCCGCGGATCCCATGCACATGATGAGCGAAATCAACCGCATCCTCAAACCAGGCGGCCACTTCCTCCTCACCACTCCGAACCTCGGATCCCGGCGAGCCATTTCAGCCATTCTCCAGGGCTTTCATCCATCGCTTTTCCCGGCTTATATTCGCCCCCGCAATCCCGGCGAAGAAGCCGATGCCCGCCACAATCGCGAATACGTGCCGGGCGAAATCCAGAATCTCCTCCTGAATTCAGGCTTCGAGATAGTACGCCTCGAAACCGGCGAATTCCTCGACGAGCCCCGTCCGGAATACGCCTGGGTTAACCACCTTCTCACCCACTACCAGCTTCATCAGATCCTTCGTGACGATGGCATCTACGCCCTCGGCCGGAAAACAGGACCGATCAGAGAACGCTGGCCCGCCTGGCTATACGCGTGACCACCGCGAGGGTTGAACTCAGCGCCGGCGTTCTGAGAGTTCATTGCGAACTGGCAAACCGGACCTCCCGGCCCTGGTCCGCCGACTCCGGATGGGCGATAGGCTACCAGCTTTTTGACGATCCCACCGGCACGCTGGTCATCGACGGGCCCCGCCAGCCTTTCAACCTGGCCCCTTCGCAAAGCCGCGCGTTCGATCTTCAAATCCCCGTGCCGCCCGAACCCGGCGAATACAACATCTGTGTCTCTCCCATGCAGGAACACGTCGCTTGGCTTCACGAACAGGGCTCACCTTTTCTTCTCATCGAAGCTTCCGTTTCGGATGCCGGAGCTCCATCGCTCGTCACCTGGCGCATAACAGGCAAAAGCGCCGTCACTCGCCGGCGAATTGCCCGCAGTTTCCTCCGCGCCTTTACTCTGCCGATCAGCGCCGTCTGGAAAAATCGCAGCCTGGTTCGAACGCTGGTACGCCGCGACGTCCTCGGTCGATACAGTGGTTCCTTCGGCGGGGCTTTTTGGGCCGTCCTGAACCCGCTGCTGCTGATGCTGACCTACTTCTTCGTCTTCGGCGTCGTGCTGAATTCCCGCTTTCCTGGCGACCCCACCCGCTCCGGCTTCACCCTCTACTACCTCGCCGGATTCCTCCCCTGGCTAGCCTTCAGCGAGGCCATGGGGCGCGCCCCATTTACGCTCGTCGAACACCGCGGTTTCATCAAGAAACTGGTGTTCCCGGTGGAAATTCTGCCAGTGAACCTCGTAGTATCGGGGCTGGTCACTGAATTCTTCGGAGTAATACTTTTCGCCATCGCCCTCTTAATCTTGCGCGGACACGTTCCCGCGACCGCCCTTTATCTGCCCCTTTTATTGATACCGCAAATACTCTTCACGGCCGGAATCTGCTGGTTCCTGTCCGCGTTAGGAGTGTTCGTCCGCGACCTCGCCCAAGTCAATGGCTTCATCGTGACCATCTGGTTCTTCATCACGCCAATCTGCTACGCCGAGTCGCTGGTCCCACGCCAGGGAGCAGCCCTCCTGACGAAGAATCCAATCTACGTGCTGGTGCGCGGATATCGAGCCATCTTTCTCGAATCGCGAGCCCCCGACTGGAAACCGCTGGCATGGATGACAGCCGTTTCGCTACTCGTCTTCCTTCTCGGACACGCCTGGTTTTACAAACTCCGCAAGTCCTTCGCTGACATAATTTGACGGTTCGAAAATTTGGACCGTGATACCCTACACGGTTGTCCCGATCTAATATTTCTCGCCTCTTCCCCGCCCTGTTGCTGCTCTTCGCAGGCAGCGGCTGCTCCGCCCTCATCTACGAAGTCGCCTGGTATCAGGTTCTTCAGCTGGCCCTCGGGTCCACGGCGGTCTCCCTGGGTATCCTGCTAGCCACGTTCATGGGCGGACTGTGCATCGGCAGTATCTGGCTCCCGCGCCTGAACCTCGGCAATCGCAGCCCGCTGCGAATCTACGCAGCTCTCGAGTTCGGCATTGGACTTCTCGGCATCATAGTCACCTTTGCCATGCCGTTCATCAGCCACGTCTATATGATCGGCGCACAGTCCGGCATGCCCGGTATGCTGCTTCGCGGCGTGGTCGCCGCCGTCGCCATGCTCCCCTCCACAATCCTCATGGGCGCATCACTTCCAGCCATTGTACGAGGCATCGAAACCACCCGGGAAGGCGTCTCACGCTGGGCTCTGCTCTATGGGGCGAACACGGCAGGCGCCGTCTTCGGGTGCCTGCTCGCCGGCTTCTACCTTCTGCGCGTCTACGACATGGCCACTGCCGCTGTCGTAGCCGCTGCCATCAACTTTGGAGTTGCGGCAATCAGCTACCTCCTGGGAGGAGAATCGCCGGCCCCACAGACAGAAGAACCAGCCGTAGTCGAAAAACCCACGCCACTATCTGAATCCACAAGCCTCTGGACCGTGTACATCGGAACAGCGCTCTCCGGAGCATGCGCTCTCGGAGCCGAGGTCATCTGGACACGTCTCCTCGGCATGTTGCTCCTGGCCACGGTATACGTCTTCTCGATCATCCTTGCCGTCTTCCTGGTAGGCCTCGCCATTGGTGGTGCAGCAGCTTCATGGATCATCCGCGCTATCCGTCCGCGCATCGCATTCGGCTGGTCGCAATTCCTGCTGGTGCTCGGCATCATCTGGACCGCGCTCCTGATCACCAACATCCTGCCCTTCTGGAACGACGCCATCCTCACTACCACGAATCCGTGGCAAATGTTCACGCTCGATCTCAAGCGCTGCCTCTGGGCCATCCTGCCACCGGCGCTGGTTTGGGGAGCCAGTTTTCCGCTGGCCTGCGCCGCCGCAGTAACTTCGCCCGATGAAGATCCGGGTCGCGTAGCCGGTGGCATCTACGCAGCCAACACACTAGGCGGAATCATCGGCGCGCTGGCAGTAAGTCTGGTCCTGATTCCGTGGATCGGCACCCAGCAATCCACCCGCGTAATTCTCGTTCTCTCGGCAATCAGCGGAGTCATTGTTCTTGCCCCCCTGGCAAAGAAATCCTCCGCCAGAATTGGCCTCACGGCAGCAACGGTCCTCGCAGCCATACTTGGATGGGCCGTCCCCGCCACCCCCGGAGAACTCATCGCCTATGGCCGCAAAATGGTCCAGGATACCGGCCAGTCCCAAATCCTGATGACGGTTGAAGGACGAAACTCCTCCGTCGCCATTTCCCGCTGGAACAATGGTGCAACCTACGTCAACGTGAACGGCCACGTAGAAGCCACCACCGAAATCTTCGACATGAAGCTCCAGCGCATGGTCGGGCATCTTCCAGGCATTCTTCATCCCGACCCCAAATCCGTACTTGGAATCGGCTTCGGCGCAGGCGTCTCCGCGGGAACGTTCACTCGCTACCCCGGCATCCAGAAAATTACTATCTGCGAAATCGAACCGGTAATCCCGCCCACGTCTACCAAATTCTTCAGCGTGCAGGACTACAACGTCTATCACAATCCAAAAACCCACGTAGTGTTCGACGATGCGCGCCACTACCTCCTCACCACGAAGGATAAATTCGACATCATCGCATCCGATCCTTTAGACGTTTTCGTAAAAGGCACCGCCGCCCTGTACTCAAGGGAGTACTTCGAGTCGGTAAAAAGCCATCTAAATCCGGGAGGCATGTTCTCACTCTACGTGCCCCTCTATGAGACCGACGAACGAACGATCAAGAGCGAACTCGAAACTTTTTTCCAGGCGTTCCCGAACGCCACCGTCTGGGCCAACACGCGCGATGGGCTCGGCTATGACATGGTCTTCATGGGTCAGGTAGAACCGTTAAAAATAAATCTCGACGAAGTCCAGCAGCGCCTGGACCGGCCGGACTACCAGCCCGTAGTACAGTCCCTGCGCGAAATCGGAATCGGATCGGAGATCGACCTCTTCTCGACCTATGCTGGCCAGAAATCAGACCTGGGCCAGTGGACCAAAGGAGCCGAGATCAACCGCGACGCAGACCTCCGCCTCTCCTACCTGGCTGGCTGGGGCATCAATTCATTTCTGGAAGACTACCTCTACAGGCAGATGTTGAAGTACCGAAAGCAACCGGACAACATCTTCACAGGCTCCCCCCAGCGCATCCAGGAGCTCTACAGAGCTATGTCCGCAAACTAACGTGGCGCATCGACACTCATGTCGATACCTGCCCGGGCAAGAAATGAACCTCCAAACGCAACAAATCCCTTCACCGATCGGCGATATCATTCTTGTCTTCGAAGCCGCCACCCTCCGAGCCTTGGATTTCCAGGACTACGAAGAGCGAACCCACCATTTCCTTCGCCTGCACTACGGCAAAATAACCTTAAGCCCAGGCCAAACACCAATGGCCAAAGAAATCGAAGCCTATTTCGAAGGCGACATAGCTGCCCTTAGTCGCATTCCAACAAAAACCGGCGGTACCGAATTCCAAAGAAAGGTATGGCAGGCCCTAACCAAAATCAAACCAGGCAAAACCAAAACCTACAGTGAAATCGCCGGCGAAATAGGCCATCCAAAGGCGATTCGTGCCGTTGGAGCGGCCAACGGAGCAAATCCCATCAGCCTCGTAATCCCTTGCCACCGCGTAATCGGCGCAGACGGAACACTGACGGGCTACGGAGGAGGACTGCACCGCAAGAAGTGGTTACTCGCCCACGAATCGCGCCGGGACTGACTCGCAACTTCAAACTCCGCCGGGGGTTCGTTTGATCAATATGGTGCGACCCGGAGCGTTCTTACTTCTGTTCGCCGCCACCCTCCCCAGCACACTGACCCAGGTATCCGCCACCGCGGATTCGACGACGAAGTTGTCTTTCCGTCCGAATTCTTCGACTATCGCCTGAACGATCTGGCTGCACTGCTTTCTCCGGCCTGGGTGCGATATCCGAGCGGCAGTTTCAGCGACGCCTTCAAACCGGAATGATGGTACCGTCGTGGGCGGGCGCAGTTCGCGAATACCAACATCGCGACACTACTCACCGAGGCCATTCCGTGGGTAAACGGCAAAGGAGGTGGTTCCTTTGTCGACGGCGCGAATCGCGCGAACTTTCTCGGAGCGAAGTTGATCGTCTGCGTCAATGCTTATACCGACACTCCAGCCTCCGCCGGACAAATGGCCGCTTTCGCAAAGGCGAATAATATCCCCGTTGCGGTCTGGGAACTCGCAAACGAGCCCTATCTCTACAAAGGATTCTTCGCAACCGGCGCAGCATACGTTGCCGCCATGAAACCATTTCGCGACGCTATCAAATCGGCCGACCCGAACGCTGTTGTCGCCATTTTCTTCGACGATGCCGGTGACCCTGATCTCAATCCGGCTTGGGATCAGTCGATAGCCGGTTATTCGGATAAATACTGGGACGCAGTCACTTACCATCACTATCCGGCCCAAAGCACCGGCGCTTTCAGCCAATGGATGGCGGATAAGAATGCCGTTCTGGCGACCAAAACTTCCGCGTATGTAACCGGTTATCTCGCCCCGCTGAACCCGCCCGGGATGCAGTTCCTCATCTCCGAGTTTCTTCCTTCCAACGATGGATTGGGTTCCGGCACGTCGTTGACGGATGGCACTCTCTACGGCGCCATATATGCCGCTGAGTATGTGATGCGAATGTCCAGCGTCTCGTCGATGATGTATGTCGGAATGCATGCACTTACTGGCACGCGAGGCGTCTATGCGGCCCAGACGCACTATGCCGATGTGCAAAACGCCTACAACGCGGGTACCATGATCGATACCCTCTCGCTTAACTTCGGCTATTACCTCACCGCACAGCCGCTGGGGCTGGCAGTCCTCAATGGTGTTATCAACAGTGCGAAACAGGCAGACTCGACAACGGTAACCGGCGGACCGACCGTCACCGCTACAGGCCTCTCTCCTATTCCCGCGGTCTACGCCCAGGCGTACACGACAACGACCGGCCAGCAAAGTGTGGTGATCACCAACAAAGGCGCCACAGCCGCCACCCTGACCATCAGCGTAAACGGAACTGCCATTTCAGGAACTCTGCCGCTTACATTTATCTCTGGTTCCGATCCAACCGCACAAAACACTTCGACCGGCACCCCCGTATCTGTCCAGACATCGACCTCCTCGAACCCTGTCACGATTCCCCCCTACAGCGTCGTACGAGCGGATCTAAACTCTCCCGCAACGTTAACCGCCGTTAACGGCGCCAGCTACATGCCAGGTCCTGTAGCTGCCCAGGAGTTTGTAGCTCTGTTCGGATCGGGAATCGCGACGCAAGCGGCCAATGCGTCGCTGCCCCGCCAACCACTCTAGGAGGAATCTCCGTTCAGGTTACGGACAACAAGGGAAGTAGCAAAATCGCCCGGCTGATTGCTGCCGCACCCACGCAGGCCAACATTCTAATACCGGCCGGACTCGTACCTGGTCAGGCCACGATTACAGTTTTCCACGGCTCCTCCGCGGCACTGACCGGCTGCATGACAATCGCCAATTCGGCACCCGGACTCTTCAGCGCGAATGCCGATGGAGCCGGTGTGGCGGCCGCCGATGCTTTCATCATCACCGCATCTGAGGCCTTTAACCTGCAACCCTCCCGCTACTCGCAGTTGTCTGCCGTCGCCCTTGAACCTGGGCGCTCCGGCGGACACCTTGTATATCGAACTCTACGGCACAGGAATCCGCGGTGCGGCCTCCATTCAGGTCTATGCGGGCGGTCAGAGTATACCTGTTCTCTATGCGGGTCCTGCGACATTTGCCGGCCTCGATCAGGTTGATATCTCGATTCCCACAAGCCTGGCGGGCACAGGCGACATCCGCGTGTACCTCGTCGCCGATGGCACAACTTCCAACGTCGTCGGGCTGAATGTCCAGTGAAATATACGAAAATGCTAGCATCGAATGCAGAATGAACATCGCAAATCTGGGTAAAGCACTCGCGGGCCAGGCCCTGGAAGGCACAAAAAACACCGTGCTCGCAGCCATGAACCCCGAGCCGCCCAAACCCGCTAAACCCGAACCGGCTCCCACCGATGTCGGCGCCATCATTCTCGGGCAGATTCAGGCCATGCAGCGCCCCCTTCAGTCTGATCAGGAGTTGCACGTCCTCTATCGCGCAGGCGAAGAAATGCTCCGTGTCTTTGAAATCTTCGTGCCCAGTCCAAATGTGCTCGTTTTCGCCGGAGTCGATTACCAGGGCAATGTAACCCGCGTAATCGCGCCCGTGGATACGGCTCACGTAGTCTGCAAGATCCTGAAGGTTTCGCCCGGCACAAATCCCGTCCGGGTGAATATTCTTACGCCGAAACCCCGGCCGGAACCCGCTGCGTAACACGCACGCGAACCGCGGGGCTCACCACTATCACCAGAAGCGCGCAAAGATACAACCCGCCGCCGATCAGCATCGTCTGTACCAGCCCCAAATAGAGTGCCAGCACCAGCGCGCCCACCGAGCCGAGCACGCTAGCCGCCGCATTGAGCGACCACGCCCAGCGCACCGACGGCTGATGCCGCGCCTCCAGCAATCGCAGCCCGGTGGGAAAAGGGATTCCCATTGCGAAACCCGCGGGCGCAATCATCAGCACCGTTGCCAGCATCTTCACCAGCAGAGGAAGCCCGACTCCCGCGCTCAAAAGCGGCTGCGCGACAAATGCCAAAACGGCCACAAGCAATGCCGAAACCGCGAGTATCGCAACTAACCGGTCGTTCCGGTCAGCAACAATTCGATGGCTCATATAACTCCCCATGCCGCTCGAAATCAGCATCGAGAAAATCACCACCGTAAGGGCATAGGTCGGATGTCCGAGAAACAAAACAAACTTCTGGATCAGCGCCACTTCCACCAGGATATATCCCGCACCGATCGCCAGAAAATAAATCAGAAACGATCTGACAGACTTCTCATGTGGCAATCGTGTTCCCAACACCAGCGGCGGCAGCAACAGAATCACCAGCACCGCGATAATACTCACCGTCAGCGCCTGGAACAGCTTGGGGACTGCCACATTCACCTTCACATCGGCCGCGCGACTGCTGGATAGTAGAAACTTCGCAAAGTCGCGAGGCTGAACTGTATAGAAGAAAAACGGCCGGTTGTCACTAACCGGCGAAATGTCGAATTGATAATTCCGTTCAAATGCCGCCGGATCATTAGTCAGCAGCAACTGGCCGAACTCATTCTTCGGCAGATCCCCCGGGACCCAAACCGCAGTCATATTCGCCGCCTGAAAAGCCGCCCGGGCCGCCGCAATATCCGCGTCGGAAAGCGCCCTGCGCGAGATGATCACTGTGTCCGTAGCACCCCAACCAGCCAGTTGCGATTTCCCGCCCTCACGCCCCACCAGCACATGCCGGGAAGCGTTGTGCTCGCCCATCTCGTCGAGTGCAGCAATCGCTAAAGACACGAGCCGTAGAGACTCTCGCGGGGGGTCGAAACCCCACCGCGTAAACGTAAGCAACCCGTCGTCCGTCAGATGCGAAAGGTAATCCACAAACGCATTTGTGGTGTAAAGATTGTTTTCCGA
>Ga0182013_10004585_pt1 | contig 16526 bp, 17 predicted proteins | sample 612S2MmetaG_FD_120487 | JGI IMG/M metagenome (GOLD analysis project Ga0182013, IMG submission 120487) | Permafrost microbial communities from Stordalen Mire, Sweden - 612S2M metaG | ecosystem: Environmental > Terrestrial > Soil > Wetlands > Permafrost | place: Sweden: Stordalen | collected...
AAACTGCACGGACAAAAATCAAACTTATGGATATTGAAATTTTAGCCCTTAAGTTTTATGACTACTCGCTATACATGCGCGGGTATTCCCCGTCAACACTTCGAAAGTACAAGCACATTATTAACTTTTTTAAGAGTTATACGGGTCTGCAAAACATCAAGGATATTAATGAGAAAAATTTACGTTCATTTTTTCTCTTCGGTAGAATAGAGCGAAATTGGAAACCAGGAACCTTTATAAACTTTCACCGAACGATCAGTGTATTTTTTCAGTGGTGTGTTGCGAACAATTACATGGATCGCAACTTCATTACAGACATTGAGTTGCCAAAAGTGGAAAAGCGTCTGCCTACCAAATTAATAAAACAGGATGCCCAAAAACTTCTTGAAGTTGCCTTTAATTATCCTTATGACTATCCATACCTGCGTTATCGTAATCATGCAATCTTTTCCTTGTTCATGTTTGCTGGTTTACGCAAAAGCGAGCTGTTAAAATTGAAGTTATCTGACGTGGATATTGAAAACCTGACCATTTTTGTAAATCAAGGGAAAGGTAATAAGGATCGCGTCGTTCCGATGAGTTTTACATTGGCACAAACACTAAAGCGTTATTTGGAAGAAAGAAAGCGGCTAAAGAAAACCTGTTCTGAATTTTTTGCATCATTGAACAGGAATCTGGGATTCACGAATACAGGATTACGTAACCTAATCGCACAGATGCGAGCTGCATCAGGAATAAAGTTTTCTGCCCATAAATTACGCCATACATTTGCCACCTTAATGCTAGAAGGGGGCTGCGATATTTACAGCTTGTCCAAAATGATGGGACATAGCGACATAAAAACAACTACTATTTACCTTTCTGCAAGTGCTGACCATTTGCGCAGTCAGATGACTAAGCACCCTCTAAATACTTAATACAAAATTTCACGTGCAATTTCAAAGGAAAACCCCTTTCATAATTGTGGACTATTGAGTTGAATGCGCTAAATTTATTCAATGGAAGAAAACAACATACCTAAAGCCTCCTTACGAGATGCAGCTTATGCGACTTTTGTCGTAGGACTTAACTTAATACCTGTCATTGGTGGTTCAGCGGCCGCTCTGTTTAATGCGCTTCTGACTCCGTCTTTAACGAAAAGAAAAGACAAGTGGATGCAGTCTCTTGCTGATGGTTTAGTAGAACTACAAGAAACCAATGCGAAGATCACAGCAGAAAACTTGATAAATAATGAGGAATTTATTACGGCAGTAATGCAAACGACTCAAATCGCAATGCGTAATCACGAAAATGAAAAGCTAGATGCTTTAAAAAATGCAGTTTTACATATAGCCAATGAATCTGTAGAAACTAACATGCATGCAATGTTCATAAATCTAATTGACGTTATGACTCCGTGGCACATTAAACTTTTACGTTTCTTCCATGACCCGGTAGCCGTAGCCGGGCAAAGCGCAAATCAGTATGGTAGCTCAATGGGTAGTATCGGAAAAGCACTGAATGACGTTTATACTGATTTAAAAACAAATGAATCATTTCGAAATCAACTTGTTTTGGATTTATATAACCGAGGCCTAACAAAAGTTGATACCGGCATGCTTAATATTATGATGACCAGTCAAGGTGCTTATGAAAGTCGAACAACTAATTATGGAGATGACTTCCTTGCTTTTATTAGCGCTGTTTAGATGTATAACTTCGATACTTAAGCGGTAACTCACCGCTTTTTGTTTTGAATAAAAAAGAATTTTCACAATACGCATTCCGGATGGAGGAGTATTCCATCCGGTCTTAAACTCCACTCCTCACATTCGGAAAGTGCAGTGTGATGCATTTTATATTCTTGCAGATGCACTCCAGGTTACCGCGCGCAAAAATTGCCAAATTGGCAATTTTGCTCTTATACATTTCTTTACCTCATACATATACGATTAATGATGTTATCAGCTAATTGATAACGCCAATGATTTATTTATGTACATTCAACACAATTACATGAGCTTGTATCGTAATCAATCCACGCTCACCCAATCAGACATTGCATCCATCATGCAAGTAGGAGATTTTTCTAGTGTCTCCCGTTGGGAAAACGGACAGCGCAAGCCAAATATTTATGCGCTGCTCGCGTACCATCTTCTGTTTAACATTCCCATTGAAAAACTTCTCGAACGTCAAAAATCCGACCTAATTCCAAAGTTAGCGCGCCAAATAATGGAGCGAGTGGCGCAACTCAAAAAGATGCCACCTGATTTAACGATTACCACACGCATTGCATTCCTTGAGGCTGCCTTTACCAGATTAGCTTCTCTTCCTTCATGAAAGTTTTACTCGCACTATATCCCAATACCCGCGGTTTTGGCTATGCATGCTTGGAAACTTGTATGAAAGAAAAAAAGCTTAAACTTTTGGACTTCGGAATCATTAATGTACGACCGGCTGGCAATGAGAAGATACTGAAGCATGTACGAAAGTTTGCCCAATATTTTAAACCAGAATTTGTTATTCTACGGGATTACCATAAACCAACAAATAGAGGCAGGCGGATTCGCGATCTTATTGGGTGTATTAATCAGATTGCAGAACAACACCAGCTTTCGATTCATCGTTATACTCGCGAACAAGTGCGTTATGTTTTTGAGCAATACGGCGCAAAGACTAAATATGAAATAGCACAAAAACTCATCGAAGCATTTCCTGAGCTCGCCTCACGCGCTCCCAAAATCCGAAAACCCTGGGAGGACGAAGACTATCATATGGGTGTTTTCGATGCCATCGCCTTAGCTACGACACACCTATACCTGTCATAATCCTCTCTCTGTTCCTTTCCACAAATCTGCTCTCCTTTTTCTGATTCATGCGTTCGCATATTCTGTCTCAAACATTCCTTAACAAAACTCATTTACTATGGAACAAATTGTAACCAGAGACATCTTTGAAATCGTAACCAACTTAATCATCCAGAAGCTTGAAGGTGGAGTTATACCGTGGCGACAGCCATGGATAAATCTTGGCCCACCTCGAAACCTCATTACCCAGCGACCCTATCGCGGAATCAACTTATTGCTATTAGGTTCCTTAGGATATGACCGCAATGAATTTCTTACTTTCAAACAAGTCCAGGATTTGAATGCCCGTGTGAAAAAGGGCTCTAAAGCTAACCTAGTGGTCCTTTGGCACTGGATAGACGAAACCGAAACCGCAAGGAAACAAGATGTTCGACCTCGTAAACGACCAATTCTTCGTTACTACCACGTATTTAACGTATCTCAATGTGTGGGAATTCCCGAAAATAATACCATGATTAAACCAAGGGAAAACTCGCCAATAGAACGTTGCGAATCCATTGTTGCCAACATGCCCAATGCGCCGAATATTGTGCATAACGAGAACGAGGCATACTATCATCCTGCCGCAGATTTCATTAACATGCCAGCCATTGAGTTATTCGAGTCCAGCAAAGCATATTATGGGACACTTTTCCATGAACTTATTCATTCTACCGGCCATACAGATCGGCTCAACCGAAAGGAATTAATGGAAAACAGAAAAGCGGGTTACTATTCAACAGAAGAATTAATTGCTGAAATTGGTTCCTGCTACCTTACTTCTTTTGCGGGTGTTGCTCTGGATGAATTAAAAAACAGCGTGGCCTATTTACAGGGGTGGTTAGAAAAACTTAGAAATGATAAAAAGTTTATCGTCTATGCCTCAGCACAAGCTCAGAAAGCCACCGATTATATTCTCAATATAAAACATTCGGAAAACGAATTTACCGAAGAGATAAAGGAGGAAGCCTTATGAGCAAAGGCAACAATCGAAAACTGAAAGTTTATTACGGCCACAATCGCGACTACAAACAGCATCCTGTTATCCATTTGGCAGGCCGTTACCTTGCGCAAAATGGGTTTAAAATTGGAGACGAAGTAAGTGTGGCATTGGAGGAAAACAGGATTGTGATTTCGAAGATTTCAAAAATGGAGGTTAAAAACGTCTGATAAATTCAGGCGTTTTATTTATTGTACCAAAATAAATAACTGTGTTCATTGATTATTATTAAATTTGATAATTCGTAAGATAAGTATTATTGTATTAAAGTAACTAACACGGTTATTCATAACACATCACTATGCTCATAGAATTTGTTGAAATCCAGAATTTCAGAAAACTGAAAGGTTGCCGTATTGATTTCTCGGAAAAAGAAACGGTTTTTGTTGGCGCAAATAACAGTGGCAAAACTACAGCGATGGATGCGCTGAGATTTTTTTTAAAAGAAAAGACCAAATTTTCTACTAGAGAATTTACACTCTCAAACTGGAAAAAACTGAATGCCATTGCTGAGGGATGGGTAAATCTATCAGCCGAAGAAATGCCAAATCTTTCGTTAGACATCTGGGAAGAATATTTACCCCAACTGGATGTTTGGCTAAAAGTCGAGCCAAACGAAATTCATTTTATTAATGATTTGATTCCAACATTAGATTGGGATGGAGGCAAGTTAGGGGTAAGGTTGCGATTCGAGCCAAAGAACATGGAGGTTTTATATAAAGATTTTATTGACTCGTATAAGTCCTCCAAGGAGGTAATGACCGCTGCGGGCAAAGTTGGTGGAAAAAAGATAAAGCTGGATTTATGGCCAAATAACCTGTGGGATTTTTTAGAAAGAAGATTGTTAACCCATTTTGAAATTAAAGTATACCTGCTAGATGTTACGAAGCTTAAGCCGTTGGTAGATGGTGCCGTTGAAACACAAAAACTTTCCACTGACAATTTACCGCTCGCACATGACCCATTTAAAGGGCTTATTAAAATTGATATTATTAACGCTCAACGTGGCTTTTCTGATCCAAATACCGAAGAAGAAAAACCAATGGTTTCAGGCAATCTATCCTCACAATTGCGGGAATATTATAAAAATCATTTGAATCCAAACGATCAACCAGGTGTTGAAGATTTAACAGCTTTAGAGGCAATGGAAGATGCAAAGGTTTCATTCGATGCAAAATTAGGAGAAAGCTTTAAGTCGCCACTAAGTGAATTAGCTGGCCTTAATTATCCGGGATTTGGTGGTAACCCTACAATAAGAATTTCAAGTAAAGTAGAAGCAATAGATGGGTTAAATCATCCTTCTTCGGTTCAATTCGAATTGCTAAAAGATGATAAGGGGGACGGGAAATTTCCGTTAAGCTTACCGGAAAAATACAATGGATTGGGTTATCAGAATTTAATTTCGATGGTTTTTAAACTGATTCGTTTTCGGGATGAATGGATGAAGGTTGGAAAAAGATCGAAACAACAAACAATCGAGAATGATTCTGACGAGTTCCAACCCCTTCACCTTGTGCTCGTAGAAGAGCCGGAAGCACACCTCCATTCGCAGGTCCAACAAGTATTTATTAAAAAGGCATACGAGGTGCTTCGAGCTAATGACTTATTATCGAAACACAAGCACTTTAAAACGCAACTTGTGGTAAGTACTCACTCTAATCATATTGCACACGAGATTGAATTTACTTCTCTGCGCTATTTTAAGAGAAAAAAGGCGGAGAAAGATGATGTTCCGACTTCTACCATTGTAAATCTTTCACAAATATTCGGTAATAATGATGCTGCAACTCGGTTTGCTATTCGTTATTTAAAGACAACTCACTGCGATTTATTTTTTGCGGATGCTGTAATTTTAATTGAGGGACAGGCTGAAAGAGTTCTTATCCCACATTTTATAAAGCATCACTATCCTGACCTTGACACGTGCTACATTGCCTTATTGGAAATTGGGGGTAGTCACTCATATACCCTTAGACCACTTTTAGAGGCTCTTGGAATAATTACATTGATTATAACCGACATTGATTCCATTGACCCAGCAAATAACCGGACGTCTAAGTTACCTGAAAGAAACAAAGGATATGAGTCTGCCAATAATACCCTTAGAACCTGGTTACCTAATAAAGCCCTAATTGATGATTTGTTAAATACCACATTAATCGACAGAATGGCGACTAAATATCCTTTCAAAGTTTCTTACCAGAACCCGGTTAAGATAAAGCTAACGGATGATAAAGATGTCGTAGAAATTATTCCCTATACGTTTGAAATTGCACTTGCTTTCCAAAATGTTGAATTATTTAAAACCTTAAAAGGTAACGGTCTTATTAAAAAGTTTGCCGCTGCTGCAAATCTTTCCACTGCTGCTGCTGCCAATGAAGCAATGTACGATGGATTAAGTGGCTCCAAAAAGGCAGAGTTTGCTCTTGATTTATTATTTATAGAAGAACCAAATAAGCTTAAGGTACCGGAATATATTCAAGAAGGACTTGCATGGCTTCATGATAAATTAATTACTAAGCCGGCATTACAAAACTAATGAATATTATGGCAGACACAACGGAAAATGGAAATCTAGATGTGCAAGTTGATACTGCAATTTTTGGTTGCCTTGATCTAGAAAAGCCAAGAAGTTTTTTCCTATTCGCTGGAGCTGGCTCTGGCAAAACAAGATCTCTGGTAACTGCGTTACTGAAAGTCAGAAGCGAATACGGCCAAACACTTCGGATAAATAGAAAAAAGATTGCGGTAATTACCTATACCAATGCTGCCTGCGATGAAATAAAGCACAGAATTGATTATGACCCGCTTTTTATGGTTTCAACTATTCATAGTTTCGTTTGGGACCTTATTAAAAACTATCAGCATGATATGAGAGAATGGTTAAGAATAGATTTAACAAACGATATTGCAGAATTAAAAAGTCAGCTTGCAACGGGTCGACCGGGAACCAAAATAGCTCTTGACAGACAAGCGAAAATCGATCAAAAAACTAATCGATTGGGCTACTTAGATGCAATACGAACATTTACCTACAGTCCTACTGGAGATAACCGCACTAAAGATTCCTTAAATCATTCCGAAGTTGTCCGAATTGCTGCAGACTTTTTGCTGAAGAAACCCCTTATGCAGAAAATCTTAATTCAGCAATACCCTATCCTCTTTATTGATGAAAGTCAGGATACTAAAAAAGAACTCATTGACGCATTTTTTGAAGTGCAGAAAAACCACTCGACATCTTTCTCCTTAGGGCTTTTTGGTGATACGATGCAACGGATTTACAGTGATGGGAAAGAAGGTTTAGGGAAAAACCTACCGGCTGATTGGATTACCCCGGCAAAAAAATTCAATCACAGATGCCCCAAAAGGGTTATCAAACTGATAAATCAAATAAGATCGGGAGCTGATGGGCAAACTCAAGAGCCAGGGAAAAATCAAGATGACGGATTTGTAAGGCTTTTTATAACCCCGCGAACTGGCGATAAAATTACTATCGAGGCTCAAATCGCTAAAGTTATGGCTTCCGTAACAGGGGATGATTTATGGACAGGTGATGATGCCCAAATTAAAATACTGATCCTGGAACACCACATGGCAGCCAGGCGTTTGGGATTCTTAGATTTATTTGAGGCCCTAACCGAAGCGGATAGCTTGCGCACGGGAATTTTGGATGGCTCCTTATCTGGCCTACGCTTCTTCACTCAAATTATTTTGCCATTACAAGTTGCCTTAAAATCCAATGATAAATTTACTACTGCACGAATAGTAAAACAATTTTCAAATCTTGTTGATAGCGAAACTCTTAAAAGTAGTAAGGATAAAATGGTTCCGCTGAAATTGGCTGACGATGCTACAAAAGCACTAGGTGCTTTATGGGAGAACGGAACCATACCAACTCTTGAGCAAATTATATTAAGTATCCACCAATCTAATTTATTCAGCCTTCCCGAATCTTTATACATAATTGCAAGCAGGCTTGCGAAGCAGAAACTAGTTTCAAATACGGAGGCTTCCGCAACAGAAAGAAATGAGGAAAGAGATATAGTTATTGAGAGCTGGGAAAAAGCGCTAAAGTGCCCGTTTACACAAATAGAAATGTATAATGAATATATTTCCGACACTTCGAAATTTGGGACTCATCAGGGCGTAAAAGGGCGGGAGTTTCCTCGTGTGATGGTCATTCTAGATGACGAAGAAGCAAGTGGTTTTTTATTTAGTTATGATAAGCTTTTTGGTGCAAAAGCGCCAACCGCAACCGACTTGAAAAACATCGCTGAAAATAAAGAGACTAGTAACGATAGAACGCTGCGTCTTTTTTACGTTTCATGCAGTCGGGCGGAAAAATCTTTAGTAATTATAGTCTATACCGATAGCCCTGAAGCTGTAAAGGACCATGCTGTTAAGCAAAAGTGGTTTTTACCCGAGGAAATTATAGTATTATGAATTTTGAGCGACCTCATAAAAGCGTAAATTAAAGAAGGGTTCCAAGGGAAATATTTCCCTGGCAAGATGCATTTGGACACATAATTTATATAAAAATATAAATATGGACAGTCCAAATGCAATCTTGCCGTTCGGCAAATTACCGCTCGGAGAGCTCATCCAATTCTTTCATCCTTTTATCCTCTTCACTTAATTCCTCTATCGTATTATCCTCTTCAATATCGCTTTCCAAGTCTTTGCTTTCTGTTAATTCTTGCAATTCATCTAGCCTCTCCTCACGTTGGTCCAGTTCAGCAAGGTCAAACCCCAAAGTTTGAAACCTAAAATTTCGCTCATCGGAAACGCCAACCTCAGCGCCGCCCCTTTGATACGTCGTAAGACCGTCCTGCTTTAATAGTTCAAAAAATTCCTCTCGGTTTTGCGCTAAATCAAAAGATGCCGAAAGCGTCTCACGAAGTTCTTCTTTACGCGAAATTTTTTCATCTTTTTGCCAATAGTCAGGTTTAGTAAATTCTTTCTCTTCTGCCCCATGCTCAACAACACTGGCCTCAAGCTCAGGATACAAGTTCTGCTGCACTTCCTGTAAGTCAGACTTTAGTTTTTCAAAGTTTTCTTTGCTGATCCTGGTAGAATTACCCAATATATCATTTCCACTTACCACGATGTGAACGTGAAAGTTATCCTTATCTTGATGGACCGTTGCATAAAAAAGAGCATCCGGGTTAAGCAATTGAAAGTATTCGCGGGTCAATCGCTCTAGCTTTTCAGCATCCAAATTTTCATTATCCGCAGGGCTAAATGCTAAAATAGTATGAAGCAATTTGTTGCTGTCAATTCTGCGCCGTAGCCGCTTCTCCTCATTCTCTAAAAACTCCCGTTCCACTTCGGACAGAGACTTCCCCAGAACATTATGAGTGAAAACTACCGGTGACCCGTCCGGATTTCTCATTACCTTCTCTTTATTAGAGACATAAGCTAAGCTTTTAGCCACGGCGAAGCTGCCCTTTCTACCAAGTGTTTTAACAATCATCGCAAAAGATTTAAAATTCGTGTGCGAAAGGCGGGACTGTCCTTAGCCATTTGAATGATTAAGGCATCAATAGGTCTGGGCTTTGAATATTCTTCCTTAACAACCTTATATAAACTCTGCACTGATTCCTTCAACTCTGAATAATTACGCTGTCCGGCAAGCCAAGACTTATCCTTTGCTGCAATCAGTTCAATACTGGTTAACGTGCGCTTCATTAGAGCTTCTACATGATACAGTTTTACTACATCAGGCAGAATGTATGCCTGCTCCAAATAAGCGAAAGCAGCACGCCGAATCATTTCAGATTCGGACAGTCCATGCTGTTTCGCCACATTTTTAATCCGCGTTTCATCATCAGGACTCAAAGAAATAACATGCTCATGCTTCCCTGTCCTTTCTTTGCGCTTACGTTCTTTGTCGCGTAACCTTCGCCATTCCTTCTTAGCTTCGGTAATAGCCAAGGCGTCGCCTTTCTCTAATACCCCAGAGGTACTGAGATATTCCCACATTGCGCTATTTCTTTTAGTTTTCACTTCAACGGAAGCAGTTGAATATTTTTAATGGGGTTAGGGTTACGGTAAACAAATGGTTTTCCTTCCGTGCGTTTGCGTAACATAGGATTCAAATAATAGGGGGTAAGCTTTAACTTATATGGTTTATGCGCCCCTGAAATGAATAAAGCTTCATTGTATTTAAGCATCCTTATATCCTGAGCATGCATTAAGTCGGTAACAATTTCATCGCCGTTGGCATTGGTCACCGTGCGCTTTCCTAAAAGCTCAGCTAAATCTTTTGCAGTCCTCATATCCATAGAGCCGTAAAAAAGCTTGCTATGGCAATTGCTCAAAATTGTAGATGCCTTGTCCTGTTTGAAATTGTAAAATACCTGGGCTAAATTCTGAAAGAGAAGCATCACGCCCATCGAGTACTTCCGGTTATTGCAAACCACCTGGTCAAGTGAATCCAGTTTTAACGTAGCGGCTTCATCCACAACAAAGAATATTGGCAGATCACCCTTGTCCGGTAAGCGCTGCATAAACCTTTGAAACATTTGCTCCAATATCATCGAGATAAGAGGCTGAATATAACTAGCATGAAAAGTGCTATTTTTTATAAACAGCACACTAGGGGTTTTGCGGAACTCATCAAAATCAATGGTAGTATTAGCAGTAACTTTACATACCGCATCATCCCCAAACAAATTGAGTGCCGCTGATGAAGTCATTATTATTGACTTCATTGTCTTTTCATTACCGGCCAGCAAAGCCCGATATTCTGAATAAAGAGTGTCTGGGGCTTTAGCAGCCAAAGGATGCACAGCTTTTGGGTTACCAGAAAAAACATCGAATAGATGCTTCAGGTTAGCCATATTTCTATACTGTTTGGGTTGCAACAATAACAAGCTTAAGAACGTCCTGGTCGCATTAATTGAAGCAAGGGTCCAAAATTTTTCAGAGCCGCCCTCACCCATAGAGGACTTGTTCCAGTGCGTGGCAATCTTATTTATGTCTTGCTGGTCTTTTATATCATCTAAAGGGTTTATGGATATTGAACCGTTAGGATTACTCGGGTCGAAAACATATACCTTGAACCCGCGTTTTATAAAATCTGCGCCCACTTTCTCAATCAACTGTCCCGGTGGGTCGTGAATTATCAAGCTGGCATTTTGTGTATTCAGGCAGGTACAAATTGCATTAACGGAAGTTTTACCGGTGCCGGTGCCACCGATTATTGCCGAGTTCATAAAACTTAATTCTTTAGTTATTTGTGCTTTCCCTGAAATACTAAACCCGGTATTAAGTTCATTAAGCAATTCTTTGGGTTCCCCAAACGCTGCGTCATATAACTTTTTCGGTTTGGCATTCAGCTGTTCGACACCAAAACGAATGTTATCCCTCATTGAGTCAAATAACATTTCACCCAATGAAGTGCTTCGCGAAAAGATATCCTTCATTACCTCTGTACCGTTCATACAATAGATTTAATTTTTGTTCGGAAACAAATAGCTCTTCATGGTTGTATTCAACTCATGCAACAACGTTTCTACCGCACTTGCAATTACCCACAGAAAAAAAATAAGAAGCTTAAACACAGAACTCCCGACCTTTTTCAGAATTGAAAAAAATATATCGCCCCAACTTTGTTGCTTCATACCATTTCTTTTGATTTCTTAATAAAAAAGTCTGGCATCGCCATAATCGCGATACCAGACTGATGGAATACTAATGCTCATCCTCTGCCAGAACATTTGCGCCCACAATTACAACAGCACCTTTTTCTTCTAACAGCATCTTAAAAAATTTCGAGGCTATATCGTACTGCTGCTGTTGGTTGTAGTTTTGGGGGTGAAATACAAAATATACGGTAATACCTTTCAACGACTTGATCGGAACCAATTTCTCAAACCGGTCAATAACTAACTGCGGTTTATTCTGCACCAACTGTATATCCCGAGGATTGTATAAGTCCAGGTCGTTTGAATGCTCGGCCAGGTCACTACAAACAAGGATTTTGCGAACTTTAACCGTCTTTAAATCAGCCATCCGGTTGGCTTCATCGGCCAGTGTTCGGTAAATCACGCTGTGCGTTTTTGGCTTATTGATAGGCTTATTCGCTCCAACATACCACTGTGAAAAACTGGTTTGGAACTCCTTTATTTCCTGAACCCGCTCAACATCATCAGCATTAATCCAAGTTTCCGGCTTAACCTGAAACTGTTCAACCGGCTCTAAACTAACGTCACTGATAGGCCTGCATCGCAACAAGAAGCCATCGTATTTCTTGTCGTCCGAAATGTTATACAGCTTCAATATATCATCAGATTTAGGCTTAGACATTTCGTCTGTCTTATCCAGCAAAACAGACATGGCCTCAGAATTATTTTCAGGAAATACGCTCTTAGATAAATCCTGGCAACCGGTTAACAGCTCAAGCGCTATCAATGCGGCAAAAGTTTTTGTTTTCATTTTGGATTGATTTAGGGTTTAGAAATTAGGCATTTTCAAAGCTGGTATCTTACTAAAGTCAAAAGGGTGAATGCCATCTGAGCGCCACTTTAAATTGGCCTCAATGTATTCGGAGCAAGCCTGGTAGTACAAGGAGTTTATTTGACCAGCCTTCTCCTGGGCAACAGCAATATTTTGCTGGCGGGTATTTTCAGAATTCACCAGCGTATCAGGCAACCGGGTAATCTGGTCTTCCGTCTGGCGAATTCTGTTTTCCAAATCCGCAATCTTTTCATTCAGCTTGGTTTCATTTTCTGCGTTCCGTCTCTGGGTGTTATCAGGAATTTGAAGGCAGGCATAGGTAGAAATGAACGTAAAAAAAATGTTCAATATGGCGAAATACCAAGGTTTCAGTTCTACTGAACCATTAGCTTTTACCGCTGAAAGTGTAGTAGAACCGATGTTTTGCAGAAAAATTGACCGCAAAATTCCCAAGGTAATGAAAGCAGCTATAACAATGAGAAAGGCTAGGCCGCGAAACAGCCATTTGTTGGGTTTATCCTCCGTGTTACGAATAACCCAAACAATTGCCGATGGCAAAAGAACAAATACAACTGTAAGGCCCCCTAACACAAATAATTGAGCAAGGTTGGAGCCATGCGAAAAAACAGCAAAGGCTTTTGCGGTAAAAAAAGACTCGAACAATGCTATTACCACGATAAAAACACGCACCCCGATATGTTTGCTGTGGTCAATATTCTGCGGCAATTCATCCCGCTGCATCATCGCTTTTCTTAACTTCTCGTTAAAGTCGGTCAAGTTGGCATTAAGGCGCTTCACCTTGTCTTTCATTGAGGTTTGCTGAAAATCGCTAATGGAACTAGAAGTAGTGGCAATCAAGCGGGTTACATTCGTGGCTACCATGGATTGGTAACCTGCGGTTAATTGACCGAAGTAGGAAGCAAGGTCTTCTCCTTCAACGGGTGCATTGCGTTCACCGGTCGATTTCCCGAGCCTGGCAGCAATAGTTACTAATCTTTGGTGGTCCTGTTCCATCGGATCACCTGGCGGTTGGTTTTCTTTAAACGGATTTTTCATATTATTTGAGTTTTACGGTTTACAAATCATTTTCCTAAAAAGTCGTTATCAGCACAAACCGACAAGACATCATGTTCAGATGTTAAGCTGTGTATCAGGTGCCGAAATTTTTCTTTAAGCTCCAGCAGGGGAGGAAGTTCTTCTGCAAGAATCAGAGCAAGGGCATTTTTAGCCCGGCCGATAAGGTCAGAAACGGCGTAGATATTACGCGAGTGGTGGTTATTGAAGCAATTATCAATAAAATCGTATTCGAATTCGAGGTATCTTTGTGTAATGGCGCACTTCTTTGACCCGACATTTTCGGGCTGCACTATAGAGTAAACCTTATTTACAGAGGAGTTTTGGCTAGCGCCTTTGGGGTGGTTTAAAGTTGTTTTCATGTGTTTTCGCTTTTCGGGTGAGTAAAATCAAGTCCGATTCAGGGCAAGCGGTGAAAACAGCATGAAAACACTTGCACAATACGCCTTTATAGTGTATTGTATCCGTGTAGACGGAATTAGTTAATTTCGTTTTCATGCTGCGATAATCCCTTCTGGCTGCTTTCGACGGGAGACAGTTTGGGATGACCACGCGCATGGGGCTTTGGCAATTAATTTTGCCGGCCCCTTTTTGTTTTACCTGGGTTTTACTGATGTAAGAAAATGACATAAGGTTTTGCTGACTGCTCATTACCCTATTAGTAATTACGTCCAAAACTTTGCAGCCTGTGAGGATTTTGTCGAGCGCAAGAAACCCACAATAGCCAGACGTTAAATCCTGGCTATTGCTTATACCACTAAACTTCAACGGTATTTTAGTTTCTATTTTGTTCATAATCGGGTAATTTCCAAGGGCAAAATCCTAAGTTTTACTTTCAAAAGCAAAATAAAGTCTTTATTTTGTCAAACTAAAACTTTTAAAAGATATTTTTAAATAAAAAGACCAATATCGTTGGATTGGTCAAAATTATTCTATTTTTGGGTTAAATGAGTTAAAAGTGGGGAGAATAAAAGCACCGTTTCATAGTATATTTCAAACTAAAACTTTAATTGATTTATATCTGGCTTTCTTGAACTTGCCGTCTTATCCTGACGACATAAGCGAGGCTGCATATAAAGAGGCTTTATTAAAAAACCTTGAAACCGATGGGGTCATCAAGGGTCAATCAAAAAACACGCTGGATAAGGTCTTAGGTGAACCTTACCAAAAAACACCGGAAGAAAGCGAAGGCATTGATACCGGCATTCTTGAAAAAATTGCAGAAATCGTACTGAAAAAATTGCCGGGGCATTACACTCGAGAAAAGTTCTTACCTAACGAATATGAGTTTGCTTGGCCCACATTTAAAGAATATATCGCACCGGAACCCAAAGCCCTCTCTTATTTAAATTCAAAACGGTACTACAAATTTCTTGATTCAAAAGAACAAGATTTGGTAGATGGCTATTCACGAAGAATTGTAAACGAGATTGTAATACCCACAGCAGTGGAGTTTTATGCTGTTGAATTTATGGAAAATAGGAATACCGTAAAATCAATGCAATTGCAGATAGACCGCAAGGCAAACCGGGCTTACCTTACGACCTATAAAGAGGAAAATGATAGGGTGAAGCTTGCTGAACTCTACCGGTCGGATATTACCGGAGGTATTTTTACCACAAACAGCCGCCATACCACTATTGTTTTGCTAAATGACAACGACGCTTATACCCAAATTATTTTGAATCTGCCATTCTCCAATGCCGATGCTATAAAGCTAAAATGGTTACTGGGCATTTTTACTTTTACGAGTTCACAGCCTGATTATATTACCGGAAGATGCTGTCTGCATCACTATGACATCCCATTTATGAGACTAAATCCCGTAAAATCTAATTACGGATATGTTGATCGAGACCAGGCACCACGAGAAACGATGCTGGACCTTGAGCTTGGACAAGAACAAACAAATTATTTATATTATAATGAATGTATATATAATCATCTCCATAGTTCATGGTTGAAATTCAAAGAATGTCCGGGTAATTATTTTTATGTTATGCGTGAAGATAACCTACTTACTGTAGGTAATGCAGAAATAAAAAGCTCTAAAGATTTATATCTGGCAGATACCTTTGTATGCAAACTTTTATCTCCATCTCATAATGCCAACGACAACTATTTATATGGGGCCTTTCAAGAACGAAACTTTTTAAGTGAAAAACATGTAATGAGCCTAACTTTATTTATCGACATTACAATGCGCGAAATGACTTCAAAAGATTCCTTGGTTAGCAAGTATTTAATTGGCGGTATTAATGGATTTGAGATTACAGGCGGAATTTTTGCCACAAAATTCATTTTACTGCGCGATGATAAGGAAAATACTGAGCTTGATTTTTTTAGAAACCTCGCCGATAGTGACCATAAGATTGATTTGAACAAAGATTCATTATCTGAAATAGAAATTAAAATTAAAGAGATTCTGACAGCGAATTAACCTTTACGTATATGCTTGAAAATAAAACCCAAATTATCTGCTTACGATCTGACGCTTTCTACGCGCTTATTGATGCGTGCTTAGAGCATATTGATGCAAAGTTTAATTTGTCAAAAGAGAGCCCCTGGCTTGATACCGAAGAAACTTTAAAGCTACTAAACATCAGTTCTCGTACAACTTTACAAAAGTTAAGGGACGAGGGGAAAATTAAATTTTCCCAACCAAGCAAAAAAATCATACTCTTTGAAAGAAAGTCATTGCTTGAATATTTAGAATCTCACTCTCAAAATGTTTTTTAAAATGGAAGCAGAAGCACTAACATATATCAAGGGTTATAATCAGGGCTACAAATTGCGCCTTTACTCGCCAGAGTTGTACGAACTGCTTAAAGAATCCCTGACCGAAGAAAACGATTACCAGCGAGGCGTATTAGAAGGCGCAGCCCAAGCTGAGAAAGAAAAAGAAAATGAGCGGCTTTCTGAACTGAATGAGATAACCGATGAAAATGAGCAAGATCAGGAATTGGAGCAATAACTTGCGTTTGCCCCCTTGCATTAAAATCAAAAATTACCAAGAAGGATAAGCCTCTGTGCGGTACGACGAGGCATTCAAAAGTGCCATTAATGGATTAGAATAGTTGAGCGATACGAACCAATGATTTGTTACGCTATCAGCAAAAGCTGGCACGGCTAATATTAAACGTTTGCGCTTAGCTACTCTATTAACC
>Ga0182013_10004586_pt1 | contig 16525 bp, 9 predicted proteins | sample 612S2MmetaG_FD_120487 | JGI IMG/M metagenome (GOLD analysis project Ga0182013, IMG submission 120487) | Permafrost microbial communities from Stordalen Mire, Sweden - 612S2M metaG | ecosystem: Environmental > Terrestrial > Soil > Wetlands > Permafrost | place: Sweden: Stordalen | collected...
ATCGAGCATACAGCCTCCCGATCGGACCAGTTGGAGATGATCGCCTACTTGGACACGGACGACCCGTCGTGCTGGGAATCCGCCCAAATCCTCGTGAAGGGTCTAAAGAGGACCACGGTGATCTTCGGCCCCCGGATTGTCATGGCCGAGTGCTGGAACAGGTGCTTTGCTATATCATCGGGATCGATTCTCTTTCAGTGTGCGGACGACATTGTATTCCGGACCCCGGATTGGGATGAAGCGATCAAGCGGCAGTTTGACGACTGCCCTGACCAGATTCTTTTCGTCCACGGCCGCGACGGGCATCAGGACGGACGATTGGGAACCCACGGTGCTGTGAGTCGTAGATGGGCCGAAGCGCTCGGGTACTTCGTCCCGCCTTACTTCTCATGTGATTGGACCGATACGTGGCTGAACGAGGTTGCGGACTCTTTAGGTCGGAGGCGATATCTCCCCGAGATCTTTATCGAGCACATGCATCCTGATGCCGGGAAGGCGGAGATGGACCAGACCCACTTGGACCGAATGGCGCGGGGAGCAAGGGACAATGTCAATCAGCTCTACAAAGACAAGTTGCCCGAACGGCAGAGGGACGCGGAGATTCTCCGGGCGCTGATGTCATGAAGAGGGTTCTGATCACCGGGATCTCTGGATTTATCGGACAGGCCCTCGCGAAGCGATTCGCGGACGGTTTTGAGGTCCACGGGGTATACGAATCCCCGAAGTCGAAGGCTAAGAACCCCGAGATCGCGTTAGGTCACAAATACCTCGCAGACCTCACCGATCATGCTGCGATCGAGGGATTGATCCAAGACCTCCAGCCCCACGTCGTGATCCACCTGGCCGCCAAGAGCGAGGTGGCGCTCTCCTTTGACAACTACCTCCAAGTATCGGAGGTGAACTACGTCGGGACGGTTAACCTGGCCGAAGCCAATCGGAAGCGCAACCCCCAACTGGAGCTGTTCTGCATGGCCTCCACGATGGAGACCTACGGGCACCACGATCGAAAGGATGGCCCGTTCACCGAGGACACGCCCCAGTATCCGATGGCCCCCTATGCCGTTGCTAAGTTGGCCTGCGAGAAGTACCTCAGGTACATGGAGTACGCCTACGGCTTCCCGTCGGTCATTCTGAGACAGACCAATGCGTACGGACGGACAGACAACGCTTTCTTTATCGTCGAGCGGATCATCTCCCAGATGCTCGAATCTAACGTTTGCAGGCTCGGCAACCCCGATCCCTATCGCAATTTCCTCTTCATCAACGATCTAGTCGACCTCTACGAGTTGTTGCTGGCAGAGCCGACCAAAGTACGCGGCCAGACTTTCGTCACCGGGCCGCCGAACGCGGTACAGATTCGAGACTTGGCGGTTCTCATCCAAGAGAAACTGGACTGGGGCGGGGAGATCGAATGGCACACCCAACCTCCCAGGCCGGGGGAGATCTACTACCTGGAGTCGGATGGGTTGAAGCTTGAGCAACATCTTGGCTGGAAGGCGAAGACCAGCATATCCGAGGGGCTTGATCGAACGATCGAAGTCTGGAGGACTCGGCCATCCGCGTCGTAGTCTCGTTCACCCATAGGCCAGAGTTCCAGTTCGTGACTTGGACATTCTGATCTGCACCGTCGAGCGGCGAAGGGAAAGTCTGACCCGTCTTCTGGAGGCACTGGCTCCCTAGATCGTCCCCGGCGTCGGGGTGCGGATCTACCGCGACAACTTGGAGCATGACTACAGCGAGGCGTGCAATGCCCTGGTTGCGGCAGCCGAGGCCGAGTACGTCTCCTCCTTGGCGACCGCTCTGACATGGCTACGCGAAGTTTGGTGCCGAAATTGCACACGCGTGTCGGTCGGGGCTTGGTCGAGTCGCCCGCGTGAGCAACGGCATACTTGACACGTGCCAACAGCATCGAGGTCGACTGGTCGGGATTCGGGAGCAGCGCTTGCAGCGTCGGCTTCGTGGGGACGGTGAAGCTGCACCCGCACATGCCGGTCGCGACTCTGACGTCCGCGGCCTCGTGTGCCCAGCTCAGGCCGTCCCGGGGATCCACTCCGGCGCCCGTCATGTGGCCTTGTCCCGAGCGAGGGTCGCGCATGGAGGTCTGAAGGTCGTGCTCGGCCCCGACGAGCTGCTGGCCGCCGGGCCCGCCTGAGCCGTCAGGGTCGGACAGTCCGACGTCGTCCGCCATCGCGTACTCGGGCCGCCGCCGCCTGGACCCGCTCCGCGGCCGCTTCGACCAGAGCGCGGGTGGAGGAGCGACCGAGGCTCAGCCGTAGCGCGCAGCCCGCCAGCTCCCCGAACGCCATGGCCTCGAGGACGTGGGAGGGGATCGGAGCTCCGCTGGAGCAGGCGCTTCCCGCCGAGGCGCACACGCCCAGCTCGTCGAGGACGGCGAGCAGGAGGTCGCTGCGGCACCCCGGGACCACGAAGCTGCAGTGGCCGGGGAGCCGTTCGGAGCGAGAGCCCGTAGTTTCGATGCCGGCAACGGACTCGGTCAGCAGGTCGGTGAGCCACCCGGCCAGCCTGGACATCTCGGTCGCGTCCGCCTCGCGCCTCCGCTCCGCCAGCTCTGCCGCGACCCCGAAGCCGACGATGCCGGCGACGTTCTCGGTCCCGCTTCGGCGACCCCGTTCCTGGCCCCCGCCTGTGACCTGCGCCTCCGGGAAGACGCCGTGCCGGGCCACCAGCGCGCCTACCCCCTGGGGCCCGTAGGCCTTGTGGGCGCTGAGGGTCAGCAGATCCACCCCGAGCGCGTCGAGACCCAGCGGGAGCCGCCCCAGCGCCTGGACGGCGTCGGTGTGGACCAGGACCCCGGGCCTGCTGGCGCGCGCGGCGGCGGCGATCCCAGGGACGTCCTGCACCGTGCCCACCTCGTTGTTGGCGAGCATCACCGAGACCAGGACCGTGTCGGGCCGGACGGCGGCGCCCACCTTCGCCGGATCGACCCGGCCCGAGTGGTCACACGCGACGACGGTCAGCTCGGCGCGTGCCGCCGCCGCTAGCCCCCGGGCGGTGGTGAGAACGGCCTCGTGCTCTACTGCGCTGACCACCAGATGGTGGCCGCGCTCCGGGCCCCAGCGCTCCAGCACGCCTCGCAAGGCGAGGTTGTCGGCCTCGGTACCCCCCGAGGTGAAGATCACCTCCCGGGACGCGCAGCCGGCGGCGGCGGCCACTTGGTCACGCGCCGCGTCGACCGCGGCGCGGGCGCGGCGGCCGAGCTCGTGGAAGGAGGAGGGGTTGCCGAAGCGCTCGCCCAGCCAGGGCAGCACGGATGCTCGCACCGCGGGATCGAGCGGGGTGGTGGCGGCGTGATCCAGGTAGATGGGCTGCGCCGGCTCTGGGTGTTCCGCGAAGCCGGGGTCCAGGGTGCGGGTAGGGTGCCTATGCTCCACGTCGAGCCAGTCTAGGAGGCCGGGTCAAGGCGCCCCACGCGGGTCGCGGGCACTGGGCCGCCCTCAGGGTGGCGAGAGGTCGGCGAGCAGGTCGCCGGGCCACACCATGATGGTCGTGCCGGCCACCGTGGTCATCTCGCTCGGTGGGCCCAGGGACGCCTCGACCACGGCCCGGTCGGTGGTGTCGCTCCCGTCGAGGAGGACGAAGGTGGCCGGTGCATCCTCGCGGTCGTACCAGGCCGCCGTGGTGTGCCAGAGGAACGGCGCCACCGCGCCCGAGGTCGTGCTGATCGCCCGGACCGTGATCGCATCGTGGGTGCTCACCGTCACCACGTTCGCGTCCCAGTAGGTGGCCAGGCCGTGGGTCGCTCCGTGCGCCGACAGCCAGGCGGTCACCGCCGTGAGCGGTGCCGGCGCCGGCTGAGCGGTGATGGCGCCGGCTGCGAAGACGGCGGCATAGGCGGCGCCGAGGGCCAATCCTCCAAGCCAGAGGCGAGGGCGCACCGCCATCAGCCGGGGCACTCCCTCGCGTCCGGCCAGGACGGCCCCGAAGCCCAGGAGGGGGAGGAGGTACCGGGCCGAGGTGAGATCCGTCGCCTGCTGACCGACGATGTAGGCGGCGGCGTCGGCGAGCATGCCGAGGGCGAGGATCCGGGACACCAGGTCGAGTGCCAGCCAGCGCCGAGGCCGGAGCAAGAAGGCCAAGACGCCTACCACCAGGGCCAGCCCGCAGAGGTGGAGGAGGATCGAGAGCCAGGCCAGGCCGGTCGGCCGGCTCAGAAAGTCCGCTCCGAAGAGGGTGAGGAGGGCCTGGCCCCCCACGGCCAGGTTGTGACTGAGCGAGGAGACCGGGTACGGCAGGCCGTACCCGCCGCCGAGCAGGGGGGCGGCGGTGTACCCCCCCAAACTCCGGATCCCCCACCAGGCCAGCGGCGCGGCGACCGCGGAGGAGATCCCGATGAAGATCAGCCCCAGATCGCCGCGGGTACCCTGGTGCCGCCCGACCGCCAGGTCGAGGACCGCCACCGCGGCGACGGCGCAGCCGCCCACGGCCGCCGCCAGGGGATCCCCGATGCTCGCCACCGCCAGCGCCAGCCAGGCGAGCACCAGCCACACCCTCGTTCGGCGGGCACCCTGGAGGGCCAGGCAGGCGACCAGCAGCAGGAGGAGGCTGGCGGCGTGGTCGGTCCCGGCGGGCAGCAGGACGCCGGACGGGGAGGAGGGGCCGCTTCCGGGAAGGATCAGGGCTTGGGAGGCGAGCAGGGTTCCGGTCACCAGCATGGCCACCGCCCGGGCCCGGCCCCGGAGCCGGCCGGCCGCCAGCCAGATGCCGGCCAGGACGACACCGGCGCCGAGCAGACCCGCGGCCTCGTACTCGACGGCGGAGGTCAGCCCCTGGAACCACTCCAGGAGGGCCAGCAGGGGGAGCTTGTCGGTGAAGAAGCTGTCGGAAGGGAGCGTCCAGCCGCCCAGCAGCACGTTGCCGTGGGCCATGGCCCAGCCCTCCAGCACCGAGCTGGCCTGGTCGGAGTTGAGCGGGACCTGCCGGCTGAGCCGTGCGATCGCCACCGCGAGCACCAGACCCAGGACGGCGGTGGCGGCGGCCTGGCCCGCGCGGTGGTGGTCTTTCCGGGCTGGTTCCACGTCGGGGCAGTCTAGGCGGAGCTCCGACCTGAGACGCCGCCGGGCACGCCCTGGGGGGATCGTGGACGGGCGATCACGCGGCGGCCCCCCTCCATGGGGAGAGGGTGCGGATCACGCCGAACTCGGCTACCATGCAACATCCCGGGTGACGCAGTGGCGTCGCACGGAGGGGAGTAGAGATGACCTTCATCCATGTGGAGCCGGCCCGTGACGAGGGCTGGAACAAGGATGCGGCGGTGCGGGCGTCGGGGACCAACCGGGTCTCGGAGCTGCTCAGCCGCCTCCTCGGCGATCTGGCCCGGCTGGACACGCCCGACCAGACCCGCTTCGACGAGTACCTCGATACTGAGGCGCTCGACGCGGTGCGCGGCGACCCGCAGACGTACCAGCTGATCGGCCGCGCCGCCCATTCCCTGGCGGACGGGGGGGAGCGCTGCGTGACCGCCGCCTACTGGCGGGAGGACGGTACCGACGAGGTCGACGTCGAGTTGGAGGTCGCCGACGACGAGGTGGTGTGGGGACCGACGCTCGCCCCAGTCCTCGCCGGGCCGCTGAGCCACCACCTGAGCGCCACCGTGGACTGCCGCGAGGGCCGGATCGAGCGCCTCGAGCTGGGGTAGGCAGGCCGGAGGTCAGTCGGTCAGCGCCGTTACTGGAACCAGCCGGCGACGTCGACGACGGCGTTGATGGTGCCGAGGTCGTTGAAGAGGTCGATGGCCCCCGCGTTGCCCCGGTGGTGGCCAGCTGGACTATTGCCAGGTTGGGCGTGTTCTGGTTGGCGTTGACGTTGAGATCACTGGCGTTGGGCAACGAGACACCGGCCGGGTAGAGGGCCAGGTACGTGAAGGAGCTACCTCGCACGGCGGTGACATTGGCGATCATCGCCAGCGGCGCGCTGCCACCGCCAGGAGTCGGGAAGCCTTCCGCCCCTGCCACCGGAATCGTGCGGGTTCCACCGGGGCCGAGACTGGTCCCCGAGCACGCGGTCGTGTAGCCGACGGAGGCGCCGCGGCGGGTGTCGCAGGTGCGGAACAGCCGCAGTGCCCGGTACGCCCCCACAGACACATAGGTGTAGCCATTGGCACGCGGACGCGTCCGCAGAAGTGACTGCTTTCGCCGGATTAACACCATCTGCGGATTACGGGCGTACCGGCTGGGAGCGGCAAGCGCTCTGCCACCCAATCGACGACCTGTTTTGCAGACGGGGGAGGGGTTGGGCGAACAGATGTGCCCGACGAGGCCGGTTCGGTCGGACGCGGCCCGATTGCCAGGAGCGGCGAAAGGTAGAATCAAACGCCCGTGAAGATCACTGAGAAGCGGCTCCGCTCGGCCCGATGGCTGATCGGCCATGGAATCGAGATCGGTGCTCTCCACAATCCTCTGCCCGTCCCCGAGGGCGCCGTGGTCAGCTATGTGGACCGCCTGCCGGTCGACGCCCTGCGCCAGCACTACCCCGAGCTCGCCGACGAGGCCCTCGTCCCCATCGACCTCATTGGTGATGCCGAGGACCTGTCTCAGATCCCGGATGCCTCGCAGGACTTCGTCATCGCAAACCACCTGCTGGAGCACCTGGAGAACCCTCTGCGCGGGCTCGTGGAGATGCATCGTGTGCTGCGCCCCGGGGGGGTCCTCTACGTGGCCCTCCCCGAGCCGCGGATCACGTTTGACCGCAAGCGCGAGCTCACCTCCGTGGAGCATGTCGTCGCGGAGTTTCGCGATGGCACCGAATCGACTCGGGAAGCGCACTACCGCGACTACGTGGAGCTTGCCGAACCGCTGAACGAGTTTGTGGCCGACGGCGTCGCGACTGGACCTGCCCGTGTCCGTGAGCTCACGGACCTTTCGTACAGCATCCACTTCCACGTGTGGCGGCCGGACACCTTCCTCGAGGTGATCACCGCCGCCCGCCGGGAGGCGGGAGTCGTCCTCGAGCCGCTCGAGTTCAGCGCTTGCCGTCCCGGTCTGGACGATGAGTTCATCTTTGTCTTCGCAAAGGGGGTCGGTGATCTGCCTCCGATCCCCCCTCGAGAGGACCCCGCCCACGTCGAGCGCGATCGCCTTCGCAACGAATTGGAGGGGCGCCTTGCCGAGCGGGAGGGGCGCATCGTGACCCTTGCGGCGTCCAACCAAGCTGCGACAGCCCGGGTGATCGAGGTGGAGGAGGCGCTCCAGGAGAGGGTGAATCAACTCATCGAGAAGGACAGGGAGCTCCAGGAGATGGGCAAGGTCGTTGCCGCTTACGAGGGCAGCTCCGCGTTCCGCATCGCACGCCGGGTCCGTTCGGTCTTGCGCCATGCGGTTCCCGGCGGCTCGCGCTGGGACCGTCCCCTCGCGGCCGACCCCCACGGCGGGCAGCGGGAGCGCGACACTGAACGCGACGCTGCGCCGAAATGACATCGGCCGGGGGCGACAGTTCTGAGGGGGCGAGTCAGCATGACGGCCAGGAGCCGTCGTTTGCGCAGCTCAGGCGTGAGCTGGATGACGCGCACGTCCTTCTCGCCGGTATCCAAGGCTCAACGACGTTCCGCGCAGCGGCTAAGGCGAGCCGCGTGGCCCAGCGGCTGGTACCGCCGGGATCTCGCCGACGTCTGGTGGTGCGCAGGCTGCTGGGGCGGCGCGGACCGGGCGCGAGGACCGCGCCAGCTTCGGCCCTGGAGAGCCGGCGATCCAACCTGCAACGCCTGACCTCGCGTGCCGCACTTGACGGGCAGGCTTTCACGGTCGTGGTGTGGTCGAGACCGGGGGGAGACCTCCGGAGGACGCTCGCATCGCTCCGAGCCCAGACCTGGAGCCACTGGCAGGTGGCTCTGATGGAGCCGGCAGGCGCAGACCCGCCCGCCCGGCTGCCCGTCGATGACTCGCGCATCCGCCGCCATCGGGACGCTGCCGCCTCGAGCGCCATCGCCGGGGTGCTCGGCGAGTTGCCGGAACGGGAGATGGTTCTCTTCCTTGAAGCCGGCGACAGCCTCGCCCCCGATTGCCTCTACGAGATCGCGGCGACACTCCGGCGCGACCCCCTCCTCGACCTCGTCACCTGGGACGACGAGGTCGCCTCCGAGCCCCGCCACCGCCGCGTACGGCTCCGTCCCGCGTGGTCGCCGGAAACCCTGCTCTCCGCCAACTACCTGGACCGAGCCTTTGCCCTGCGCGCATCGAGCACACGCACGGCGGATCCGGCGGTCGCTGGGTCCGTGGCGGCGCTCATCTGGTGTCTCCTGCTCCACTGCGATCTCGCGGACCGGCAGGTTGCTCGGATTGCGCGATCTCTGAGCAGGGCCGCGCGTCCCCAGGGGATCTCCCCGCGTGATGCGACCGCGGTGGTGGGCGACGAGCTGGGACGGCGCGGCTGGCCGGCAAGAGCGCGCTGGGATGGTCACGCGGTGCGGGTCGAATGGACCCTTCCCTCCTGGCCGAGGCTGAGCGTCGTCATCCCGACCCACCACAACCGTGACTTCCTGGGCCCCCTCCTCCGGGGGCTGGCCGGCTCCGCCTACGCGGACCTCGAGGTGGTGGTCGTCGACAATGGTCCTCGCACTCCGGAGAACGAAGCCTGGTACGCCGATCAGCCGCTCCGTCCGACGGTCATCTGGTGGGACCGCGCCTTCAACTACTCGGCCGTCAACAACGCGGGTGCGCGGGCAGCGACCGGAAAGGTGCTGCTCTTCCTCAACGACGACATCGAGGTGGCGGACGACGACGCCTGGCTTCGCGAACTGGTGGGATGGACGACCGTCGACGATGTCGGGTCTGTGGGCATTCAGCTCGTCGCTCCCGATGGGCGGATCCAGCACGGCGGCGTCATTCTCGGGATGACCGGCTTCGCTGGGCACCTCTTCGCCGGTCTGCGCCCCGGCGCCTCGACCCTTCTCGGTCCGACGACCTGGTACCGAGATGTGCTCGCCGTAACTGCCGCCTGCGTCCTCGTCAGGCGCTCCGACTTCGATGCCGTCGGAGGGTTCGCTGAGGACTTCATCCTCTGCGGGAGTGACGTGGCGCTCGGGCTGACCCTCCGGCAGCGCGGCCTGCGCACCGTCTGCGTCCCGAGCAACGCTCTGACCCACCTCGAGTCGGCCACCCGGGGGGCCGAGGTGCCGGCCTGCGACTTCTTCGCGTCGTGGTGGCGGTACCAGCGATGGATCCGCTCGGGGGACCCGTACTTCCATCCCCGCCTCTCGCTCCAGAGTGCCGAGATCCGGTTGGGCAAGCCGGGTGAGCCGACGGCGGCCGACATGGCCGCCCCCTACCTCGGCCGCTCCCTGACCGTGTGGCACTCGCAAAACGACCTCGCCGTGGCCGGCATCCTGGCCCGCCGCTGCCGCATCGATCCCGCCGAGGTCGCGGCGGTCCGGACACTGCACCTGACGAGCTCGGCTTCGGCGGCTCCCCGAACGGTGAATTGGTTCATCCCGGGCATCGACAGCCCCTTCTACGGCGGAATCAACACTGCGCTGAGGATCGCCGCGAAGCTCGCCGGGGATCACGGGGTGGAGAACCGGTTCGTGGTCTGCGGAGGCGGACCGGAGGAATTCATCCGCAGCGGGATCGTCGCCGCTTTCCCGCAGCTCGCATCCTCCCCGGTCGTGATCGCCGAAACTGACGAAGCGCTGAGCCGGGTGCCCGACGCCGACGCCGCGATCGCCACCCTCTGGACCACCGCCTATCAGGTTGCGAGGCATCCGGGTGCGCGCCGGAAGTTCTACCTAGTGCAGGATTTCGAGCCGATGTTCTACCCGGCGGGGACGATCTATGCCCTGGCAGAGGAGAGCTACAGGCTCGGTCTCTACGGGATCTGCAACACCGAGAACCTGGCCCTGATCTACCGCTCCTACGGCGGGACGGCGATGCACTTCACCCCGGCCGTGGACACCGAGGTGTTCCACGCCAGCGGACGCGTCGAGCACGGTCCCGAAACCCCGCTCACCCTCTTCGTCTACGCCCGTCCCGGACACTGGCGCAATTGCTGGGAAATGGCGGAGGTGGCCCTCGACGAGCTCAAGCGGCGCTTGGGTGACCGCGTGCGCATCCTCGCCGCCGGGTCGTGGTCGATGCCGGACCCGGGCGACTCGCTGCCCACGACCGCGCATCTCGGGCTGCTCGACTACGCCGACACGGGCGAGCTGTACCGGCACTGCGACATGGGCCTGGCCCTCACAGTGTCCGAGCACCCCTCCTACCTGCCCCTCGAGCTGATGGCCTGCGGGGCGGCGGTCGTCGCCTTCGACAACCCCGCCGGAAGCTGGCTCCTCCGGGACGGCGACAACTGCCTGCTCGCGCCTCGAACCGTTGACGGCTTGGTCGACAGGCTAGAGGCGATGGCGGTTAACCCGACGCTCCGCCACCGGCTGGCCGAGCAGGCGATGAAGGACATCGTCGAGTGCAACTCCGACTGGGATGCCGCTCTGAGCGGCGTCTACTCCTACATGACCCACCCCGAGCGCGTCGGGGCCGCCGACGGCCTCGCCCCGGCGGAGCCGGCGGGAACCCACAGGGCACATCGTCGGGCGGCGCCGCCCGCGCGGCATGCCTGAGGAGCGACGCCCGGCATCCGCGTCGACGCGGCCCGCAGGCAGGGGCGCCCCGTCCCCGGCGGACCTGGTGTGGCGGGGGAACCGAGTGGCCGAGACCCCGGTTGCCTCCGTGATCATCCTGGTGATGGACGAGGTCGACCGACTGATCTCCTGTCTGGGGTCTCTCGTCGCGCTCCCGGAGGCCCCGCCGCACGAGATCGTGGTCGTGGGCAATGGGACACCCGTGGAGACCCTGGCCGCGCTGGCCCACCAGGAGTCGCTGGTGGTCGTCCCCTCCCCCGTCAACCTCGGTTTCGCGGGCGGATGCAACTGGGGGGCCCGATTCGCCCGTGGCCGGCACCTGGTCTTCCTCAACGACGACACCGAGGTCGAGGCGGGCTGGCTCCAGGCTCTCGTCGACGTGGCGCAGGGCGAACCCCGGGTCGGAGCCGTCGGCAGCCGGTTGCTGGCACCGGACGGCAGTCTCCAGGAGGCGGGATCCGTCCTGTGGCGGGACGCCGGGACCCACCAGGTGGGCCGTGGCCTCGCCCCGGGCTCATCGGCGTACGGCCGGGTCCGGGACGCCGACTACTGCTCCGGGTGCGGTCTGCTGGTCACGCGTGAGGCATGGGACGCCGTGGGCGGCTTCGACGAGAGGTACTTCCCCGCGTACCACGAGGATGTCGACCTCTGCCTCGCGCTGCGAGCCCACGGGTTCCGTACCGTCTACGCCCCCGGTGCCCGGGTCGTCCACTACGGCGGTGCCAGCCTGCCCGACGATCAACGGACCATGGTGGCCGTCCGCAACGGGCGGCGTTTCATCGCCAAGTGGGGCGACGCCCTGAGGGACTTCAACCCGCCGCCGGCCGGTCGCGACCGTGACGCGGCCGTGGCCGCGGCTATCCTCCGTGCGGAGCGCCGTCCACTGTCACCGCCGCAGCACGTGGCTGCGGCGCGTCACCCGCTCCCGCCTCCCACCGAGGTCGAGGCGCTGCAGGTCCAGTGGCGCGCCGTCCAGGCTGCCCAGAGCCTCAGGGACGACCTGCTCAATCAGCTGCGCAGGGACCCTACCAGGCTGGAGAGGCTCGGGCGGCTGTGGCGCCGGGAGGGTGCGGCCGGCGTGCTCCGTCGGCTGCAAACGCTACGCCAACCGCCGCACCGTGGGACGGGGCCCAGCCAGGTAGCCCTGGATGTCCAGTACCGCCGCTGGCGAAGCCGGACCGAGCCGGACGGCCGCGCGCTTCGGCAGCTGGCGGACGAGGCCCGGTCGTGGAGCGCGCCCGTGTCGATCGTGCTCCTCGTTCCCTCCCGGCCTGGTGACGAAGGCGCGGTCCGTGCGACCTTGCGATCCCTCCAGGACCAGCCCTACAAGTGGTGGCGAGCCGCGGCGTACGCCGATCCCGGTGGCCGCGCGACGCTCGGCGACGCTCGGATCACGTGGACGCCCCGCCAGCCCGGCGTCCACTGGGGGTCCTCCCTGCTCGATGCAGCGCGACCCATGCCGGGCGAGTACGTCGCCGTCACCAACCCGGGATTCCGGGTGACCCGCCATGGGCTGCTGGCGGTGGCGAAGGCTCTCCGGAAAGCGCCCGACGGCGACCTGATGTACACGGACTGGGACGAGATCGATACTCGGGGCCGGCGCGCGAGTCCGCATCTCGCCTACGGCTGGTCGCCGGAGCTGCTCATGGGCTGCGACCAGTTGGGGGGTCTGGTGCTCCAGCGCCTCGACCTCCTAGAGCGCGCCGGGGGGTGGCAGGAGGGCGACGTCCCCGCCGAGCTCTATGCGGAGCTGCTTCGCGCCTCGGAGCACGCGCGGGACCCGCGTCACCTCCCCGTGGTGGCCCTCTCCCGACCCGCGGGCTTCGCTCAGACACTGCCACTCGCATCCCGACGGCAGTGCCTCGAGGCCTGGGTCAGCTCGAGGGATCCCGGTGCCCGGGTGGAGATGGGGCGGGAGCCGGGGGTCACCGACGTCAGGTTCGACCTTGGACCTCCCCAGGACGTGGACATCGTCATCCCCACCCGGGACCGGCACGAGCTTCTCCGCCGCTGCCTCGACAGCCTGGAGGTGAGCACCTACCCGCGACGTCGCGTGGTCGTCGTCGACAACGACAGCGGCGAGGCGCAGACGCTGGAGTACCTCTCTCGGCTGCCCCACCGCGTCCTGACCCACCCCGGGGTCTTCAACTTCTCGGCGATCGTCAACCGGGGGGTGGCGGCCACCACCGCCCCCTATGTCGTCCTGCTCAATAACGACACGGTGGTGTGCACCCCCGGGTGGCTGGAGGCGATGCTGGAGTGGTGCGGACGCCCTGGCGTCGGCGCCGTGGGCGCCCGGCTGGTCTTCGGCGACGGGCGGGTGCAGCACGAGGGCATCGGCATCGGGATAGGCCGGGTGGCCGCGAACCTCGACCTCGGCTGGTCGGCGGTGCGCGCCTGCAGTGCGGTCACCGCCGCGTGCATGATGGTCCGGCGGGAGGCGTGGGATGCGGTCGGCGGCTTCGATGAGGGCCTGCCCGTCGCCTTCAACGACGTCGACTTCTGCCTGCGGCTCTGGCGGTCCGGCTGGCGGGTCGTCATGACCCCCCTCGCCGAGCTCCAGCACGACGAGGGCTCCAGCCGCGGGAGCCTCGCCTCGGAGGACGACTATCGCCGCTTCAGTGTCCGGTGGGGTGACGAGGACCTGCTTCGGGACGCGTTCCTCGGCCCGCATGTCGCCTGGCCGCTGCCGCTCACGCTGAGAATCCCGTCCAGGAGGTCACGGCTCGGCGGGGCGTGATGGGCGCGCCGGTTGGCGGCTGCCGCTGGGGCGAGGGGGCACCGAGGGACGATCACTGGAACCAGCCGGCGATGTCGACGACGGCATTGATGTTGCCCTGGTCGTTGTAGAGGTCGACGTTCCCGGAGGCCGAGAGCCCGACGATCACGAGGTTGGCGCGGTTCTGGCCGCCGGCGACGTTGAGGTCGCTGGCGACCGGAGCGGACGCGCTGGCCGGGTAGAGGGTGAAGAAGGTGCCCGCCGTCCCGTCGACGGCGGTGACGTTGGCGATCATCGCCACAGGGGGCGAGCTCCCCCCCGCCGCCGGCAGGCCATCGATCCCGGCCACCGGGATGGTGAGGGCGTCATCCGAGCCCAGGGTTTCGCCCGAGCATTCGGTGGTGTAGCCGATGCTGCCGGCGCTGCGGGTGTCACAGAGGCGCAGGGGGCTGATGGTGTAGAAGGAGGCGCCCTGGGTGCTCTCCTCGCCGTTGCCGAACCAGCCGTTGACGTCGAGGATGAAGTTGATGGAGCCCTGGGAGTTGTAGACGCAGACGTCCTGATGGGGGCCCAGAGGGGCCATCTCCCGGTTGGCGAGGTTGTCGCCGGCATTCACGTTGAGGTTGGAGAAGGCGGGGGAGCCGGTGGGGCACGCGTCGGAGCTATTGGGTGGCACCACGCTGAGGAAGGTGCCCGCGGAGCCGTGGACGGCGGTGAGGTTGAGGGCGACCGCCGCCGCGGTGCCGTTGGTGGGGACCGAGGCGGAGCAGGAGAGGTCGTCGGGGGGGCAGCCGGAGACCACCACCTTGGTCCACTGGTACGCCGCCAGGAGGTTGTCGCTGCTGGTCCCGGAGCAGTCGGTGCCGGTGCCGGCACGCGTGTCGCAGACGCGGAGTGGGGGGATGGGGTGGTAGAGGCCGGGGACCGCGGAGGTGACGGTGGGCGCGGCAAAGTAACCCTCGACGTCAACGGCGACGTTGATGCTGCCCACCGAGTTGTAAATGCTCACCTGGCCTGCCGTGCCCAGGGCGACCACCGCCAGGTTGGCCTGGTTGGTTGCGACGTTGACATTGAGGTTGGAGGCGGTGGGCACGGCGTCGCCGGCGGGGAAGACGGTGAGGAAGGTGCCGGCGGATCCGTTGATGTCGGTCACGTTGAGGACCACCGACTGGGCGTCGGAGGGCACCGACTGGTCCTGGGGGCCATCTACCCCGGTGACCTGGAAGCTCATAGACTGGTTGGGACCGAGGGTGTCCCCCGTGCACTCGGTGGTATAGCCGACGCTGCTGGCGCTGCGCGTGTCGCAGATCCGGTACGGCTGCACAGCCGTATAGGCGCCGGGTCCCTTCGGGCCGTTCCATAGCAAGCTTTCGTAGGCGGTGTCGAACTCATCGACATCCACGTTTGGCCACGAGCCGGAGGGAAAGCCTCCGTTGATCTCGTACTGCCAGGCCACCGTCGTGTTAGCACAGGGGGGCTCGTACGGGTTCCATGCGGGCGCGTTCGCTGCAGTGGGGGCGGTGCCGTTGCCGTAATCCGGCTCCAGTTCATCGCTCCAAAGGACGACGCTGGTGCCCAGGGTCGGCACGGTGCTCTCCGCCGAGCAGAAGTCGCCAGGGAACTGTGTCACGCCGTTGGGGTACGGATTCTCATAGAAGCCAGGCACGTAGCCGGTCGTCGACGACTCGAAGGCCGTGTACCAGCTCTCGATGTACGAGACGGAGATCGGGGAGGAGTTCTCGACGTCGCGGAAGATCGCCGTGCCCGGGGGCGCGCCGAGGCTCTGCGCCTCTTGGATTGCAGCCTGCGCGTCTGCCGTGCCGCTGCTGTAGACGACGCTGGAAGGGTCGGCGATGAGCATGACGTAGATGCCCTGCGAGGAGAGGTAGGAGACCTCGGAGGAAGTGAGCCCAGGGGTTCCACATGCATTCGATGTGCCCAGATAGCGTGCCATGAATTGGGGATTGCCCAGAGCTGACCGCGTTCCCGGCACCACGGACTGAGCCGAGCTGCAGCTGTCGATACCCCAGAGAGCTGGCGTTGCCTGTGCCGAGACCGGTGCAGCGCGCGTTCCCAGGCTCGCGAAGGTGATCGCCACCACACCGGCGGCGATCACGCGCCGGCCGCGTCCCGTGCGCCTCAGTCGGAGGATCACCGGCTCAGGCCTCGCAGCCTGCACCGCGAACGACGCTCACGGCGCGATTGATGCTCGTGATGCTAGTGACGCGGAAAGCGCGTCGCAGACTGTCACTCGAGCGCATGCGGCCAACCATGCAGCAGCGACCCACCAGGTGGTGCCGATGCAACACGACCGTCAGCGGATGCTATTTCGACTGTGACAACTCGCAAGCATCCGCATAAACGGCGGGCATCCACGCAGCGCGCCCGCACCACGCAGCCGGGGAGCACTCGCCGGGCGTGACGCGCTTGCCGCGTATGCGCCACGCGGCCAGGCGCTGCTATCATCGCGTCCGCGTGGTCGGGGATGTGCGGCTGGGCCGGTGCCCAGGCGAGCACACCGCCCGAGATGGAGGTACCAGGTGAAGGCGCTGATCCTGAGTGGGGGCACGGGCACCCGGCTCCGGCCCATTACGCACACCAGCGCTAAGCAGCTGGTGCCCGTCGCCAACAAGCCGATCCTCTTCTACGGCATCGAGGCCGTGGTCGCCGCCGGCATCACCGAGATCGGAATCATCACCGGTGAGACCGGGCCGGAGGTCAGAGCCGCGGTCGGCGATGGGTCCCGGTTCGGCGCCTCGGTGACTTTCATTCCCCAGGAGGCACCGCTGGGCCTCGCCCACGCGGTTCTCATCGCCAGGCCTTTCCTCGGCGAGGACCGGTTCGTGATGTACCTCGGGGACAACCTGATCCGGGACGGCATCACCGAGTTCGTCGAGGAGTTCCGCCGGCTGCAGCCGGACGCTGAGATCCTGCTGGCCAAGGTGCGCGAGCCGCAGCGCTTCGGCGTGGCCGAGCTGGAGGACGGGAGGGTGGTGAGGCTAGTGGAAAAGCCCCCGGTGCCCCGGAGCGACCTGGCCCTGGTGGGCGTCTACCTCTTCTCCCCGGCGGTGTTCGACGCCATCGAACGCATCCAGCCCAGTGCCCGCGGTGAGCTCGAGATCACCGACGCCATCCAGCGGATGATCGACGACGGAGCCCGGGTGATGCCCCACGTGATCACCGGATGGTGGAAGGACACCGGTCGCCTCGAGGACATGCTG
>Ga0182013_10004587_pt1 | contig 16525 bp, 16 predicted proteins | sample 612S2MmetaG_FD_120487 | JGI IMG/M metagenome (GOLD analysis project Ga0182013, IMG submission 120487) | Permafrost microbial communities from Stordalen Mire, Sweden - 612S2M metaG | ecosystem: Environmental > Terrestrial > Soil > Wetlands > Permafrost | place: Sweden: Stordalen | collected...
AAGCTCAACTTCAAGACCTCAATCTTCAAATTGGTCACTTCGGCCATCACCATCGGCGGAGGTCTTACCTCCGGTCGGGAAGGGCCGATTGCCCAGATTGGCGCCTCCACCGGAGCCAGCATCGCCAATCTCCTGAAGCTTTCCGCGCGGGAACGCAATATCGCCCTGGCTGCGGGATTGGGCGCGGGCATTGCCGCGATCTTTAAGGCACCGCTGGCCGGGGCCATCATCGCAGCGGAGATTTTCTACAAGGAGGACTTCGAGGTGGAGGCCCTGGTGCCCGCTCTAATCGCTGCCGTGGTTGGCTACACCATTGTCGGAGCCGCCGTGGGATTTCAGCCCGTGTTCACCCCCCCGCCCCAGGCGACGCAGTTCGACCACCCATGGTCGTTGATTTTATTTGCGTTATTAGGGGTCGGCTGCGCTCTGCTGGCGCGGTTCTTGTTCATGGTCTATTTTCACATTGAGAAGTTTTTTAGGCGTTTCCCTCTGTGGGCGGCCACAGCCATTGGCGGTTTCTGCACCGGCATCCTCGGTCTCCTGATTCCTTCCGTGGTTGGAACCGGTTATGGGTGGGCGCAATTTGCGATATCCCAAAACGTGCAGTTGTTGCCGCCGCTCATGTTGTTGCTGGCGGCGGTTGCTGAAATCGTGGGCGCGTCCTTAACATTAGGCTCAGGCAATTCGGGAGGCATCTTCGGTCCGTGCGTGGTCACCGGCGGCATGTTTGGCGGGGCCTTCGGTTATGGGGCGGCCTATCTGTTTCCTGCCGCAGTGCCGCATCCCGGCACTTACGCGATCGTCGGCATGATCGCCTTCTTTGCCGCCGCCGCCAAAGCGCCCATTTCCACGATCATCATGATATCCGAGATGACCGGCGGTTATGGGCTGTTAGGGCCGGCCATGTTCGCCGTGGTCACGGCGTTCATTCTCTCAGGGAAACGAACGATCTTTCCCGCCCAGGTCAACAGCCGTCTCGACTCCCCTTTCCATGCGGACGAGTTTGAGCCGATTGTGCTTCATCGGGTCAAGACTGCCGATGTCATGATTTACCTGCCTGTGTATGTGAACGCGAACGCCTCCGTGAGCGAAGCCATGAGTTTGATGGGAGATTATGGCTTGGCCAGCTTGCCTGTGGTGGAGCAGAACAAGTTGTCCGGACGGGTCACGCTCCTGGCCATCCATCGGGTCGCCGAGACGGAGCGTCAAAACGTGCAGGTCAAAGACATAATGTCTCGCGATGGGTCCACGGCTTATCCGGATGAAGACCTTTTCACCATTCTAAAGCGATTTGCCGCCAAGGATGTCGGCAATTTGCCAGTAGTGACGCGTGAAAAACCGGATCGTCCCATCGGACTGATTACCCGCTCCGGACTCTGGGCCGCTTTGGAAACGGCCAAGGAAGAACGCGCCGGACGCCTCGCCAGGACAAAAGCGGAAGCGCAGTCCAGCGAGCCAAGTCTGCCCGTTTAATGCTCGAAGCCGCCCGATCTGGAAAGGCTTCTTTACCACGTTTACGTTGCTAATGCACCGGCTGCCAAGTCCCGGGGAACCGTCGCTCTCCTTCAGAAAGGGGCTATTGTGACGCCTCACAGACCCGGTTCGCGATGCCCGCCACCTCTGCTTCGGGCATCTTGTTGAGCAATTTGGCCTGGAGGAACCCTCCGCGCAAATTGGCCACGTTTTCAAACCCGCGCCCGTGGAGAGCGCACGCGGCCAGATAACCGCGTTGCCCTTTCTGGCAATACGTTACAATCCGGCGGTCGTGCGGCAATTCCGCCAGACGGTCACGTAATTGGGCCAGAGGAATGTTCACCGCGTTTTTGAGCTTGCCGAATTCCTCCACTTCGTCGGCGTCGCGCACGTCCAGCAAGTATTCACCATCGGGTTGCCAAGTTTCCGGCGCCACGGTGGCAAGGTCACCCCGCGCAATATGGGCAGCCACAAATCCCGCCGTGTTCACAGGATCGTTCGCGGAACCGAACGGAGGAGAATAGGCAAGGTCAAGACTTTCCAGATCGAACACGCTCATCTTCCCGGTGATGGCTGTCGCCAAGACATCCACGCGTTTGTCAATACCGCTTTCACCCAAGACCTGGGCTCCGAGCAGGCGGCCGGTGCCTTCCTCCGCGACGATTTTGATCAGCACCGGTTTCGCGCCGGGATAATAGTGCGCGTGACTGTTGTCGCGCGTCAGGCTGGTGAAGAAGGTGAAACCCGCCTTCCTCGCCTGGGCGCTGTTCAGGCCGGTAAATCCGGAGGTCATGTTTAGAACCCTCACGATTGAGGTGCCCAAGGCTCCGGGATAGATCAGACGCGCGCCCGCCGCGTTGGCGCCGGCGATGCGTCCCTGGCGGTTGGCCGGGCCGGCCAGAGCAATGCGCGCCCGCGCGCCAGTCAAGGCGTGCATCGTCTCCGCCGCGTCGCCCACGGCGTAAACATCCGGGTCGGACGACTCCAGACGGCCATTGGTTTTCACCCCGCCGGTTTCACCTATCTCCAAGCCCGCCGCCCTCGCCAACTCCACTTCCGCTTTCACACCCACGCTCATCAGAATCAAATCTGCCGGCAACCGGCTGCCATCGGCGAACTCCACCCCGTCGGCGGTGAACCGCGTTGCGTCGGCGCTGCTTTTAAAGTCGAAATCGTCGCGCCGGATTTGATTCTGTAGGTGAATCGCCATGTCGCGGTCCAGCAATGGCAGAATGTGCGGATTGCGCTCAACAATGGTGACGTGAAGGCCGCGATGGTGAAATGCCTCCGCCATTTCAAGTCCGATAAATCCGCCGCCGATGACGGCCGCATGACGTGGTTGTCGTTCGTCCAGGAACGCAGTGATGCGGTCCATGTCCGGGATGTCGCGCAATGTGAAAACTTGCGGCAAGTTCGCGCCTGGAATGGGCGGCACGATTGCCGTCGCGCCCTGGCTCAGGATGAGTTTGTCGTAAGGCACGTCGCGCTGCGTGCCCTCCGGTTCCTTGACACGGATTGTTTTCACGGCGCGATTGATCGAAAGAACTTCGTGGTTGACGTGTGCGCGAACGCGCGAGCGTTCCCAGAATTTTTCGAGTGTCATGACGATCAATTTGGCGCGGTCGTTAATTTCGCCGGCGATGAAATACGGGAGGCCACAGTTGGCAAAGGAAATGTAGGGACCACGCTCGAAGATCTGGATGTCGGCGTTTTCATCAACTCGCCGTGCTTTGGCGGCGGCGGAAGCGCCCCCTGCGACGCCCCCGACAATCACTATGCGGTGAGGTTTGTTCATAATTCAGACTCCGCTTTTGCCGCACAACAGGAGCCGCCGCTTTGGGCGTGATTCCACGGCATTTTCGCCAGCAGCAGCGCCATTCCGCATGTTCCCGTGATCCCGGCAAACACCAGACCACAGCCAGTGACGAGCGGGATAATGGCAAAAAGAGAGTTGGCGGCGAGCGCAAGAACCGCGCCCACGGCCGAAATCAGGCCGACGGTGATTTGCACCTGGCGCATCAACGGCAAAACTTTGCGCTTGCCGCGATTGACCGGCAGCCCCGCGTCCATCCAGCCCTGCGTGCCTCCTTCGACCAGCACGCAGCCGTGAATCCCGGCCCGTTCAAGCCGTTCAATCGCCTTGCTGGCGCGTCCTCCAGACTGGCAGAGCACATATACCGGAATTCCCTCCGCACCACACTCCCGTCGGAAGGCGTCCGGATCGAGGTTGTCGAGGGGAATCAGCTTCGCGCCCGGCACATGCGCGGCGGCGAACTCGCCCGGAGTGCGGACATCCAGGAGTTGGGCGGGACCGCCCTCCGCCAAGCGACGCTGGAGTTCGAGCGGTTCAATGGAACTTTTGGCTTGCAAAGCATTCATATTCATTATATGAGTATATAACTATTCAAGAATATGTCAACCGGAAAGATCAACCATTTGTTGTCCGAGAACCAGCTGGAGCAGGTTGCCCTCCGCTTCCGCTTGCTGGGCGAACCGATGCGCCTGAGGATTTTGCAGGCCGTGTGCCGCCAGCCGCACACGGTCAACGAGATTGTGACGGCGGTCGGCGCGACCCAGGCCAATGTTTCCAAGCACCTCGCCTTGCTGGCCGGAGCCGGCATCTTGGCGCGCCAAAAGGAGGGTCAGCGGGTTTTTTACGGCATGAAGGATCAGTTGGCCTTGAAGCTGTGCGAATTGGTTCACAAACATCTCTCGCCAGGAACGCCCACTTCTTCCGCCCCATTTCGGAAATAACTCAGACCCGATGTAGAGACAGCGCCAGAGTTGCGCGTTTATACAGATTCCTGGCATACTCATGCGTCGTGCATGTTTATTTCTGAATTATATGAACTCGGCCCACAAAACCAGTCATGCCTCAGTTCTGAGGGTTTTTCAATCGAAAGACCAGACCAGGGCGTTCTACAATAAAATCAGCCGCGTCTATGATCTGCTGTCCGAGCGCAGCGAGGCACCCATGCGCAAGGCGGGATTGGAGTTGTTGTGCGCGCGCGCCGGAGAAAGCGTTCTGGAAATCGGTTTTGGCGCCGGACACAGCCTCGTAGCGCTTGCGAAGGCTGTCGGGCCAAAAGGCACGGTGTTCGGCCTCGATCTGTCGGACAAGATGCTACAGCGGGCAAAAGCGACCCTCGCCATGCTCAACCTCCTTGGACGCGCCCGGCTGCGCTGCGCTGACGCGACGCAACTCCCTTACGAGGTCAACAGCATGGACGCGGTGTTCATGAGTTTTACGCTGGAATTGTTCGACACGCCGGAAATCCCGAAGGTGTTGCGCGAGTGCAAGCGCGTCCTGCAACCGGGCGGGCGCATCGTGGTGGTGGGCATGTCCAAAGACGCCAAACATGACCCGCTGGTTGGTGCTTTTGAATGGACGCACGAACACTTCCCAAACTTCCTTGACTGCCGCCCCATCTATGTGCGGGAAGCGCTGGAAAAGGCGGGGTTCAAAATCGAAAGCGCGCTGATGAAACACATGTGGATTCCGGTTGAAATCGTCCGAGGCGCCAAAACGACATTGTAAATCAGCAAAAACGACAGTGCAGTGCGTTTGGAAAAAGACAGGAGCACACATCCCACGCGGCGTGGGGTTGATCAGGGAAGAAACAGGATTCGCAGCCACAGAATCCGACAGTTTTTCTGATTTTCGTAACATGCTTTAAATCAACAACATATAGAATGAGTTTCTTGAGAGCCAATTACAAGCGACGCATCCGCAATGCGCCGCTTGTCTTCCCCGGCAAATTTGCCATCATTGCCATTTCCTCCGGCGCAAAATAGTCTTTGGGGCATGTCTTCCTCTGCGACCCAGACGGCTTGCCAGTGGTTGCGCACCGGGGACGAAGTGTTTCCCGCGATGCTGGCGGCCATTGACGCGGCACAGGCATCCGTCTGTCTGGAGATTTACATTTTTGCGCCAGGACCCCTCGGCCAGCGGTTTCGCGAGACGCTGATCCGCGCGCAAATGCGTGGTGCGCGGGTGCGGGTGCTCATGGATGCCTTCGGCTCCAGGGGTTTGCCCGGCGATTTCTGGGATCCGTTGCGGGCCGTCGGCGGCGAGGTGCGCTCGTTCAATCCCGCCGCTTTGATGCGACTGTCGTTTCGCAATCATCGCAAGCTGCTGGTTTGCGACAAGCAGGTGGCATTTGTCGGCGGCTTCAACATCGCCCACGAATACGAGGGCGACGGCGTTCATGCGGGCTGGCGCGATCTGGGGTTAAAGCTGGAAGGCCCGCTGGCGGCCCAATTGGCCGTCTCGTTTGAAGAAATGTTCGCGCGCGCTGAATTCCGGCACAAACGTTTCACGCGCCTGCGGCGCTTCAGCGTGGACAAGTCCGCCATTTGGCCATCCGAACAGATTCTCTTCAGCGAACCGGGCCGGGGACGCAACCCGATCGAACTTGCGTTGCGCGGGGATCTGGCGACCACGCGCGATGTGCAGATCATGGTGGCCTATTTCCTGCCGACGTGGCGGTTGCGGCGCGATCTGGTCCGGATCGCGCAACGGGGCGGACGCGTGCAGTTGATTCTGCCGGGAAAATCCGACGTGCCGTTGTCGCTACTGGCCGCCCAAAGCCTCTATCGCCAGCTCTTGATACACGGCGTAGAAATTTATGAATTCCAGCCGCAGATTCTCCACGCCAAACTAATTATTGTGGACGACATCGTCTATGTGGGCTCTTCGAACCTTGACCAGCGCAGTCTGCGGATCAACTACGAGCTGATGATTCGGATTCAAAATGCGCAAATCGCCGGGGACGCGCGCGCAATTTTCTCCGGGGACCTGCACCAATGCCGGCGCATTTATTTCGAACAATGGAGCAAGGTCCATCCGTTCTGGCTGCGCCTCAAGCGGCGTCTTGCCTATTATCTTCTAGTGCGGATTGATCCCAACCTGGCCCGGCGTCAATGGCGCTCCCTCCCGGAGTGAGGATGAGCGGTGTGTGCGCCTCACGGGATGTGGTTCTGGAGGATAGAATCTGCCCGAGCCTTGCCAATTTGTAATGTCTGGGAAAGGGGTCCGTCATCCCCGTGTGGCATTTTGTAAACATCAGACCGGATGCCGGTTGACAAGAACAATTAACGAAAAGAAGAAACATGATGAAAATTAGAGCCCAAAAAATTATTGCCGCCCTGTTTACCGGCGGCCTGGCGCTGGTTGCGGGTGTGAGCATGATGCCCATCGCCCACGCCAGTGACCAACCGTCTGCGAAGACCCAGTCCATGGGCCTTGTTATGGATAATCACGCGCTGGTGCGGGACGCAAAGGCAGGCGTCAGTTACGCCGATGTCGTCAAAAGAGTCATGCCCAGCGTGGTGAAAGTTGAAGTCACCACCGCGGCCAAAGAAACCTCGATGGACATGCCCGGTCTTCCAAACAATCCGCGAATGCGCCAGTTTTTCGGCAACCCGTTCGGAGGCGGACGGCAAGGGTTCATCTCACCGCCCATGCACGGACTGGGTTCCGGCGTTATCGTGACCAAGGACGGCTATATTCTCACCAACAATCATGTGGTGGACGATGCCGACAAGGTGAAAGTCACCTTGCAGGACGGGCGCGAATTCACGGCCAAAGTGGTCGGCAAGGACAAGGAGTCCGATGTTGCCGTGGTGAAGATTGAGGCGCATGACCTTCCCGCCATCACTTTGGCGGACAGTTCCCTGATTCAGGTGGGCGACGTCGTTCTGGCCGTCGGCAACCCTTTCGGCCTGGGCCAAACCGTGACCATGGGCATCATCAGCGCCACCGGTCGCGCGGCCATGGACCTGAAATATCAGGACTTCATCCAAACTGACGCGGCCATAAATCCCGGCAATTCGGGCGGAGCTTTGGTGGACACTGATGGACGGTTGATCGGCATCAATACGGCCATCTACAGCCAGAGTGGCGGCAGCGAGGGCATTGGCTTGGCCATTCCCACCGACCTGGCCCGCGAGGTCATGGTGAGCCTGGTCAAGGACGGCAAGGTGACCCGCGGCTATATCGGCGTCCATATTCAGCCCCTTACGGCTGCCCTGGCCAAGGAGTTCGCTTTGAAAAGCGACCAAGGCGCGCTGATTGATGAAGTCGTGCCCAACGGCCCGGCCGCCAAGGCGGGCTTGCAAAACGGGGACGTTATCCTGCAATTCAACGGCAAGGCGATTGCCGATGCTCGCCGACTCTCCTTGGAAGTGGCCAGCGTGGCTCCCGGTGACAAAGTCCCCGTGGGCATCTGGCGCGACGGAGCGGCCAAGACCGTTGACGTGGTGGTCAAGGACTTGCCCGGCCAGGCGCAACTGGCCAAGGATGATTCCATCCCATCGGACGCCAACGACACACTCCAAGGGGTGGCCGTGACCGACTTGAGCGCCCAGGAGCGCCAGCAATTCTCCGTCCCCGGAAAAATCCAGGGCGCGGTCGTCACCGAGGTGGATCCGTCTTCGGCGGCGGCGGACGCCGGGCTGAAGCCAGGGGACGTGATCATGGAGATCAACAAGCAACAAGTGAAATCGGCCGACGACGCCGTCAAACTTACCTCAAACGCCAAGGACAGGACCACTCTCCTCCATGTTTGGAGCAGTGATGGCAGCCATTATCTGGTGGTGGATGAAAGCAAAGCAGGTTAATCCTGCCGGCTTGCAAGAAACAACACACCCACCCGCATTCGCACCTGCGAATGCGGGTGGGTTTCTTTTTGGGGAAAACCAGACGCTGAGGAACGGCGTGGCTGTGGCCAGGATCGGACCGGTTTTTGCCGGTTTTCAGTTCCTTGTCCCGACAGTTCGCTCTGATTGAATTCAAAGCGTCGTTCGTTTCGTACCGTTTTCTTCGGCAGAAAGAGATTAACAGGCCCGCTTCACTACGCAATACTGGGCGGAACTTTTTGCCAGGTGACTGTCTTTCAAATCAGATCCTCATCTCGCTGACGGCGATGTTCAGTTACCTGAACTTCCGTTATTTCAAACTGCCGGCCACGATCGGTGTGATGCTCATTGCCCTTCTGGTCTCGCTCGGATTGATCGGCGCCGGACATTTTGCGCCATGGATCCGCGATGGCGCGGAACGTTTGCTCGGGCGCATTGATTTTGACAAAACGCTGATACAGATGGTGAGTTTTCTCCTGTTTGCCGGCGCGCTCAATATCGACTTGAACGATCTGATCGAGCAAGAGGGCGTTATCGCTCCTCTTGCCATTGCGGGCGTGGTCATCTCCATGTTCGTCTTTGGTACGCTGGTTCATTTTGCGCTCGGCTGGGTTGGGCTTGAACTGAGCTATGCCTGGTGCCTGCTGTTCGGCGCGCTGATTTCACCGATCGATCCGGTGGCGGTGATCGGGATTCTGAATGACGCGAAAGTGCCGCACAATTTGGAAGTCCAGATCGCCGCGGAATCGCCGTTCAACGGCGGCATCGGCGTGGTGGCGTTCATCGTCTTGCGTGAAATTACGGTGACCGGCCAGCACGCATCGGCGGCACAGATTGGACGGCTTTTCCTCGAACAAGCGGTCGGAGGAGCAGTCTTCGGACTGGTCATCGGCTGGATCGCCTATCGTCTGTTGAAAAGCGTGGATAACTACCGCGTGGAAATGATGCTCAGGCATGCATCCGCCGGTTCACCGGTTCTCTCATGATGACGTCAGTTTCGCGGGTCGGGTCGGTCCGAGATGGGGTGAAAACCCCATAGTGTCCGCGAGCATTCCGTCTTACTGTCGTGCTATGAAAGAAAACGAAATCACACATTTGGAAGGCCTTGAAGATCACCTTGTTCTGACGCAGACGTCCGATTTTTCTCAGGGAATTGGCGTGTCTTCGGGACAAGCCGCTGGGAAAAATGAACTGTCTGCCGCAAAGAAGAGAAGGCTAAAATCAACCCCCGGAAAACTCGAAGGACTGCACGGAAAAGCCCAGCTTCCTTTGGGTGCTGAGTAGGCGAGCCTTGGGGCCGGCTGGTAATCACTTTTCAGGAACGATGCCCTGAGACTATCCAATGGCATCCTCAACATCACACCAGTTCTTCGTATTTTTGATAACACAACGAGGGCGTGCCATGAACTCAGTGCAAAATGGAAAAGGCGACCGCCCCAGGAACAATTGGGGTCCGAATTGGTACGCAAAATACGATGCCGTCGATTGGTGCCGACGGCCGATCAAACAGGAATCACACGCTCATAACGGAGCCGCGATCATGGAGGTCAACGGCAAGAGGCACGAGGATGCGGACATTTGCAAGGCAAACAACTCAGTATTGAAAACAGAGCTAAGTCCTGAGTCAATTAGTTCCTGATCCTCGATCTCCGACTCATCGCTGGGGGGAACACCTCATAGCGTCCGCAGCGCCTCTCGGCCATCTTAACCCCAGAACAAATGGCACGCTCAGTGCCCAAGAAAATAGAAGAAATATGAAAAAGAAGAACCGTAGAATCGCATGTTTGTTCGGGTTGACGGCCGCGCTGGCAGCCGGCTGCACGGTATCATTCGAGCCCGCAAGGGTCTATGTGCCCCCGCCCCAGGTGGTGGTGACGGTCGGCATGCCGGACTCTTACGTCTGGGATGGTGTCGAATACGTCGGCGTGGTGGGCGACCAGTATATGTACCTGGGACCCGAAGGGGTTTGGCTGGTCTGCGACCCCGTCCGTCTCGGCCGCTTTCACGGGTGGGAAGGGGGTCATCCAGATTGGCGCAGGACGGCTGTTCGCAACGTCGGACCGAACGTGCGCGGGAGAGCGCCGGAGAGGAGGGAAGAAAGAAACGACGGCGGGAGGTAGTCCAAAGAATTGGAGACATGGAGCGACTGTGCTGCTCCAATAAATGGTGTGCGGTCTGCTGGCTATGAAGGAGCGATCGAAGATGGCCGGTGCATGTCATGCCGTTGAGGCTGCTGGGGCGAAGGCATCGCCTATTTCTACACAAATTCCATCCAGCAATGCCGCGTGGGTGGAGGCATCATGGATGAATGCCTCTAAAAGTATTCTTGAAAAGCTATGAAAAGAACAACTGTTTTGCTGGCGGACGATCATACGATCGTGCGCGAGGGCTTTCGCAAGATGCTCGAGCTGGAAGAAGACCTGGAAGTGGTCGGCGAAGCGCAAGACGGCCGGCAGGCGGTTGCCTTGGTCAAAAAACTCCACCCTGACGTGGTGTTGATGGACATCGCAATGCCTCAGCTTAATGGTCTGGAAGCCGCACGCCAGGTCCACAAGGATTTCCCGGCAACCAAGGTGCTCATTCTCTCCGCGCACAATGACGATGCGTATGTCAAAGCGGCGACCGATTCTGGCGCGGTGGGATTTCTGCTTAAACTGACCTCTTCCCAAGATGTCTGCCGTGCGATTCGGGAAGTTCAGAAGGGCAATACATTTTTCAGTCCCTCCATCTCCAAGCGTCTTGATCAGCTCTACCCGACATCGCATGATCGCGCGGGAGTGCTCCTGAGGAAATCAGCCCAGTTGACATCGCGCGAGATGGAAGTGCTCCAGTTGGTGGCCGAAGGCAACGCCAACAAGGAAACCGCCGCGGAACTGGGCATCGGCATCAAGACCGTCGAGAAGCATCGCGAGTATCTCATGGAGAAGCTCGACATCCACGATACCGCCGGTCTTACCCGTTATGCCATCGGCGCAGGCATCATCGAGAGCAGTGTCCAGTTGACCATCGTTTGAGGATAAAATTGAACTTCTTCGAAGCGCGTTCAACGAAGCGCGTTCAAGTTGCGCGTTCGCCGCACCACATCCAAGCTCCCGCCCACTGTCCTTGCCTGGCAGCGGGCTTCTTTCATCAAATCAATCAACACCCATCGAGCCAGCGATGCGTCGGGATCCCTCAACCTGGATGGAGAGGAGAAGATTTGTCGCGGTTCGGTTGATCTCATTCTCAATCCCGACCAGATCCCGGCCCTAAATCCCGGGTCGGAGTGAGTTTAAACCATGATCTTCGCCCGCCCGCCGCAGGCGGTGGTGACCATCACAAACGGCTCCGGCTTAATCGGACGATAAACCAGCGATAAACGAGCGGGATTTTTCGCCGCGACAGCATCTCCGTCGGCGTCATTTCCAGGTGACAATTTCCGGCTGCTTGCGAGGGACGAGAGGTGTTTCGCCGACGGGCACGCCCACAATAATCGGCGCGATGGCATTCATTTCAACAGGGATCTTCAATTCAGTCTTCCACTCCGGCGTGTTCAGCGCCGAGACCGCAAAGCCGATCACGCAGGTGCCAAGACCTCTTGCGCAGGCGGCAAGCATCAGGTTTTCCGCTGCCAGCCAGCAATCCGCCGCGACAAATGGCCCCTGGAATTTGCCGCAGATGACGATCAGTGTGCCAGCGTTGTAAAAAACATGGAAATCCGGTTTGTTGACCTGATCAAGCGAATGCCTCGCGTGTTGGGAATCGGAACCCTGCGCCTCACTGCGCACCATTTCTTTAGTGCTGTCCGACAAACGGTCCAGAAGGTTTTTATCCTGAATGACGGCAAATGACCAGGGCTCCTCGTGCATGGCGGTGGGGGCGTGTACGGCGGCGTCGAGCAGCGAGCGAACGACGGCCTGCTCGATTGCCCGAGGCATATAGTTGCGCACGGAGCGGCGATGATAGATTGCATCCAGCACGCTCATGGAAACTTCAGGCTTGGCGGCTTTAGGTGGATTGGTCACAGTTTTCATCATTCAGAGGATTTCTGTCAGGCGTTCTTCAAACGGCAGCTTGCGGCTGATGTTCCTGTGCATCGTTGTAATTATGGGCCGACAATTTCCGCGATCATCGTGCAGTGTTGGCTCTCGTAATTGCAACGTGGAATCGGCATGACCATTCGGCATCGCAGTTCGCATCTCCTTGATATTAAAGGTCCGGATTATGCAGCGACGGCGCTGCTTGGCGCACTTTCCGAACCCAGCCATGGAAGATATTCCGGGCAGCTTCCGCCGTTTCGCCGGGGTCAACCGATTCCGTGACGGTTTCCGCCTTGGGCAGCCAGCTTGCTGCGACATGCTTTTCCCTGGCCCGCAGGCTCGTGGTGCGGAGAAACGACTCCAAGCGTACGACCAGCCGTCCTGCACCGTCGTCGTAGGTTGCGTCGGCGGACGCGCACACTTCACAGGCTCCATCAGGCGTATCCACCGTCCCGATAATTTCACTTGTATCGATGACTCGTTTCATATTTCAAGCAAGTTGAACCGATGACGGAATTGCATTTCTTCATGCACATCTTTTCGCTGCTCTTTGTCTATGCGAAAATAATCGAAGCAACGGCGGGGAAGCAATGGGGTAAAACCCTACCGGGCGTCTCCAAGCCAAACCCGATGCTACCGAACTCATCAAAAACATGATGGCGGGAAATCTGATGACACCCTCCGGCAAAACACCGTCGCCGTCTGGAGTTGTGCCTCCAAACGGAGCTAAATGGATATCTGCCGCCCGATTTCAACCACCGCATCGGAGGGCAGCCGGGAATATTCACTCAAATGAGTGGAGTTGCGCTGCATCATTACGAAACAAGCCACCATCCATTTCGGCAAACCTTTGCCGTCGTCGCGGGAGAGAATGGTTTCGTGACCAACATAATAGGTGATGTCAGAAAGATCGATGCCGCAGCCACACGCATGGGCCTGCCCGATTAGCGCCGGAATATCAGGGCGCTCCATAAAACCATACCGGGCCGACGCCCGCCAAAACTGAGGGGCTATTTCCGTTATTGCAAGGCGTCCGGTATCGTTGACCCACGGGACAGACTCCGTGTCCACCGTGAGCACGAACAGGCGTTGGTGAAGCGCCCGGCTGTGGTTGAGGTGCCACACCATCAACGGAGGGACGTCCTCCTTGGTGCGTGTGAGAAAGACTGCCGTTCCCGGCACCCGGGGAATTTGTCTTTGCGCAATATCCGCCATGAATGCGCCGATAGGAATGACCCCCTTCTGAAGACGTGCGGAAACAGCTTTGGCTCCACGGTGCCAGATGAGCATGATACCATAGGCAAATGCCGCCAGGAGGAGAGGCACATATCCGCCCGAGGCAATCTTCGAAGAATTGGCGGCAAAAAAAGTCACATCAACGATGATGAATGCGCCGGCGATTCCCCCGGCCCGGAGAACGCCCCATCCCCAGACTTCGCGCATGGCGATAAAAAGCAGCGCCGAAGTGGCCAGCATGGTGGCGGAGACGGCAATGCCGTAGGCCGCCGCGAGATTGTCCGATTTGCCGAACGCCAGTGCGAGGCCACAGGTGACAACCATAAGGGTCCAGTTGACCGCTCCCACATAAATTTGCCCGTAACCCTCAGCGGAGGTCTGGGTGATTTTCAGGCGCGGCAGCCAGCCAAGCTGAATGGCCTGGCGCGTCATCGAGAACGCGCCGGTAATGATCGACTGGCTGGCGATGATCGTGGCAATGGTCGCGAGCACAACAAGCGGAATGAGCAAAGCCGACGGGCAGAGCCGGTAGAAAATATTGTCGGACGTTGGCGCTCCCTCCAGGACCAGGGCGGCCTGGCCCGAGTAATTCAGGACGAGACTCGGAAAGACCAGAGCTGACCAGGCAAGGCGGATGGGCCGCGCGCCAAAATGTCCCATGTCCGCATAAAGCGCTTCCGCGCCGGTCACACAAAGGAAGACACCTCCGAGCACCAGAAATCCCGTCACCCCGCTCGAGTGCAGATAAGAGATTGCATAAATCGGGTTGATCGCAAGCAGCACCGAGGGATGCCTCGCAATTCCCCAAATGCCCAGAAGGCCGATCGTCACGAACCAGGTCAGCATAATTGGGCCGAACGCCCTGCCGATCCGCGCCGTTCCCTGGGACTGAATGAAAAACAGGGCGACCAGAATCACGACCGCGGAGGCAAGAACATAGGGCGAGAACAAAGGCGCGACGATATTCAACCCTTCCACCGCCGACAGCACGGAAATGGCGGGAGTGACGGCCCCATCGCCGTAAATCAGCGCGGCGCCCAGAAGGCCGAGTGCGACGATGACGGGGCGGGGCTTGAGTTTGACACCGAGCAGCGACATGAGGGCGAGAATTCCTCCCTCGCCATCGTTGTCGATGCGCATGGCGAACGAAACATATTTGATTGTGGTCACGATGATCAAGGTCCAGATGACCAGCGAGAGGGTACCGAGAATTACGGCTCGATCAGGCTTGCCGCCGGTGAGGGCCAGCACTGTCTTCAAGGTATAGAGCGGACTGGTTCCTATATCGCCGAAAACAACCCCCAATGCGGAGAGGCTCAAGGCTTGGAGGCTCGACTTGAATGCAGGCCGGTTTCCAGTTTTGGGAATCATGTCAGACAGTGACTGGCTGCCGCATCCCCGGACAATCCCGCCCGGTCAATCACGCGATCCTCGGCCAGCAGAACGGTGATTCGTTTCATAGACATTGAAGTTTGGCTCCATCGGACTCCCATCAACCCTCTCCCCGCGCAGCGTTGCCGGTCGGGATTTGTGCGATAATGGTGGTGCCCTTGCCCGGGGCGGACTCGACAGCCAGGCTGCCTCCCACCATTTCCAAGCGTTCTCTCATGCCGAGCAGTCCCAGGCGTTTGTTTCCCCGGGCCAGCATTACACGTTTCATGTCAAAGGACTTTCCGTCGTCCTTTATTTTCATGCAAATGTAATCGGGCTGTTTCTCGATGCTCAATTCCACCTGGCTGGCACGGGCGTGATGGGCCACATTGGTGAGTGCTTCCTGGGCGATGCGGAAAAACACCGTGCGCCGGGCCGTGTCCAATTGTTCCACCCCGGCAAAGGCCGTTAAATGAGTTCGGACCCCAGTTCGCGCCGTAAAGCTTTTCATGAACGAATGCAGGGCGGCCACGAGTCCGAGATCATCCAGCACCGCCGGACGCAATTCGCGGGCGAACTGATGCACGATGTCCACCGATTTTTCCACCAACTTTTGCGTGAGGGCGATGTTACGCGCAAAGCCCTCGGGGTTGATCCCAGCCTCCTTTTTCAGGGTGGCCAGGCGGATGTTGATGCCCGTCAAAGTCTGGGCGATGACATCATGCAACTCGCGGCTGAGGCGCTTTCGCTCCTCTTCCTGGGCGTGTAAAGCTTGACGGGACAAATGCCGCAACTCTTCTTGCATGGAGCGCGACTGTTCCAATAACTGGCTATAGTGTTGCTTGCTCTTCTTGAGGGACTCCTCCACCGATTGCCGCCGGACAATCTCCTGTTTCAACTCCCGGTTCGCCACCGCCAGAGCCTCCAAACGGCGTTGCGCCTCCTCCGACTCCTTGAGGGCGGTGAGGTCTGTGACCACTACCCGGCACCATTTGCGCGGGCTGCTGACGGAGATTGAGGCGGTGCCGTGGAAGTTGGCCCAGAACGAGGAGCCGTCCTCTCTCCGAAGCGTCGTCTCGAAGACCTGTTTTCCTGCCCCACTGAACACCTGTTTAAGAAAGGCCAGAAAGCCCGGACGGTTCGCCGGGGCGACAAAGGGCGGCAAGCGCTGATTGATGAGCCGGGATCTTGCCGCGCCCAACAGGGCGGCTCCGGTCAGATTTATCTCCAAGATCCGCCCTTGTTCATCCAGGGACAAGTAGCCAACCGGAGCGAAATCGTAGAGGTCGGCATATTTCGCCAGCAGCACTTCCATCCTGTCCCGTGATTCCTGGAGCTCGGCGTTTTGCATTTCCAGTTCCACTTGGTGGACCTGCAACTCATGGAGCAGCCGTCGGGTGTCCACTCCGGAGGTCGTCTCTCCAGTCTTCGACCTCTTGTTCTTCCGCCGTTTGCGCAACTGAGCTTCAGCGCGACGATAAAGTTCAGCCATCATGGGACGCTGTTTCTGCTGGTTGTAGAGATCCCGCAGTTCGGCGGGATTGGCGGCAATGTCCGGTTTTCTCTTCATGGCGCGGCCTTGTCGCCCGGCGCGCCGTCCATGACCAAGGCAAGAATCTCCTGTAGTTTGCCAGCATCAAAGGGTTTTTCCAAGGCGGCCTTGAATCCATGGCGTCCAGGTTCCAGAATCACCGGGCTTTCGATGTATCCGCTCATGGCAATGGCCTTCACGGCGGGGTCAATCTTGAGCAACGCCTGAATTGCTTCCTGGCCACCCATCCCCTCAC
>Ga0182013_10004589_pt1 | contig 16516 bp, 15 predicted proteins | sample 612S2MmetaG_FD_120487 | JGI IMG/M metagenome (GOLD analysis project Ga0182013, IMG submission 120487) | Permafrost microbial communities from Stordalen Mire, Sweden - 612S2M metaG | ecosystem: Environmental > Terrestrial > Soil > Wetlands > Permafrost | place: Sweden: Stordalen | collected...
AGGAGCTTCGACTGTGCTGCCGACAGAATGACGCAGCGCGGAATACCACCCACGAAAGGTCTAGAACATGCCCTTCGATTCAATGAACGTCGGCGTCAGCGGAATGGACGCCTATCAAGCGCAGATCGATGCGATCTCGAACAATATCGCCAACGTCGGCACGACGGCTTATAAAGGCCAGAGCCTGAACTTCCAGGATTTGCTTTACCAAACCCAGCAGGCGGCCTCCGCACCGACGACGACGAGCGGCGGGGTCAACCAACAACAGATCGGACTTGGCGTCAAAGTCGGTTCGACCGATACCGACATGAGTCAGGGCGGTGTCCAGACGACGGGCATCAGCACCAATATGATGATCAACGGCGACGGCTACTTCATTCTCGCCAACGCGGATGGAACCGGAGCCCCGACGTACACGCGCGACGGGGATTTCTCGCTCAATGCGAACGGTTTGCTCTACGATCCGTCGAGCGGCAAGGGCGTCATGGGCTTCATGTCCGGTTCGGCGGGAGCGATCGCCCAAAACGGTTCACCCATCGCCGGAACGGGTTCACCTAGCCCCATTACGATTCCGATCGGCCTCAAGTCGATAGCCACCGCGACGGGAGCCACGAACGCCGTCAAGACCGGACCGACCGGCGATAAAGTGTACGACATGAGTTACGGCGGTAATCTCGACTCGACACAATACGCGACCGCCGTGAGTACCGCTGCTGCTAACACTGCTGCCGCGACTTCTAGCGCTAATGGTGTACTGGCCGCTTATACGACGGCTAATAGCTTGGTCACCGCCGCGAGCACTGCCGCGAGCATTGCCCAAACTACTCCCACAGCGGCTAACCTTGCGGCCTCTGCCACCGCTGCTACGGCTGCCGCGACGGCTGCTACTGCTTATAATGCTGCTGCCACTGCTGGCGCTACTGCCGCAGCTGCCGCTGCAACAACTGCTGCTGCCGCTGCTGCTACGGCCGTGACTACAGCTGCCGCAGCTGCGGCCGCTGTCACCTCGACTGCCAACGCGAGTACTCTTGCGAGTGCTGCCGCGAGTGCTGCCGCGGCTCTTGCCGCGAAACCCGGCGCAACCGCGGCTACCATCGCTGCCGCAACTATTGCCGCGGCTACTGCCGCTACTGCTGCTGCAGCTGCTGCTACCGCAACCGCTGCGAACACCGCTGCTGTTGCTGCTCAAACCGCGACTGCAACCGCGAGCACAAACGCGGCTACGGTCGCGACGGACGCTACGACTACTGAGTTTGACGCTGCAACCCTCTCAGGCCTCAGTACTGCTGCGAGTACTGCTGCGACCGCTGCCGCCGCTACTCCCGCAACGGGTACCCCTGCGGCCGCTGCAACTGCTGCTGGGCTTGCAGCCACCAATGCCGGTGCTATAAGTACCGATACTACAACTCTTCTCGCGGACGCTACCACTGCTGCGGCTTCTGCTGCGGCTGCGGCTGCGGCTGCTACCCCGCCAACACCGACTACGGCCGGTACAACGATCTACGATTCGCTCGGTAACGCGCATTTGTTGACCATTAGCTTCCAGCCAGATACTGCCGCCAAGCCTCTCCAAACTCAGCCGCCGACCCAGATCGCGAACGCGTTTGGGCTGTTGGTAACACCAGCGACAGCATGGCAGTACACGGTGACTGCAACCGACGGTACGATATTTGCTGGCGGCACAACGACAACCGCGAACGGCGTCACGACATCCATATCACCCGCTCAGTATGCGTTTTTCGATCAAAATGGTCAGTTCATCAACACGGGTTCAGATGACACAGGGATCACCGGCCACGTAGCTGGAACGCCGCCGCAGGGCGCGACCGGTTCGAAGGGTGGCGATCAGTTAGTCGTCAAGGAATGGGGGCCGTCCACGGTTGCCGCACCCTACCCGAACAACTCTGTGGTCCCTGCCGCCCCGGCACCGCCGGGCCCGATCGGTATCGACCTTTCCGGGATGACCGCACAGGCCGCGGCCGCAGCCGTGAATGCAACCTTCCAGAACGGGTACGCCCCAGGAACCTTGTCGAACATATCCGTGGGTCAGGACGGCACGATCACCGGTGCGTTTTCTAATGGTCAGACGCAAACGCTTGCGCGCGTCGCTGTGGCAGCATTTCAAAACGCGCAAGGTCTCACGCGCTTGGGCGGCAGCGATTACGCGGCATCGACGACGTCGGGAGAAACACTTCTTGGCACCGCCGGCTCCGGCCGCTTCGGAGCAATCGAAGGCGACTCACTAGAGATGTCAAATGTCTCGATCGCCGACCAATTCACGAAGCTGATCACGGCGCAGAACGCGTTTACCGCGAACAGCAAGAGCATCACAACCGCAAACGAAAATTTGCAGACGGTGATCGGTCTAATCCACTAAAACGAAAAAGAAAGTTCGGCTCACTGGAAGCCGGGACGCTGTCGGCTTCCAGTTTTTTTGCGCGGGGGTTCCATTCCGCTGGAGCTGCGCGTCGGCTGCCACCGTCGACGCTCTTGCACGCGACGCGACCGATGGCCGCCAAAGCGGTGGCAGCCGTCGAGACGGCGCTACCGTGGGTCGATGGGGCCGCCGGAGCGTTGATACTCGGGACCGCCGCTGCGGCCCTCCGGCGTGACGGATCGCGCGCAGGCGACTACTGCTGTCGAGCGGGCGTTGACGCTGACGGATCGCTGGCGGCGATGCTCGTAGCGATCTCAGAACACTTGGGCAGGTCACAAGTCGTCGAATTTTTGCTGCCCCCGGCGCGGGCCAAAGTCCTCCACATCACGTACGTTGAGTTGAGATGATTGCCCTTAACCGCCTCAATAACCAGCCCATCATGGTCAATGCCGATCTCATTGAGACGTTGGAGGCGACTCCCGATACGGTTGTAACGCTGACTTCGGGCAACAAACTCATCGTGCGCGACACACCCGAGGAGATTGCGGCCAAGATCATCGAGTACAAGCGCCGGATTCACGCGCCGCCGCCGATCCTCAACGGCGATGAAGACGCCTGGTAGCGACAGCTCGGACGAGTTCGCACGCTTACGCAGACAGCGCGAACGCCGGCTGGCGGAGATCGAGGCCGCATCCGGAGCCGGTCTAGGCGCCATCCCATTGGCCTTCGAGCGCGCCCGGCTGCTCGACGAATTAGGCCGGCCGGATGCCGCCCGCGACGCGTATCTCGACGTTCTTCACCGCGATTCGACCCACGCCCAAACGCTCAACGCGTTGGGCCGGCTCCTGGACCGGACGGGATTCGGGAGCGCCGCGCGCACGGTCTATGCCCGGGCGGTCGAGACGAATCCCGGTGACGCGATTAGCCGCGGGAATCTCGCGACCACGTTGCTCGACGCCGGCGAGACCGCGGCGGCTCGGCGGCACTATGAGATTGCGATCCGACTCGACCCGGACAACGTCGCCGCGCGGCAATGCCTGGCGATCTTGCTGCTCCGTGACGGCGACGAGCGAGGAGCCGCCGCTCACGCCCGCGTCGGCTTCCGGCACGGTGCTTCGATTTGGGCGTTTCGCGGTGCGGGCAGACCGATTCCGGTTCTCGTCGTGCACTCCGCGCTGGGCGGAAATGTCCCGATCGATCGGTTCATCGACGACCGGACGTTCGTGAAGTCGACGATCGTCGCGGAGTTTTTTGATTCGGCCTGGGTGCTGCCGCGACACGCTCTCGTCGTCAACGCAATCGGCGACGCGAGCCGCTGCTGCCGCGCGTTGGAGGCGGCCCGTGACATCGTGGCGGCGACGGCCGCGCCGGTCATCAACGCCCCCTCGCGCATCGCGGCCACGGCGAGGGAGGCTCTGGCGGGTGCGCTTAGCGGAATCACGGGCGCGGTCGCGCCGCTGACGCTGCGCTTTGGGCGCGAAACGTTGGCGAGACTCGATGCGGCTGGCGAACTAGCGGCCGCGGGGTTCGCATGGCCGCTGATCGTGCGAACTCCGGGCTTTCAAACCGGCTTGCATTGCCGCTTGGTCGAAGGACCCGAAGCCCTGCCGGGCGCACTCGAGATGCTTCCCGGCGACGAACTGCTCGCCATAGCGTACGTCGACGTGCGCGCACGCAAAGACGCGCGCGTCCGCAAATTCCGCGTGATGATGGTTGACGGGGTGCTTTACCCGCTGCATCTCGCGATCTCGAAGCACTGGATGGTGCACTATTACACGGCGGACACGGCGCTCGAGCATGCCGCCGAAGAAGCCGCATTCCTCGATGATATGGAAGGTGTGCTGGGCGCAACCGCGCTCGCCGCGCTGAGCGAGATCGCCATGCGGCTTGGGCTCGACTATGGTGGGATCGACTTTGCTTTCGACGGTCAAGGCCGTCTCGTCGTGTTCGAGGCGAACGCGACGATGATCGTTCCACCTTCAACCGCCGAGCGCCGGCCGGAGCGCCGCAAGGCCGTCGAGCGTATCGAGCAGGCGATGCGCCGCATGCTCCTGACGCGCGGTCGTTTGGAGAACAACGCGAGCGAAGTCACAAAGCACAAGCCGAAATTATCGTAACCGTGCGCGCTTGGCATAACGTCCGACGGTCCGTGCGCCGATAGTATTTGTGAACGCAGCTGGAACGACGGGTCGCTCTGCGCCACGATAGGGGCTTCGAGGTTGGATGTAGCGACGGTAGTTGGGATCCTGGTGGCTTTCGGCGCCGTCGCAGTTGCAGCCGCGATCGGCGGCGTCGACTTGAGCATCTTGTATCAGCGCTACGAAGCGTTTTTGCTCGTCATCGGCGGCTCGATCGGCGCGACGCTCATCTCATTCCCCTTCAAAATCTTCGCGCGCGGCGTGAAAAGCGGTTTGCGGATCGTTTTCGTCGAGGTCGACTATCACGAACGTGATGTCATCGCCGCTCTGGTCCGCTTCGCCGATACCGCGCGCCGGCGCGGGTTGTTGGCGCTCGAACAAGATGTGGCACTGCTCGAAGACCCATATTTGCAGCGTGGGATGCAGCTGGTCATCGACGGCCGGGATACCGACGTGGTCCGAAAGATCCTCGAGACCGAAGCGCTCTTCGTGCAGGAGCGCAACGCCAAATCCGAGTCGATTTTCATGACGCTGGGCGGTTACTCGCCGACGCTGGGGATCATCGGCACGGTACTCGGGCTCATAACGATGCTGCGCGACTTGGGCAGCACCAGCGCGGCGACGACGTCGGGGTTTACCGCCTCCATCGGCACGGCGACCGCGCAAGCCTTCGTCGCGACGTTTTTCGGGATCTTATTGGCAAACTTACTCTGGTTGCCGATGGCTTCTCGTATCAAGGAGCGGAACAAGCAGCTGCTGCTGCTGCGCGAGATCATGATCGAAGGCATTCTCTCGATTCAAGCCGGGGACAACCCGCGTCTGCTCGAAGAGAAACTCAATGCGTTCCTCGATCCCAGCGATCAAGACGCCGTTGAAATCGACGGCGGGTCGCTGTCTACGGCGAGTTTTGCGGGCGTGCAGCGGTGAAAACGACTGTCGGTCTCGGGGGCGCGAGCCGGCTGCGAATCAGCGCCGCCGGCGAGCATGCCGCCGAGGGCGCGGGCATGATGCGTTGGCTCTTGACATACGCCGATATGATCACGCTGCTGCTCGCGCTGTTCGTCATCTTGTTCTCGATCTCGACGATCGACCGAGTCAAGCTTCAGCGCTTGGCGCATGAGATCTCGGGCGGTTTCAACGCCGACGACGCGATCAACAATCCGCCCAACGGCGGCTCGACTGGCGTGCAAACAGGAAATGTCGGCAAGGATACCGACCTGAGCCGAATCGATGCGCAGCTGCAAACGTACATCTGGATGAATTCGCTCGAATCCGAGGCGTCGACGCGCATCGATCGGCGCGGCCTGGTGATTACGCTGTTGGCCGATCAATCGCTGTATGCCAGCGGAAGCGCCGACTTGCCGCCCAAGACCAAACGGCTGCTCGACGAGATCGACACGCTCTTCGCGGCGACCAACAATCATCTGCGCGTCGAGGGGAATACCGATAGCGTGCCGATCCAGACGCCGATGTATCCGACGAATTGGGAGCTGTCAGCCGCGCGCGCCACCGGCGTCACGCGGTATTTGGTGGAGGACAAGCACCTGTCGCCGATGCGTGTCTCGCTGGCCGGCTACGGCGAATACCGGCCTCGGGCCGACAACGGCTCGCCGCAGTCGCGGCGCTTCAACCGGCGCGTGGACATCGTGATCCTCAATGCGGCGACGACCAAGGCCGATCAGCAGGTACAGCCCTAATGTCGATGCTGTCGCAAGAAGAGATCGATGCGCTCGTCAACAATCTCTCGGCTAACGACGCCCAGGCTCCGGCGCTCGAAGGCCGCAAGATCAAGCCGTTCGACTTTCGCTTCAACAAGCGGACGGACAAGTTCTCGAACAATCAGCTGCAGACGCTGCGCACCCTGCACGACAACTTCACCCGCTTGCTCAACAATGCGCTGTCTCTGTATCTTCGAACGCGTGTCGACGCCACCATCGTTTCGATCGAGCAAATCAACTACGGCGACTTCGTGGCGTCGATCGGCGAGCCGGCGATCCTATCGATCTACTCCATGGATCCGTTGCCGGGTTCGGGAATCGTTCAGCTCGACCTCAACTTGGCATTTTCGATCATCGACCGGCTGTTGGGCGGCCCCGGCTGGTTTCCGGCCAAGCTGCGCGACCTCACCGACATTGAGCGAACGCTCATGCAGCGCTTCATGGCGCGCATGCTCAACAGTTACCGCGAATCCTGGAACTATTTGTTGACGCTCTCGCTCAAGATCGAGGCGCTCGACTCGAACCCGCAGTTCATCCCGCGGATCATTCCGCTCGACCAGATCGTCGCGTTCGTGACCTGCGAGCTCAAGGTCGGCGACAAAACGGGTACGATGAATTTCTGCCTGCCGTACTTGGTTTTGCAGTCGATCGGTCCGCAGCTCACGGATTTCCAGTGGTCGCCGTCGGTCGTCGCCGGGCGCGGGATGACGGAGGACGACATCGCGCAGCTGGTGCGCAACGTCGAGCGCGCCGAGGTCGAATTCGAGGTCGAACTCGGGCGCACGATCGTGTCGCTGCGCGACCTCATCGCGCTGCAGGTCGGCGACATCGTGCTGTTCGACAAACTCACGTCGCTGCCGCTGACGGCGCGCATCAACGATCAGGAAAAGTTCAAAGTGTACGCGGGGACCAACCGTGACAAGCTCACGGTACAGATCGCCGACATCATTCGGCACGAGGACTGAGGGACAGTGGAGAAAAGCAGCGCCGATGCCATGTTCGCGTCGGCGGCCGACGTTCTGGGCACGCTCGTCGACCGGGCGGTAACCGCCGCGGCTTGCACGCAAAGCTCCGACGGGAGCTCGATTCGGGTCGAAGCGCAAATGGTCGCCACCCTGACGGAGATCCCTTCGGCGGGGTTCTCGTTCGTCACGCGGTACGACAAGAGTTCGCTCGGGCAAGTGGTCGGGTTGATGCTGGGCACGCCGGCGGGCGACGGCGAGATGGACGCGATGCAACTCTCGATCGTGGCCGAGACGGTCGCGCAGATTTCGAGCGCGATGGCCGAGCGTTTGACGCAGCAGCTCAAGACGGCCTCCGAGAACATCGTTTCGACGGTACCGACCGAAGCGTCGGCCTTTCCCGCCCCGCCGTTCGCCTCGTACCAAGCCGTCCTCGACGTGGCGGGCGAGTTCAGCGTCGCGATGGTCATCGATTTCGACGGCGTGGCGCTCGCGAAGCTCGAACCAAAACCCGAACCCGCGCCACCCCCGCCGCCTAAACCCGCCGCCGTCGCACGGCCGGCGGCCGCGCCGCCGCAGAGCCGCCCGGTATCGTTCGCACCGCTTGCGCCGACGCCGATTCGTCCGGCACCGCCGGGCAAGTCGAATCTCGACCTCGTCCACGACATCCCGCTCGAGGTGTCGGCCGTGCTCGGCAAAACGGCGATCTCTCTGCGCGACGTCGTGGCATTGCAAACCGGCAGCGTGCTCGAACTCGATAAGCTTTCGAGCGACCCGATCGATCTTTACGTCAACGATATCTTGATCGCGCGCGGCGAAGTCGTCGTCGTCGACGACAAGTTCGCAATCAAGATCAGCGAGCTCAATCCGGCGATCGACAAAGCATAGCAGGATTCGGCTGCGCCGAATCCGTGGCGTTTGCCGCTGCGCGGCAGGCCGCGGGTCGCGTTTGCTGCGCCGCAAGCCTCGTGGCGTTTGCCGCTGCGCGGCAAGCCGCGTGCGGCGGGTAGAGTCAGCCGAACGTAAAGACTTCGGTTTTTCGGCCGATTCGACGCATTTGGGGCGTGGTACGCCGCCGAACGATAAATACAGAAGATGGATATTTCGTTTCTGTTGCGCGTCGGTTCGGCATTCGCGCTCGTCGGGCTCTTGCTCCTCGGACTGACCTACGTCATACGCGCGCTCTCGCGTGGCCGGCTCGTCGTCGCGGCGAATCGCAAACTCGTCACGGTCGTCGAATCGACCTTCGTCGCGCAGAATGTCACCTTGCACGTGGTCAAAGTCGGCGACCGGTTTTATCTCTTAGGCGGCGGCTCCGCCGGGCTGAGCAAGATCGACGAAGTCCCGGCGGAAATCGCCCAGCACTGGCTGGACGAGCAGAAGCGGTCGCTGGGCGAGCAGCGCGATGCTGTGGTCAAGCTGCTGAACCGTTGGCGGGCGCCGCAATGAGGCGCCGGCTGCCGATCGTGTGCGCGCTGCTCTTCGGCCTCGCGGCCGTGTGCGCCGGCATGCACGCCGCACTTGCCGCCGGACCCGCCGCGCCGACGATCGCGATTCCGAAGATCGATTTCGGCGTGTCGTCCTCGGCCAAGCCCACCGACGTCGCGTTGTCGCTGCAGATTCTGCTGCTGTTGACCGTCTTGACGCTCGCGCCGGCTCTGCTCGTGCTAATGACGTCGTTCACGCGCGTCGTGATCGTATTGTCGTTCGTGCGCACGGCCTTGGGAACGCAGCAAGTCCCGCCGACCCAAGTGCTCGTCGGGTTGGCGCTGCTGCTGACGTTCTTCATCATGAACCCGGTGATCACCGACATCAACAAGAACGCCCTGCAGCCGTACTTAGCGAATAAGATCACCCAGCCCGTCGCGCTCGAAAAAGCGACCGTGCCGCTGCGCGCCTTCATGTTCAAGCAAACGCGCGAAAAGGACATCGCGCTGTTCTACACGTTATCCAAAGAGCCGCGCCCCGCTCAGCAGTCCGCCGTGCCGACGTATCTGCTCGTCCCGGCGTTCGTCATCAGTGAACTCAAGACGGCATTCGAGATCGGATTCGCCATCTACATCCCGTTCATCGTCATCGACATGGTGGTCGCGTCGGTGCTGCTGTCGATGGGCATGATGATGATCCCGCCGGTCACGATCTCGCTGCCCTTCAAGATCTTGATCTTCTTGCTCGTCGACGGCTGGAACCTGACGGTGAACGCGCTCTTCATGAGCTTCAAATGAGCTACGCCGCCGCGCTCTCGCTGGGCCGCGAAGCGATCTTCACCGCGCTCATCGTCGCCGCGCCGATGCTGGTCCTGGGTCTGATCACCGGCTTATGCGTCTCGATCTTCCAAGCCGTGACCCAGATCCAAGAACAAACCTTGACGTTCATTCCCAAGATCTTGGTTTCGGCGATCGCCATTCTCTTTTTCGGTCCGTTCATGCTCGCGATGCTGACCGCGTTCATGGCACGCGTTTTCAGCAATATCCCCCAGTTCATTCGCTAGTGTACTGTCGCGCAAGTGCCTTGGCAGTCGCGAACCGGCTCTCCGCCCGCAGCTGCGGTGCTCATCAGTCACAACGCTACGGCGTTGCTCCCTCTTCGCGCCTTGCTGCGAACGAAGATCCGGCCCGCTTTGTGCCAAGCCATTTGCGAGACAGCACACTAGTGAAGCGCCGCAAACGCCCGCCGAGCCGGGGCGCATGAGCGGAGCCGGCACGTTCGACCTGTTCGGGCTTTCTGAAGCACGTTTCGAGACGCTGCTGCTGGTGTTCATCCGCATAACGATTATGCTGGCGCTCGTGCCGTTCTTCTCGGGCGGCCAGATCCCGATCCAAGTCCGGCTGGGGCTTGCGTTCTTGCTGACCTTCGTTGTCGCGCAGACCGTCCCGACGCTCGCGGCGGCACTGACGCTCGGGCCATTCCTCGTCGCGATCCTGACGCAAGCGTTCATCGGCTTGGTTTTCGGCTTTGTCTCCTTCTTGGTTTTCACCGGGGTGCAGTTCGCTGGGGCGATCCTGGACATTCAAGTCGGCTTCGGCGCGGTCAGCGTGCTCAACCCGACCACGTCGCAGCAAGTCACGATTCTGGGTGAATTCGAGTTGGCGCTGGCCACACTGATCTATCTCATGACGGATTCGCACCACGCGCTGCTCGAAGGCGTTGCCGGCTCGTTCAGTGTGCTGCCGCTCCCGTGGGCTTCGATCGACCCGCAGCTCGCCTCGACCACGGTGACGTTTTTCACCCAAGCGCTGTTCATCGTGCTGCGCATCGCCGGACCGGTTGCCATCGTGCTGTTCATCACCAGCGTGGCGTTGGGTCTCATGTCGCGCGTGGCGCCGCAGATGAACGTCTTCTCCGTGGGTCTGCCGCTCCAGATGCTCGTCGGCTTATCCATGATCGTGGTGACGATGCCCCTGCTGGGCGCGGTGTTGCCCGAGGTGTTCGCCGAGACGCCGCGCCAGCTCGATACGATTTTGCGCCACATGCAGGTTTCGCCGGGACCGCCGCCCGTTCCGAGTCCGTAGACAGCGATGGCGAAGCCGGGGCAAACCGAAAAAGCAACCGCGAAACGCCGCTCCGACGCCCGCAAAAAGGGCCAGGTCGCGCGTTCGCCCGATATCGGCTCAGCGGCGGTGTTCATCGCCATCGTGCTCGCGCTGCACATCGGGTTCAACGCGACCGTTGCATCGGCCGCGCAGGCGTTCATCATCGCCTTCCAGCATTTAGGGCACCGGCAAGAGCTCACGATTCACTCCGTGATCGCCTTGGGCATGCAGAATCTCGTTCCGTACATCGGCATCCTGCTGATAGCGTTCGGCGGCGCGGTCGTGATCGGAATCGCGGCCAACCTGGCCCAGTTCGGGTTGCTGTTCTCGCCCCAGTTGCTGCGGCCGAGCTTCTCGAAGATCAATCCGCTCACGGGCTTCTCGCGCATCATGTTCTCGCCGCAGACGCTCGTCCAGCTGCTCAAACAATTGGCAAAGCTCGGCGTCGTGGCGACGATCGTCTACACCCAGGTGAACGATCGGATGCCCCTATTCTATTCGCTGGCGCATGCGTCGCCGATGACGATCGCGTCCACGGTCGAGGACACGCTCTTCGGTGTCGGCATCCGCTTCGGCGTGCTGCTGCTGATCCTGGGCTGCGTGGATTTCGCTTGGGAAAAGTGGCGCCTGGAGCAGTCGCTCATGATGAGCAAGAGCGAGGTCAAGGAAGAATCCAAACAAGCCGAAGGCAGCCCCGAAGCAAAGGGCGCCGTCAAGCAGCGTCAGCGCGCGTCGGCGCGCCGGCGGATGATGGCGGCCGTGCCGCGGGCGACCGTCGTGGTGACGAATCCGACGCACTTCGCCATCGCCTTGGAGTGGAACGAAGCAACGATGGCAGCGCCGGTTCTCGTCGCCAAAGGCGCCGATCTGATGGCCAAGCGCATCCGCGAAGTTGCCGCCGAGCACGGCATCCCGATCATGGAGAACCCGCCGCTGGCGCGCACGCTGTACGACAAAGTCCCGCTCGACTCGCCGGTCCCGCCGGACCTCTACTCGGCGGTCGCCCAAGTCATCGCCTTCGTCTACAAACTGAAAAACCGCACCGTCGCCTGATGAAAAGAGGCACGCCGATGAAGAGGCTAGTCGATTCTGCCGATAGGACAGCTAACGTGAATTCACTGGTGAACGCGTGGCGGTAAACGCCGCCGCGCCCCGGTCGATGAGCATTGGGGACCGCATCGCGGGATCGGCCCAGATTTGGGTTGCCGTGGCGTCGGTCTTGCTCGTCATTTTGATGATCGTGCCGGTCGCGCCGTGGGTCCTCGATCTGCTGCTGTCGGTGAACATCTCGCTGGCGCTGGTCATTTTGCTGACCACGCTGTACACCGAGAACGCGCTCGCATTCAGCGTCTTCCCGACGCTGCTGCTGATCATCACCTTGTTCCGGTTGTCGCTCAACATCACCGGCACGCGCTCGATTCTCTTGCACGGCTACGCCGGCGAAGTCATCGAGTCGTTCGGCAACTACGTCGTCGGCGGCAACTACGCGGTCGGGATGGTCATCTTTGCCATCCTGCTCATCATTCAATTCATGGTCATCACGGCGGGTTCCGGACGCGTGGCCGAAGTCGCGGCGCGCTTCACCCTCGACGCGATGCCCGGCAAACAGCTGGCCATCGACGCCGATCTCAACGCCGGCTTGATCACCGAGTCCGACGCGCGCCAGCGGCGCAAGGACGTCCAGCGCTCGGCCGACTTTTACGGCGCGATGGACGGTGCCTCGAAATTCGTGCGCGGCGACGCGATCGCGGCGATCATCATCGTATTCGTCAACATCATCGGCGGCTTCATCATCGGCGTGTTCCAACAGGGACTGCCCCTGTTGGTCGCGCTGCAGCGCTACACGCTGTTGACGATCGGTGAAGGCATCGTCACCCAGATCCCGGCACTGCTGATCTCGACGGCGACCGGCATCATCGTGACGCGGGCCGCCGCCGAAGGTTCGTTCGGCGTGGAACTCACCGGTCAGCTCGTCCAGCAGCCCAAGGCGTTGGCGATCGCCGCCGGTCTGCTCATTCTTTTCGGTCTCTTCGGCTTACCGCCGCTGTTCATGTTCACCATGGCGGCGGTGATGATCGGGCTCTTTTTCCGCCAGCGCAAACTCCATCTCAAGACCGGCGGCAAGCCGGCCACGGTCGCCGGCGGCGGCACGCCGGCCGTGGGCGGCGCGGGGGCGGCTGCTCCGGCGGTGAAGCCCGCCGAGTCGGTCGTCCCGCTGCTGGCGTACGATCCGATGGAACTCGAGATCGGCTTCGGTCTGATCCCGCTCGTCGACGTGAGCCAGGGCGGCGATCTGCTCGAGCGCATCACGATGATCCGCCGGCACGCCGCGCGCGAGTTGGGGATCGTCGTTCCGCCGATCCGCGTGCGCGACAACTTGCAGCTCAAACCGTCGACCTACGTCGTCAAAATCTACGGCCTGGAAGTCGCGCGCTCGGAGATCATGGTCTCGCGGCTGCTCGCGATGAATCCGGGCACGGCGACGAGCGAGGTCGACGGCATCCCGACGACCGAGCCCGCTTTCAACCTGCCCGCGCAGTGGATCGCCGAGAGCGCGCGCGGCGACGCCGAGATGGCCGGCTACACGGTCATCGACCCGACCAGCGTCATCGCGACGCACATCACCGAAATCATCAAGAGCCACGCGCCCGATCTGCTGGGCCGCCAAGAGACCTCGGCGCTGCTCGATAACGTCAAGGGGCACTACCCGGTGGTCGTTGAGGAACTCGTGCCGAATTTGCTGACCGTCGGCGAGATTCAGCGCGTGCTGCAGAACCTGCTGCGCGAACGTATCCCGATCCGCAACTTGCTGCTCATCCTCGAAAACTTGGCCGACGGAGCGCGGATATCGAAAGACACCGACTTCCTGACCGAACGGGTCCGCGTCGCGTTGGGTCGCCACATTTGCGCTGAATACGCCGAAGACGGGCTGCTCTCGGTCATCACCGTCGATCCGCGCCTTGAAACGCTCCTCGGCGAAGCGGTTCGGCGCGGCGAGGATGCGTACGCTTTGCTCGATCCGGGTACCGTCGCTCGCATCTATGCGTCGCTCACGCGCCAGATGCAGACCGCGCAGCAGAGCGGACTCGCGCCGATCGTCCTTTCGTCGCCCTCGGTTCGGCTGGCGCTCAAGCGGCTCACCGAGCGCGCCGCGCCGTCGCTCGTCGTGCTCTCGTACAGTGAGATCGCGCCCGGACTGCGCGTCGAATCGATCGGCCAAATCTCGACCACCGAGGACCTCCCGGTGCCGGCGGGCGCGGTATGAACCCGCTCTTTCGCGCGCTCGGCTTGGCCCGCAAAGCCGAATCCGAAGCGCAAGGGCGCAGGTCCGAGCTGCACGGGAAACTTCCCGAGGTAAATGCCTTCGTCGACATCGCCGTCGGCGGCGGTCTGGTGCGCGAATCGGTCCCGATCAACAACGTCACGCCCAAGGCGATCGTCATCCGCCGGCTCGACGGGCTCGAAGCCGGGACAGCGGCGGACCTCCTCTACACGAACTCCGGCGGCAAGTATCGCTTTCGGACCGTTTGCGCGAAGATCGAAGGCAACGAAGCGTTCCTCGATCTTCCCGAGTCGATCAAGACGATCGAGCAGTTTTCCGCTCGCCGAACCGCCGAGCGCATTCCCTGGGTCACGCAAGTGCGATGGCGCTTTGCCCCTGACGGGGTGGGCTTCGGCGACTTCGTGCCCGCGTCGATGATGGACGTGAGCCGGGGCGGCGTTTCGCTCGTCGTCGGCCGCGAAATCAAACTCGGAACGAAGGTTGAAGTCTGCTTCGTGCTCAACTCGAAACGCAATCCGTTCGTCGAGGTGTGTCAGGTCGTGCGCGCAGCGAAGATCGGGACGTCCGACAAACACGGTGTTGGTCTGCGGTTTCTCTCGATCGATCGGCAAGACGAGCGGCTTCTGGTCGAGTCGCTCGAAGAACGCCGGTCGCAGCGCCGGCAGCGCGGCGTCGTTTGAGCCGCGCGCCGCACGATGAAAGCGAAGGTGCTTCGATGATCACGCAATCGCTCGACCTCTCCGATCTGCAGAAGGACGCGCTCAAGGAAGTCGGCAACATCGGAGCCGGTCACGCCGCGACATCGCTTTCGCAGCTGCTCAACGCGACGATCAAAATTAGCCAGCCCTCGATCGACGTGATCAAATTTCGGGATCTGTCGACCCGCGTCGGCTACGAGAACCGCTTGGTCGCCGCGCTGCACATGTACGTGCGGGGCGAGGCGCCCGGGCAGATGATCGTCCTCTTCGATCGCGAGCACGCGCTGGAGTACGTGAACAGCTTCATCAATCGCATCATCGGCGACATTCAGATTTTCGACTCGATCGTCGACTCGACGCTCAAAGTGCTGGGCAACATCATGGCCGGCTCGTATCTGAGCGCGCTCAACTCGCTCACCGGCGTCGATCTCGTCCCGTCGGTACCGGTGCTCTCCTACGGCACCGTGCATGCCGCTTTCCGCAGCCTGCTCTCGATCCTGCCCGACCAAGACGTGTTTTTGATCGAGTCGTCGTTCCTGGACAAGCAGCGCGACGTTTCGGGGCGCTTCATCCTGATCCCCGAGACCGGTTCGCTGCACGCTTTGCTGGCAGCGTTCGGCGTCGGTTAACAGCAGTTTGGCCGAACCCGTGCCGTTCGGCCCTTCGGGGCCCAGCCGCGTGTGGCGTTCGCCGCTTCCCGGCAAGCCGCGTGGCGTGCGGCCTTCGGGCTGGGCCGCGTGGGCTTTCGGCGGCTTCGGGATGACCCGTGGGTTCGGTTGCCGGTGCGCGCTTAACGCACATTTGGCACGGGCCATCGCGTGGGCTGCGGTGTTGCCGCTCGCGGGTCGCGACCGATCGGCCGCAAGCGGAGGTCCCGCAAACATTTACCGCCCGGTAGCAGACGCGAACTCAACTCGCCGTCGTGCTCGGCCGAAGTTTCAAGTATATGTCGACCAACGACGATTTCTTCGACCGGACCGAGTTCATTCAGTACTTCCGCGACGAGACCGAGGAGCTGCTGCAGAGCATCGACTCGGATTTGTTGCGCTTAGAGCGCTACGTCGACTCGGGCACGATCGACGTCGAGATCGTGAACGCGCTTTTCCGCGGTTTGCACACCGTCAAGGGCAGCGCGGGGATGCTGGACTTCAAAGAGGTCCAACACGTCGCGCATAAGCTCGAAAATCTCTTCGACTTGCTGCGCAAAGAACGGATGCCGCTCTCGGAGGGCTGCATCAGTTTGCTCTTCGAAGGCCGCGACATCCTCACCGACCTGGTGCATGCCGCGGTGGATAACGACGAAAGCCCACAGGGTGTGGGTGCGTTCATCGAGCGGCTCGACACGTTCGCCGCGGTTTACGAATCGACCGCCGTCGCCATCGAGGGGAAGCGCCCGGACGCCAACGCCGATCAGCTCGAAGCGCTGGCTGCCGTGGACGCGGCGGAAGTCGAAGCCTTTGAGGCCGAAGTCGCGCGCCTGCTCGCGGCTAGCGCGGCCCAGGCAGCCGCCCCGGCTGCAGCTGCCGCGCCGCCGGTACAAGAGGCCGCCGCCATGCCCGCAAAGCCGACCCCGGCAGTGCCCGTAAGCTCGCCGACACCCGGCAAAGCGCCGGCTTCGGTCGTTCCGTCCGTCGCCGCCGCGGCCAAGAACCAAACCATCCGCGTCGACATCGAACGCCTCGATATGCTGCTCAATCTCGTCGGCGAACTCGTCATCAATCGCACGCGCATCTCCGACATCGCTGCGACGCTCGCGCGCAACATCGACGAGAGCAGCGAGAAGTGCGACATCGCCGGTTTGGCCAAA
>Ga0182013_10004591_pt1 | contig 16514 bp, 15 predicted proteins | sample 612S2MmetaG_FD_120487 | JGI IMG/M metagenome (GOLD analysis project Ga0182013, IMG submission 120487) | Permafrost microbial communities from Stordalen Mire, Sweden - 612S2M metaG | ecosystem: Environmental > Terrestrial > Soil > Wetlands > Permafrost | place: Sweden: Stordalen | collected...
ATCCTGAGCCTGTCGAAGGACGCCTGCAACCTGCCGCCGTGCAATGCGGTCACGGAGGCTACCATGCCCAAAGCCGTTCAAATCTCCGCATACGGCGGACTCGACCAACTCCACATCATTGACGTGCCCAAGCCGGAACCCAAACCAGGCGAAGTGGTCGTGAGCGTCGTTGCCACGGGCACGAACCCGGGCGAAATCTCAATTCGCGAAGGCTATCTCAAGGATATCTTCCCGATGGACTTCCCGTTCGGAGAAGGCGCGGATTTCGCGGGCCGCGTCGATGCCGTCGGCGCAGGCGTCACCACATTCGCTTCAGGTGACGAGGTGATGGGCTGGTCGGAAACGCGCTCGGCCCACGCCGACTACGTCACGATCCAACCGTCGCACCTCATCCCCAAGCCGCCCAGCCTCGATTGGTACCGCGCCGGCAGCCTTTTCGTCGTCGCAACCACCGCCGTCGCCGCCGTCCGCGCAGTTTCGCTCAAACCCGGCGATGTCGTAGCGATCAGCGGTGCCGCGGGCGGCGTCGGATCGCTCGCCGTCCAGCTCGCTCGGCGCACCGGCGCACGCGTGATCGGCATCGCGAGCAACGAGAGCGCGACCTTCCTGCGTTCCGTCGGCGTCGAGCCCGTCGCATACGGAGACGGCCTCGCGGAGCGTTTGAAAGCCGCAGCCCCGTCGGGAATCAACGCCTTCATCGATCTCTTCGGCGGCGAATACGTCGAGCTTGCCGTCAATCTAGGCGTAGCGCGCGAACGCATCAACACCATCATCGATTTCGCAAGCGCGCAAAAGTTCGGCGTCAAGATGGACGGCTCGGCCGCAGCCGATTCACCCGAGACGCTCGCAACAGTTGCGAACCTGATCGCGTGGGGCGAGATCGTCATGCCGCTAACCGCAATCTATCCCTTTGCAATGGCGCGCGACGCCTACGCCGAACTCGCGCGCCGCAAAGCCCGCGGCAAGATCGTCCTCGCCCTCGACCCCAAAATCGACAAGCCACTTCGGCCACCCGAGCCGGTGCAGTAGCCCGAGAGCCGCGCGCGAATACGGTCCGCAAGTCGCGAGAGCCGGGGAGGACACACCGTGAATAGGATTCAACGCGCCGCGTTCGGCGCCGCCGTCATGCTGGGACTGGTCTTCGTTTCCGGCGCGGGCGCCCGGGCGGGTCTACTGGCGCTCTATAGCTTCGACGGGACGCTGGCCGATGCGAGCGGAAACGGAAAGACAGCCAAAGATTCGGGAACTCCGGCGTACGTCGCGGGCGCGCCCTTCGGTGGTAAAGCCATCAGCTTCGACGGAAGCGGCAAAGCGCTCGTCACCGCGCCCTTGAATCTCAGCGTCGCGGCGATGCCGCAGGTCACGTTCGGCGCGTGGGTCTACGCAAAGGCCGTCAACAACCCCCAATACGGAATCATCTCTACGGACGATGGGAATTTCGATCGCCAGTTAGGCATCGACAGCCGGCCGGCCACCAGCGGCGCGAACTGGGCCGCATTTGTCGGCGGCAGCGCCGTCGGCACGGTGCCCACGGCGACGGGAAAGTGGGTCTTCCTGGCCGTCAGCTACGATCAGAGCGGCGGCGCCTCCGGCGGCACGTACGCGTACTACGTGAACGACGGCGGCAACACGGTCGTCCTGAGCGGCAACGACGCCTTCGACGGCGACAGCGTGACGAACGGAGTGTGCATCGGCAAGAACCCGAATTTCGACCAGCCGTTCAACGGCTACGTCTCCAACGCGTTCTTCTACGCGGGCATCCTAACCAAAGATCAAATAGACGTCATCATCGCCAAAGGCCCCTCCGCAATCCCGAAGTAGTTGCGTCGTTTATCTCGGATCTATCTACTCCTGAGATCTTGTCTCAAGCGTGATTTCGATGCCGCCCGTCCAGCCGTCGATCCAATATGCTCGAATCGCCTCGCGCACTCTCTCAGTGCTTCACAAATGCGCCCACTCCCCTTGTCATCTCGAGCCTGCACCCTTGTCATCCTGAGCTTGTCGAAGGGCGGAGCCCGTCGAAGGACCGTCTCCGAGCGCCTTGATCGCATCGCTGACTCTTTTGAAGACGTGATCGGCCCCGAGCGCCGCATCTAGCCCCGAATTCTTCGCAGCGAACTGCGCGTGCGTGACGATCACGCGCGCCATCGCGACGTCGATCCCTTTGCCGCGCAGCTCGAGAATCGTGTCCTGGAGCGACTGCGAACCGGTGTAATCGAAGTCCGTCACACCCGAACACTCGATCACGACAAGTCGCACCGGCGACGCTGCGCGGGCGATCTCCGCAAACAGCGTATCGTGAATGAACCGCGCGTTGGTGAAGTTGATCGGAGCAGCCGGTGCGAAAACCAGGACGCCCGGCACCCGCTCGCCGCTCGTCTCGTCGGACGCCGGCCACCAGACGTTCGAACCCGGAACGCGAAGAAGTTCCCCCGCCGCCGGCCGCATCATCAGTTGAATCCCGTGCGCGAGCGAAAGAATGATCGCCAGCAACATCCCCGTCTGAATCGGCAGCAAGATCACCAGCAATGCGCCGGCCACCATCAGCGTAAACTCGCGACGGCTCCCCGCGGCGATCCGCCGCATGTCGCCGAGCCGGAAGATGTGCAGCGCGATATACACCAGGATGCCCGCCAGCGCCGCCTGCGGCACGTACGCGAGTAGCGGCGCCGCAAAGAGAATCAGGACCGCGATCACCGCCACCGCGACGATCGCCGCCAGTTGCGACGCGGCCCCTGCGTCCTTCACGATCGCCGTTCGCGGCGGGCTGCTGTCCACCGCAAACGATCCAATCAGTCCGGACAGCACGCTGCCTGCCCCCACCGCCAGAAAATCCTTGCTCACGTCCTCGTCCACGCCGAGGCGCGCCGGAAAGGCGCGCCCGACCACCGCCGTCTGCATGATGCACACCGCCGCAACCACGAGTGTGAGCGGCGCAAGTGCCGCGAGGTCCGTCACGCTGGGCACCGTCGGCACCTGAAACGTCGGCAATCGCGCCGGCAGTGCGCCGAGCATCGCCACCCCATGCCGCTCGAACGCAAACGCCACGCCCGCGAGCGCCGCGCCGGCGATCCCGATGAGCGCCCCCGGTATGCGCTTGTTGATCTTCGACGCCACGAGCGTAATTGCCAGAACGCTCACTCCAACGACGAGATCCAACACGTTGGTCGAGCCGAGTTCTTGCACCACGTGCCAGAAGCGGAAGATCAGCCCCCCGCTTCCATCGCCAACGCCTAGGAGCACCGGAAGTTGGCCGACGATGATGTGAACCGAAATCGCGGCCAGGAACCCAACGGTCACTGGAATCGAAAGCAAGTCCGCAATCCATCCCGCCTTCGCAATCCCCGCGACAATCAACGCCAACCCGACGGCCAGCGCGAGAAAGCTCGCGAGCGGCGCGTAGTGCATCGTCTGCGTCGCAACGAGCGCCGTCAGCGTGCCCGCAAAGATCGGCGCGATCGTCGAGTCCGCGCCGACCGAGATATACGGATTGGACCCGAAGATCGCAAAGGCGATGGACCCCGCGATGAAGGCGTAGAGCCCCGCTTCGGGCGGAAAGCCGGCGAGCCGCGCGGTTGCGAGCTGTTCGGGGATGGCGATGGCCGCGAGCATGATGCCGCTGACCAGATCGCCGGGAAACCACGCGAACCGGTATCCGCGCAGCGTGAGAAAAGCGTTGATGAGGTAATATTTTTTTGCCGTCCCCGTAACCCTCTGCGAAGGACGCGGCGGCGGGCAGCGGCAAGAACCCCGGCCAGCCCATAGTCGCCAACCCCTAGCGCTCGGGAGGTTTTGAAATGCGACCGCTCTGGCAACGACGCGCGAGCCGCCGGGATCTCGTTTTCCTCGTCGTGTGGATTCTCTTGGCAATCGCGAGCTTCGCGCTCGCCGCGCACTACACGACCAAAATCGTCGCCATCTCCCGCAAGCCGACGCCGGTCAGCGTGATCGGCGTCTACGGCACCACGACGATGAGGGGCGAGTACGTACCCGAGGCCGACTACGTGAGCAACGACGCCGGACAGTACCTGTGGATCACGCTGCCGTCGAGCGCGACGAAGGTTTTACTCTCCGGAACCAAAGGCGCGAAATGCGTTGCCGAGGTTTCCGGCACCAACCAAGATTGGAAGAGCGTGCCGAACGCGCGCCCGCAAGTAACGCTCAACACGAACGGCTACCACGGTTCCGTGGACGCGTTCGACGTCCGCGGCGCCGACGTGCTCAAGTGTTCGCTGCACCTCGGATCGGCCGAGCGCTTCACGACCGACGCCTTACGCCTCTACTATCCGAGCAGCTATCACGCGCTCAACGACGCCAATCTCTTCGACGCTCCGAAACTCCGATTCGTCAACGACGCGAGTTCCGCCGAGCACATCCAAGTCGTAGGCGCCGCAGCGCTCGGCGGCGCAGTTCAACTGGAGCCCGGCGACGACGCAATCGTCCGCTGGGACGTTACGACGCAAGAATCGCTGCGCGATCTCTACCTCGTCATCATCGGCACCCTCATCGCCTTCGGCGCCGCCCTAACCATCGAAGTCTTCCGAAAACTCATCGAAATCGCCCTCCCCGACTAGCACAACCAAGAACCTAGCACGCACGCAGCCCCCGCCGTGTCATCCTGAGCCTGTCGAAGGACGGAGCGAAGCGACCGAAGGGAGCGCCGTCGAAGGACGAGGGACCGAGTCAGTCGCAGCTTGCCGGCTTTTCGATAACGGACAAAGTATTCACATCAACTTCATACGCGCGCGTAAACCGACCGCATCCGTTAGGCAGCGTCTTGTCGATTCGTGGATCAAGAGAAGCATCGGCGTACGAAACGCCCACGAGCACGTACATAGCGCGCTTTACGTAACTTACCGAGAAGGCACCGTTTTGGCGATCCATCTTAGCCGCGTCGTCGAGTTGCACTGTCCTCTCGAATTGTGCAGTTGCCACGATCAAAGCCGACAACACGATGGGTTCGATGGCGATCGAGGGCGCCGTCGCCGGGGCGGCTGCTACCGCAGTGGTACGTCCGTCGTTCGAGACGACGTAGACCCGCGAGCGTGTGCCGCTCACGCTATCAAGCGACACCGTGTACCTGCCGCGATCTGACCAGATGCGGGCAGACTCCCCACGCGGTATGTCGCTTGCCGCGCCGTCCATATCGACGTTAGCCGCTTGAACCGCCGCCGTGAGCGCATTGACCACTTTCCCGTCGAGAAGTCCCGACGGCCCGGCGTCGGCGCGAACGATCTGCGGCGGATCAAAGTGCCCGGGGTCGTACCCGTGCATTACGGTCGAGATAAAATCCGTGGCGCCGGACGAGTCGCTAATGACAAGCGGAAAGCTCGGCAGCACCGCCGGCTGGGCTCCCTTGAGATGCACCGAAATAGCCAGGCTGTAAGCCCCAGCCGGCAAGTTCGGGAAAAACCTAGACAAAAAGATCGAATAGTACCACAGCGAGCTAACGCATTGATGAATGTTGATAATGTCGTATTGTCCATCTGCGGCTGTCAGCGGTGCTTGTGGAATCACCTGTCCGCTAGCATTCTTAAGGAGATACGAGAAATCGGTAACGGTATTGAGGCAACCTACCCGCGCTCCTGGTATCGCGGTCCGAACCGAAACAAACATACTGACGACCGATCCACGCCGATATGCTGACGCAAACGTGGCGCGAGCGGACACGGCCCCACGCACCACGACGGACTCAGCGGACACCGATGAATCCGCCCGGCTAGCTGGCGAAGAGACCGCAGACAGGATCACGAGAATCGCCGGCGCCACCCAAAAATGACGACCGCGGCCTCCCGGTCCAAATCGCTCCTCTCTCCATGACTTGCTCATGAGCTAGTTGTCGGGCGGATCGAATAAACGTGAATCGTCGACGGGAATCGATTCCACGAACCTTACTACACCCGAACTTGAACTCACGTTTAGCGTGATGCTCGGCAGCGTGATCGAGCGCGCCCCCTGAATATTGATGCCGACGGTTAGTTTGTTCGCTCCGATCGGAATACTCGGATATACGTCGATGAGGTCGTCCGTGTAAACCCACTGAGATTCCTGGCATTGCCAGGGATTCCTGATTCCTTGGAGTCCGTGCCTTTGCGAGAGATCGTACGTTGGGACGACGCGGCCCTGCTCGTCGCGAAGAACGTAGGTGAAGTTCTGATAACGGTCGAGACACCCTACGCGGACGTCGGGGATATCGCTTCTGATGCCGATGACGACGTCAACCAAGCCCTTTTGGAGATAGAGCGACCCGAACGTGAGGCGCGCGGCGATCGGCCCCTTCACGACTACGGAGTCCCTCGAAACTGAAGGGGTCGGCGTGGGCGTGACGTCAGTCGTCTCTGCCGCCGGCGCCACCGCCAGCGTTAGCGCCACGAGCCCCGCGGCCCACGCAGACATCATGCCGGCATAGCGCTTGCTCGCGAGCCGGCGTGACTCAACTCTCCATGAATGAAGGGCGTCACGAAACAAGTTAAAATCTGCTTAAACTCATATGCCGCCCCACATGACCCGTATCTGGCCATGGCGACTGGCGTTCGCTTTAGCGATCGTCTATGCTTCCTCGATGTCCCTCGTGCAGATTGCCGTTGCAGCGCCTACCGCGGGCGCAACTGAGGGCGGCGAAACCGTCGCGCGACAGTCCGTCTCCGCTAAGGGTCCGATCTCGGCGCGACTGACGTTTGCTTCGGCCTACCGCGAGGGCGGCGACATCGACGTCATCCTTGGCATTCGAAGCAAGGTTCGCGAAGTTGGCGTTGGCTGTCTCGATTACTACCACGACTTCTCGTACCGCCTCACCGACAAGCATGGCGATGTCGTCCAGACTTACAACCTCTCGAATTCCGTAGGGCTTGGGCCGCTTAGAAACCCACGCCAGTGCGACGAGCACGAGTGGATATACGACGTGCCACTGTCAAGCATCTATCCTTCGGTGCCTCCCGGCACGTACGACTTGATCGTAACGGTAGGCGTCGAGGGAGCGCCGGCTACGGTAATGCCAAGCGTTCCGATATTCGTAAGCGGTGACTCGGGCACGGACAGCATGGTACGCTCCGCTCCCATCACGGCCGAAAACTATTCGGAGCTCGTGCCCCCGACGATATAAGATATTGGCCGCAATCCAGCGCGTCGTCGCCCTGGCGAACGCTCAGTCTACGCGCACGCCCTTCCAGAACGCGACGTAGTTGGTGATGTGCTTGGCCGCATCCAGCGGCGCGCGGTACGTCCATGCGGCGTCCTTATTCACCTGGCCACCGACGCTGACGTTGTAGTAATTGGCGGAGCCCTTCCACGAGCATTGCGTCACGGTTTGGCTCGGCGTTAGATACTCTGCTTTGACTGCAGTCAGCGGGAAATAGACGTTGCCCTCAACGATTTGAACGTCGTCGTCGGGCGCCTCCGCGATCACGGCATTGTTCCAGGTGGCCTTGGGCATTTCGGATCCTTTCGGGGCAGTGTCAAAACGGATTCTTTAGGCGACGACGGACGATGTGGTGCAGCGGCGACGTCCGAGGCAAGGATAGCACACTGCTCCCCGCGGACGTAGCTTCTAGCCCCCAAATCGGGCCGCACGGCAGTAGGGCTAGATGGTAGACTACTCTATATTAAAACAATCGGGACATTCGAAAGAGGACAACATGGTAAAAGAACTTGCTTTCGTCGTTTATTCCGTTCGAGACGTGCCTCGAGCGACCGCGTTCTATAGGGATGTCGTCGGTCTGAAGCCGGGCGAGCTGTCCAGTCACGATTGGGTCGAGTTCAATCTCGGGAACGCGACCTTCGCACTTGACGGGGCCGGCGAAGGGGTCGGGATGCCGCCGGGGCACTCTAACGGTGCCGCTTTCGAAGTGGACGACATTCACGCGATGCGCCAGAAGCTGAAGGACGCCGGCACCGACCTTACCGACGTTCACGAACTTGCACCATGCTGGATATGTTTTGCGAAGGATCCGGAAGGTAATCGCTTTTCGATCCACCAGAGCAAAAACGTGCATTGACTTCAACCGAGGATTCACCCATGCCAAAGTTCATCACGATCGGATATGGCGACGAAGCAGGGTACGAGCGAACGCCGCTCGCCATCCGTGAAGCAGCGCATCGGCAGGACGCGAAACTGCGCGAGTCGGGCGCGATCGTCCGTATCGCGGGGAGCCCCGTGCAAGTCCGAAACCCAGCCGGTGAAGGCGTGCAGACCAGCCGCGGTCCGTTTATGCGTGCGGACCTGCCGCTTGCAGGCTTTGCCTTAATTGAGGCCTCGAGTGTCGAAGACGCGATCGCACAGGTCGCAAAAACGCCTTGTGCGGTGGCGTATGGCGTCGTAGAAATCTGGCCTCTCACGCCATCCCGCTAGGGACCTCAGCGACGTAACGAGTGCCGAACGCCGGCTTCCACGCGCGACGCAAACGAGAAAACCCGGCGGCCGCAACGACCGCCGGGTTTGCGCTAGACCGGTTCAGACCGCGCGCTACTCGCTGGCGCGGTTGTTGCGCTGACCTTCCTGGGTGAGGAGTTTGATGTCGTCCGGAGTCAACTGCGGCCGGTCGATCGTCAGCGTCAGCTTATTGAGCGTACCGGTAAACGTGAACGGAACCTGATAGTCCTGGTCGTCCACCGGCGTTCCGGTGTCCGCGCCGACGTCGAAGTTCTCGTCCCACTGCAAGATCAGCGGCAACGTGTGCGGCAGCGTCTGCGTCGCCACCGCGTTCCCGTCAACCTTCAGCACGCCCGTTCCGCCGCAGCCGATGCCGCTCATGACGTTGAACGCGAGCGTGCCCATCCCCAGCCCGTCGTACGTGAAGTCGTACTCCAGCACGTGCTTGCCCGGCGTCAACGCGGCCGGCGCCTCCCATCGCACGCGGTTGAGGTTGCAGAAGTTCCACACGAACACCGGCTTGCCCTTAAGGATATAGAACCCGTATCCGCCGAAGCGCCCGCCTTGCGTGACGATCATGCCGTCGCCGCCGCCCTGCGGAATCTCGACTTCGGCTTTGAAGTTGTACGACGAGTTCAGAATGCTCGGCGCATCCCCGTTCGGAATGCCCGTGAGCACGCCCGAGTACGTGAACACCGAACGCCCCGCGCTCAAACTCGGCCGAGGCGCAACGAGCCGCGTCGCCACGGTCGCATCGAGCGGCAGCACCTGGTACTTCTGCGCCTCCGCCCAAAACAACGCTTCCATCTCCTTCAGTTTATCCGGATACTGGTCCGCCACGTTGTGGCACTGCGTCCAGTCCTTCGACAAATCGTACAGCTCGTACGGGAACGACGCCGGATCCTGGCTGACGGGACCCGCCGTCACCCACGGCGGACGCATCACCTTCGTGCTTGCAATCCATCCGTCGTGATAGATCGCATGGTCGCCCATCATCTCGAAGTACTGCGTTTTATGGGTTGACGGCGCATTCGCATTGCCCTTGTCGAACGTGTACATCATGCTCACGCCCTCGATCGGACGCTGCGCGATGCCGTCCACCGCATCCGGCGCCGAGATGCCGGTCGCTTCGAGAATCGTCGGCACGACGTCGATCACGTGATGGAACTGGTGCCGAATTCCGCCCGTATCCTTGATCACGCCCGGCCACGAGATCGCCGTACCCTGACGCACGCCGCCGAAATGCGAGCAGATCTGCTTGGTCCACGAGAACGGCGTATCGAACGCCCACGCCCACGGCACCGCCATGTGCGCGTACGTCTGGTCGGAGCCCCAGACGTCGTAGAAATACTTGAGCTGATCTTCAACCGGAACCATGATCTGGTTGAACATCGCGACCTCGTTGGGCGTGCCGTTGAGCGTGCCCTCGGAGCTCGTCCCGTTGTCGCCGTTGATGTAGATGATCAGCGTGTTGTCGAGTTTGCCCATGTCCTCGACCGCCTGAATCACGCGCCCGATCTCGTGGTCGGTATACGCGACGTACGCGGCAAAGACGTCCGCCTGCCGAACGAACATCTTCTGCTCGTCGGCCGTCAGCGTGTCCCACTTCTTCAAAAGATCGTCCGGCCACGGCGTCAGCTCGGCATCCTGCGGAATCACGCCCAGCTTCTTCTGGTTGGCGAAGATCTCTTCGCGCAGCGCGTTCCAGCCCTTGTCGAAGAGATGCATGTCGCTGATCTTCTTAATCCACTCCGGCGTCGGATGGTGCGGCGCATGCGTGCCGCCCGGAACGTAATACACGAAGAACGGTTCGTCCGGCGCGACGGCGTCAATGCGTTTCATATGATCGATCGCATCGTCGGCCTGCGCGGTGGTCAGGTTCCACCCATCTTTCCCGACGTACGGATAGATCGGCGACGTGTTGCGGAACAGATTGGGCTGCCACTGGCTCGAATCGCCGCCGATGAACCCGTAGAAATACTCAAAGCCCATCCCAACCGGCCACTGGTCGAATGGCCCGGCTTGACTGGCCTGAAACGCCGGCACGTTGTGATCCTTGCCGAACCACGACGTGCGATAGCCGTTGTCTTTGAGAATGCGGCCGATCGTCGCCGTGTTGCGCTCGATGAAGCTATTGTAGCCCGGATATCCCGTGGACTGCTCAGAGATCACGCCGAAGCCAACGCTATGATGATTGCGCCCGGTAATGAGCGCCGCGCGCGTCGGCGAACACAGCGCCGTCGAATTGAAGTTCGTGTACCGCAATCCGTTTTGGGCGACGCGATCGAGCGCCGGCGTCGGAATCACGCCGCCGAACGTACTCGGCACCCCGAAGCCCGAGTCGTCGGTCATGATCAGCAACACGTTGGGTGCGCCCTTCGGCGGCACCACGCGCGCCGGCCAATACGGCTTGGACTCCGCAGCGTTCCGCGCGATCGTCCCCCCGAATTTTTGCAGCGGCGGCGGAATCTGCTTGCCATCAATAGTCGTGGTCGCGCTCGCCGACCCGGGGAACTCCGGTCGTCTGCTCCGCGGAAGCCCCGCCCCCGCCGCTCGAACTGGTGCTCATGTTCACCTTTCTTGCACTGCAGCGTTATACGTCAAAATGCGCTATCGGATGCCAAGGACCAACGACGTCTTCGCCATCCCGGCCATTCGACAATCGGATTCGACGACGCGAAATTCCTCTCCATCTTAAGACCAAATAAGAAAAGTCAAATCACGCTGCAAGCCACGGCGCCGCCACTCCCTTGTCATCCTGAGCCTGTCGAAGGACGGAGCCTGTCGAAGGGCGGAACGAAGCGACCGCAGGCCAAGACCATCGGAACGCCGGAAGGTCCGGCTAAGAAGGGGACCGGTCTACCAATGCGCGCCAATCCGATTCACCGCATAGCCTGGTCCGTGATTTTCACGCTCGCCGTGACGATGACCGAAAGTCATGCGGCCTCGACTCAGGCTCCCGCCGATCAGTACTTCGGAAGGTTGAAGCTTAGCTACATCGCGATCAACAACACCCTCACCGACGCAAGAGCGCACGCCGGCCCGTACACCGTCGATCCCGACATTATCAATAAAGTCGCGCTGGCGGAGAACGCGTTTCTCGATTGGAAGAGCAAATACCCAAAAGACTCGCAGATTCCGCGCACGACGTTCCTGCTCGCGCAAGTCTATCTCAAAATCTGGACGACGCAGGCACAGGACAAGGCGGGAAACTATCTGATCCAGCTGCGCGACCAGTATCCGGCGACGTACTTTGGAAAGACCACGAAGGCCGATTTGGCCAAGGGTTTCACCAAGCACGTCCTCATCGCCGGAGGTCCGTGTCTGCCGGCGCCCGGAGCGACGCCGACCCCAGCCCCCAAATTGCCGACCGCGTCCGCGCAAAAGAAGATCAACGTCCAAGTCATCAGCGCGCCATGCGTCCCGGCAACCCCGTCGCTATCGCCGTCGCCATCGCCGACACCGGTGACGGCGCCCGCGCCGTCCTCTAGCCCGTCACCGATATCAAGCGCGACACCCCAACGGAACGGATGACTTCGTAATGAAGTCCCCATGAAGAAGCCGCAGTCGCCCCTGGAGAGACTTCGGTACTTTTTCGGAATCCTCGGGCCCGGTCTCATCACCGGGGCCGCGGACGACGACCCTTCCGGGATTTCGACGTATTCGGTCGCCGGCGCCACGACCGGATACTCGATGTTATGGTTGACGCTTATATCGACGCCGATGATGGCGGTAATCCAAGGTATGTCCGCCCGGATCGCATCGGTGACGGGCGAAGGCTTGGCCGCGCAGATGAGAAAGCGTTTGCCGGTTTCGCTAGCGTATGGCTTAGCCGTCGTCGTCATCGTGGCCAACACGTTTAACGTCGGTGCCGATATAGCGGGCATGGCGGCTTCGGTGCATCTTGTCGTCCCGATCCCCGTAAACGCCATGGTTGTGTTCTTCGGCGTCGGGTTGTTGGCGGCTCAAGTGTGGCTGCCGTATGCCGTGATAGCGCGTTTCTTCAAGTGGCTTACGTTGTCGCTGTTCGCCTACATCATCACGGCCTTTATCGTTCATCCGCCCTGGGCCCACGTGCTGCTGCAGTTCATCATACCTCACGTGCAGTTCAACGCCATGTGGCTCTCGACGATGGTTGGCGTTTTGGGAACCACGATAACTCCGTATCTCTTCTTTTGGCAGTCGGCCTTGATGATTGAGGATGAAAAACAGTTAGGGCAGACGACGATAGCCGCGCGCCGCGGAACGGACGCGCAGTCGGTAAAGGACTTGCATGCCGACGTCAATACGGGGATGATTTTCTCAAATCTGGTCGCATTTTTCATTATCGTGACGACGGCGGCGACGCTCCATGGTAAGCACGACATCGCCACCGCCCAACAAGCTGCCGAAGCTCTACGCCCGCTTGCCGGAAATTTTGCCGCGCTGTTGTTTACCCTCGGCATGGTCGGGACCGGCGTGCTGGCCGTGCCCGTGATCGCCAGCTCGTCGGCGTACGTGGCCGCGCAGACCTTCAAGTTTCGCGAAGGTTTAAACGAAACGACACGACGCGCGCCCGAATTTTACGCGGTGATTGCCGCGGGCATGGTGATCGGCGTGGTGATGGATCTCCTCCGAATCGATCCCATCAAAGCCTTGTTCTGGTCGGCGGTACTCAACGGCGTCGCCTCGGTGCCCCTGATCGCGGTGATCGTATGGTTGGCATCGGACCGCAAAGTCATGGGCAAGTGGACGAGCTCGCTTGCCGCGCGCGCCTGGGGTTGGGCGGCCGTCGCGCTCATGGGAGGCGCGGCCATCGGCATGTTCTACTTCATGTTCAAGGGCGCATAGCGCACCCCGCCGCTGGTCCGCGTCAGGGCTTAAGATGACCGTGCGTGCTACACACGCTCCTCATCACCCATAGGCCTCCCGGCCGTTCCGTTGCCATGCAGTAGCCCTTCTCCGGAAAGCCGGCGCAACGGGCCGGCGTACGCAAAGCGCGCGCCGCCAATCCCCCAGTGTCACCCTGAGCTTGTCGAAGGGCGAGCGCGCATCGCGGCCCCGCCATTCGACAATCGGATTCCACGAGACGAAATAACGCTGCAAGCCACGGCGCCGCCACCCCGTATGTCATCCTGAGCCTGTCGAAGGACGAAGGGCGGATGCGCGGCGCAGCGACTCCGTTTTCCCGACGGCCGCAACGGACGTAATTACGGACTACCCGGCTTCTCGCCCGCGTCGCATGTGTTTGGCGAGATCGGAGTCCCCCACGAAAGTGCATAAGCGGCCCTCAGTCCCAAGACTGTTCTCTGGACTTCCGCACTTGCCGTCCGCACGCGCCCTACGTCGGCCAACGTAGCCTTGCAGGCGAAGGGATACGTATTCTCAAGCACCCAATCGCGGGCCGGCCCGAACTCGAGAAGCGATCTCCCCGTCGGGTTCAGCGACCCCACAAACGAATAGTCCGCCCACGATTGACCGCTTACCGTATGCACGGCCAAAATCTTAGCGACCTCGAGGTCACCCGCATGGATCGAAACGACTCCATTGCTCACCAGCCAGTGCCGGTTGGCGAAGAGCGCGCGTCCCCTAGCAGTTAGGCGGAACTCCGCCCCGCGGCCCAGCTTCGAATCTGTCGCAGCATAGCTGTCCAGGATCCCAGTCTTTACGAGGTCATCATAGTACCGGTAGCGGATCGACACCGGAGCATCGAGTTGTATGACGATCGTGGCCCTCTCGCGCAGCAGACTGTTGACCGCGCTTCGCGCTTCCGCGTATGAAATATCGTCGGCAAGTGCGCCGAGCGAAGTGACGCAAAAAATTAGTAAACCGCAAGCGAAGCCCGCAGAAAGACCTAACGCCCTCAAGGAATGTGCCGAGCGCATGAGATGGCAGCGATTCATCGCGCCATGGCGTGACGCATCAGCCGGGTCTAAGCGGACTATGAGTACCGCACACCTTCGTCATCAGCCATAGCCCCCCAGGCTGTTCCCTTGCCATACAGTAGCCGTTTTCCGGAAAGCCGCTGCAACGCCAAAAAAGGGCGCGCGGATCCGCAAGCGTCGATGATTTGCTCGGGTCGGAGAGTTGAACGCGAATCTTCCCATCGCCGTACGTTATGGACTCGACCGAACCTTGCTTCACAAACTCGGGCTCGCCAAGCAGCTTCGTCAACTCGCGTAAAGAAAATGTGCCCTTAGCCACCGCAGCCATCCCCGAAGGAACGCCTGACCGAAGCCCGCTCGCCCATCCCCGTGTCAAGCCCCATCACGCGGTCCCGCGTCGGAGGCCGCACCGTCAACGCGAAGCCCGCCGCAACCAGCAAAGCACACGAGCGCATCACCGGCACGACAGACCTAGGAGCGTGACGCGTCCACATGGTAGCTCACTTCACGCCGAAGCCCGGCTTCTCCCATGCCGAAACTCCGTCCGCATCACTCGGCGCGTCCATGCTCTGCGACGCTTTCGTCACTTGAGCGATCGTCGCAATACCGTCGCGATCTCGACTTCCGAATAGCCGCGTTGCCCGAGCGTCGCGATGAAACGCGCGACCGTCTCCTGTAACTTGCGCGCTCGCGTCGGCTTATCGTTTGCGGGCACGTCCGCGGACACGCGGGTACCTCGCCGTCCATCGCATGTTACTAAGCCTTCTTCTTGGAGTTCGGCGTACGCCCGCGCCACGGTGTTGGGCGCCACGCCAAGATCGCCCGCGAGCTGTCGAACCGTCGGCAGACTGTCGCCTGCGCGCAGATCACCGCGTTCGATCAGGCTGCGGAATTGATCCATGATCTGCTGGAACGGCGCAAGATCCGGATCGACGGCAAGAAAAAGCTCATTCACGAGGCGGCGCACGTCAGCCGGTTCAGCCGCCGCCAATACAGCATCACCCACGCCCACAACGCCGCCCACGTGACGAACGAGACGAGAGGAAGCATTCGTTGCAACGGCGGGACGGTCGGCAGTGAGGCGTTCACGAAGCTCAAGAATACGAAGATGCTGCCGATTGCGAGCACGGCGGACATGCCGGCTCTTAGAGAACGCGAAGCGCGATCGCGCAGGCGCTCGGATTGCACGTCGTCCCCTCGTAACTGGACCGGCGCACTCGCAATGCGCCAGGCGATACCGGCCATGACCAGAGCGCAGATTCCGACCATCACCGCCCCGGCCCGCTGCTCCTTAAGCATCACGTACGGCACGAGCATCAGCACCGACGCAACCGCGATCGCGACCCAGACGGCCGGAACAGCTTCGGCCGCGGGGCGAGGAGCAAGCGACGCAACCCTGCGCCTGCGCGCACGCTCCTCCCGCATCAGGTCAAAAAGGAGACCGGCTACCAACACCACGCATAGCATCCCGTAGCCAACGACCGGTGCGACGACGCCGAGAAAGACAAGCAGCGCAATCACGAGCGCATCCGCCGCAACGACGAAGCGCGGGAGTGCCGACGCCCCATCGCAGCGGGCCGCGCGCGCACCCAGAACGAGATTCGTTAGTACCGCCCACACGCCCACCGCACTGACGGTAAGAGCCGGAAGAGATGCTGCCATATGCATTGTACCAACCTATAACACAAAGACCAACTTTGTGTCAAGTCCTGATACGAACCCGAAGGGCGACCAGCTAGACCAACTAGAGGTTAGGGTAGCCCAGGGCCGCCCCCCCGGCGGGGGCACGTGCCGAGGCGGGCGTATAACACGTGCATGCCAACCGTGCGACAGCAGTATCCTTCGCAGACCCCGCAGACGCTTCGCCGCCGGCGGTTGGCGTTGATTGCGGCGAACGTGGCTGGCGTCATCGCCATGGCAAACGGGGCTTGGGCACTGACGCAGCTTGTGCGAGGACCGGCCGGCGTTTTGATAGCCTGGCTTCAAATTGCCGCCGGCATAGCAGTGTGCGGCGTTTCGTGGTATGAATGGACTCGCGCTAGAGCGTAGTCCGGACCCGCAACCGGACAATGACGAAGCGCCCCGAAGATTCTGCCCCGAGCCCTCTTGCGAATAAAGCGTCACCCTGAACCTGGCGAGCAGCTGCGTAGCCAAATCTCCGGTGCCGGCCCCCAGTGTCCCCTGAGCTTGTCGAAGGGCGAGCGCGCACGCTAGGCCGGCATATCAAACGCGACGATTTCGTGGTTCTCGCGGTGATTGGTCCAGAAGCGCGATCCGTCCCA
>Ga0182013_10004592_pt1 | contig 16513 bp, 14 predicted proteins | sample 612S2MmetaG_FD_120487 | JGI IMG/M metagenome (GOLD analysis project Ga0182013, IMG submission 120487) | Permafrost microbial communities from Stordalen Mire, Sweden - 612S2M metaG | ecosystem: Environmental > Terrestrial > Soil > Wetlands > Permafrost | place: Sweden: Stordalen | collected...
TCTATCCGCCTGCGCTTCACCCCAAGTACGAAGTGTGTAGGGCACGATATCGTCCACGTCGACATCGGCGCGGCGTGAAAAACGAAAACGGGCCACCGCCTACCGTGCTCTACGGGGAAGCCCAAGCTTCTCCCGGACCCGCTCAAAGACACCGTCGTCCGCAATGCCGCTCGCGTCACCTTCGTCGATCATGGCCCGCAGGTTCGCGAGCTTTGCTTCGTGCTGCCGTTCGTCGCGGTCCAAACTTCGAAGCGCAACGCGGACTACCTCGCTAGCGTTCTCAAAGCGCCCGCTCTCCACCTTCTCACGCACGAACTGGTCAAGCTCGTCGGTCAAATTCACATTACGTGTGGGCATACGCAAGCCCATCATATCGTGGTTAGCAAAGTTTGCCAGCCGCCTTATGCGGGCTTCTTCACCTCAACACCCGCCATGCCTTCGATGAACGTCACGATCGCGGAGTGATCCAAGTCGCCTTTGCCCTCATTCATGAGCGCCATCAGAATCTGCTGCGCCATCGCGGTGAACGGCAGCGCTACCTTCATGGACTCCGCGGCCAGCAGCGCGTTGCGCAGGTCCTTCTGATGAAGCTTGATGCGGAAGCCCGGTTTGAAATTTCGTGCGATCACCATCGGCGCCTTGGCATTCAGCACCGTGCTGCCCGCCAGTCCGCCCTTCACCGCATTGAACACCACTTCCGGATCGAGGCTGGCGCGCGTCGCCAACACCAGCGCTTCGCCCATCGCGGCAATATTGCAGGCCACCATGATCTGATTCGCCAGCTTGGTGACGTTGCCCGCGCCGACAGCGCCCGTCAGAGTCACGGTCGCCCCGAGCTTCGCGAGTATCGGCTGCACTTGTTCGAACACGTCCGCCTTGCCGCCGACCATGATCGCCAGCGTCCCGTCGATGGCCTTCGGCTCGCCACCGCTCACCGGGGCATCCAGAAACTCGACGCCCTTCGCGGCGCATGCGGCCGCCACCTTCTGCGCCACGATCGGAGCTGGTATCGGCCCGCGGACCTTCGTCCTGAACGAACCCATCCACCGGCACAATCTCATCCGCGAATCGGCCGGCCTCCTGCGCCGCGACGGCCTTCTTGTGGCTCAGCAGCGCGAACTCGTCGGCGTCCTCGCGCGAAACTCCGTACTTCCGAGCAACCCGCTCGGCTGTCAGCCCCATGGTCATATAGACCTCGGGGCGATGGTCCACGAACCAGGGATTCGGCGCCGGCTTGAGTCCACCGCGCGGCGTCATACTCATCGACTCGCTCCCACCGGCGATCATCACATGCGCCGAGCCCGCGCGAATCCGGTCCGCCGCCAGCGCGATGGCCTGCAATCCCGAGCTGCAGAAGCGATTGATGGTCATGCCCGGAACCGCGTCCGGCAGCCCCGCCCGCAGCAGCGCCATGCGCGCCAGATTGTTGCCCGCTCCGCCCTCCGGCATCGCGCATCCCAGGATCACGTCCTCGATATCGTCCCTCACCTGCGGATAGCGATCGATCAGCGCGCGGATCACCACCGCGGCCAAGTCGTCGGGCCGCGTATGGCGCAGCGCGCCGCGCGGAGCCTTCCCCACAGGCGTGCGCAGACAGTCGATGATCACGGCGTCGGGCATATTCTCTCCGTTAATACACCGCGGGCGGGCTCCGCTAGCCGGACACGCTGAAGCATGTCCTACGTCAATTCCGCAGCGGCTTGCCATTCTTCAACATGTATTGAATGCGATCCTGCGTCTTCTGTTGGCCGCACAGACTCAGGAACGCCTCGCGCTCCAGATCGAGCAAATGCTGTTCCGACACCGTCTGCGCGCCCACCAACCGTCCGCCGCTTAGCACGTGCGCCAGCTTCTCGCCCACCACCATATCGTAATCCGAGATGTATCCGCCCTCATGCGCGAGGTACAAACCCATCTTCAGCAGCGCGTATCCAGCCTCGCCTTCCACCGCGATGTCCTGCCGCGGAACGCCGGGAGCGTAGCTCGACGCCAGCGCCAGCGCGGAGGCCTTCGCGTCCGCCACGAGCCTCTCGGCATTCATACTGATTCCGTCTTGCGCGCGCAGCAGGCCCATTTCGCGGGCATGCGCCGCGCTCCCCGACATCTTGGCGTAGCCGATCGGTTCGAACGCCGCCTTGGCGTTGCCCAACCGAATCAGCATCTCCTTCGAGCCGCCACCAGCGGGGATCAAACCCACGCCAGTCTCCACCAGCCCCATGTGCGTCTCCGCCGACGCCTGTACGCGCGCGGCATGCAACACCACCTCGCACCCTCCGCCCAGCGTCATACCGAACGGCGCCGCCACCACCGGGACGGCCGCATATTTCAGCGCCATGTTGTCCTGCTGGAAGCAGCGCACCGCGGCGTCCAGTTCGTCCCATTGCCCATTCTGCGCAGCCAGCAGCAAGTTCATCAGGTTCGCCCCCGCGCTGAAATGCTCGCCCTGATTGGCGATCACCAGCGCAGCGAACCCGCGGCCAGCCTCCTCCAGCGCGGCGCTCAGCATCTCGCCGGCGTCGTCGCCCAGAGAGTTCATCTTGCTGTGGAACTCGAGACACAGCACGCCATCTCCCAGGTCCACTAGTGACGCTTCGGCATTCTTCTTCACCACACCGCGCGCCCGCTTCAGGTCGCTCAGCACCATCACGCCCGGCCGCGGCTCGAGTTCTTGCCACGCTCCACGCTGGATGTCGAAGTACCGCGTGCCCGGCTGCCCATCGCGATCGGCAGCCTCGTAGAACGACTGCGCGCCCGACGCCAGCATGCGCTCCACGCGTTCCGGCACCACGCACCCCTCGCTGCGCATCCGCGCCACCGTGTGTTCCACTCCGACCGCGTCCCACAGCTCGAACGGACCCAGTTCGAAGGCGAACCCCCAACGCATCGCGCGATCGATCTCCACGATGCGGTCGGAAATTTCCGGCACCATCTGCGCCGCGTACAGGAACAAGTCGCGCAACAGCGGCCACAAGAACTGGCCCACCCGGCCGCCGTCCGCCACCAGCGCGCGCAGCCGCTCGCCCAAATCTTCCACTCCGCGCACCGCATCGGCCTCCGGGAAACGCACCTTCTGCGCCGGATGGTACTCCAGACACTTCAGGTCGATGGCGTGAATTTCCTTCGCCGGCCCGACGCGCTTATAGAACCCCTGCCCGCGCTTCTCGCCCAGCCAACCGCGTTCCATCATCGCGGCCATAAATGGCGGCACCTCGTACCGCTCACGCCCCGGATCGTGCGGAGCCAGCTCGCATAGATTGCGCAACACGTGCACCCATACGTCGAGTCCGATAATGTCGACCAGCCGGAAGCTCGCGCTGCGCGGGAGCCCGATCAGCGGGCCTGTCAGCGCGTCCACCTCCTCCACGGTGTATGCGCCCTCGGCCGTCAGCTTGTGGATGGTCGCGCCGAAAAAGCAGCCCAGGCGGTTGGCGATGAAGTTGGGAGTATCTTTGCACTCCACCACCCCTTTGCCCAAATGCAGGTCGCAGAAATTCGCCACCCAGTCGGCGGCCGCGGAGTCGGTGCCCGCCCATCGGATCACCTCCACCAGATGCAAATAGCGCGGCGGATTGAAAAAGTGCGTGCCCAGAAAATGCCGCCCCAGCTCTTCGTCGAAGCCTTCCACGATACGCGCCAGCGGGATGCCGCTGGTGTTGGTGGAAAGAATCGTGCCGGGTGTGCGCACCGCCGCCACCCGCGCCAGCAGCCCGCGCTTGATCTCGAGATTCTCCGCGACGGCCTCCACAATCCAGTCGCATGCGCGCAATCGCCCCAGATCGTCCTCGAAGTTTCCGGGGGCGATCAGCTTCGCGGCAGCATCCGTGAAGAATCCCACCGGCCTCTGTTTCGCCGCCGTCTCCAGTCCTGCCAGCGCAGCCGCATTGCGTTTGGGCTGCCCCGGAATCACCATGTCCAACAGGTCCACCGCAAACCCCGCATTGGCAAAATGCGCGGCGATCCGAGACCCCATGGTCCCGGCGCCCAAAACTCCCACACGACGTAACGGTCTCATCAACGTTAGTGTAACTTCGCCACGCTATGATGAACTAGTGAGCCTCCGAAACTGGTCCGCATGACTGCTGCCGCACCGCGCCGCAAATTGCCATCGTGGGCTCTGCAGGTTTTCGGCTATTGCCTTTCGGCCGCATGCCTGTTCTGGGTACTCCGCGGGTACCGGTTCGACCAATTGGGACAGGAAATCCGTTCCCTCGACTGGTGGTGGGTTTCGGGCGCCGTGGTTTGTGAACTCTTGCTTTACGTGGTGCACGGTTGGCGTTGGAACGTGTTGCTGAGGCCCGTGGCGAAGCTGGGGCTGTGGTGCACGGTGCAAGCCATTTACGTCGCGCTGTTCGCCAATGAAGTGCTGCCATTGCGCGTCGGCGAGTTGATCCGGCCCTACCTGGTGGCCCACTGGAACGGTCTGAATCTTTCGGTGACATTCGCCTCCGTCGCAGTGGAATGGCTGATCGACGGCTTCCTGCTGTTGGCGGCATTTCTGGCCACCACCATCTTCGTCAATAGGATGCCTGAAGAATTGACCGTGGTCGTGGTCCTTCTCGGTGTGCTCGTGGTCGCCGGAACGGTAGGGATGGTCTGGGTGGTGATGCACAAACAGCATGCCCACACCGTGATTCGCGAGAGCAAGTGGGCCGCCGCATTACGGCACGTGGGGGAGGGCTTACACCTGATGGGCAACCGGCGCACCTTGACCCACACCGCTCTCCTGAGCCTGTTATGTATGCTGCCGCAATACCTCGCCGGTTACATGGCGATGCGGGCGTTTGGGCTGGATTACTCCTTCTGGGTGGCTTGCGGGGTGCTCACCATCGTGCGGCTGGCCACGGTGTTGCCCACCGCGCCGGGTAATATCGGCTTGTTTAATATCGCCTGCGTGATGGCGATGAAACTCTTCGACCTGGGCGATAACGACGCCCGAACTTTCTCCTTCATTCTCTTTGGCGTCCAGACTCTGCCCCTGTTGCTGGCCGGCGCAGTCGCTACCGCGCTCACTGGCTTAAACATCGGGGAAATCCATGATCGCGCCCGGCAAGGTCTCGACGCCCACAACGCCCGGCCGCCTGCCGGAGGGTGACCGTAACTTCCTCGCCCCCGCCAGCGAATTATCCGATAGAGCGGCCAAAAGAGGGCGCCAAAACCGCTTCCTTCGGTCGCGGCTCGGAAGTGCGATCTGGGGTGGGTGGTGGGATTCGAACCCACGACCACCGGAACCACAATTCGGATGCCCATACCGAGCCGCGACTGGAAGGAGCGGTATCCCTTGATTGAACAGGGCTGATTTAACAGGGCCGTCCACCTTTCAGAGATATGATGAGGGTAAAGAGATGCTGATCAAGAAACCTGCCGATATTCGATACTCCGAGGTCACCCCAAAGGCCCTCTATTTCAATCGCCGTAGCTTCCTCGCGGGGATTCCCGCGGCCTTCCTCGGCGCCCGCGAATTGCTCTCCCCCTCTGCCCGCGCCCTCGCCGGCACCAAACTCCCCGCGCTCGCCAAGAGCCCGTTCAGCACGTCGGAAAAAGAGAACTCCTACAACGACGTCACCCACTACAACAACTACTACGAGTTCGGCACCTCCAAGGACGAGCCCGCCGAGTACGCCAAGAATTTCAAGACCACGCCCTGGACCGTCTCCGTGGAAGGCGAAGTCGCCAAGCCCCGCAAGTTCAGCCTCGACGAACTCATACACCTCGCCCCGCTCGAAGAGCGCATCTATCGCCATCGCTGCGTGGAAGGATGGTCGATCGTGGTGCCGTGGGCCGGCTACTCCCTCAGCGCGCTGCTCAACCAGGTTCAACCGACCGCGAAAGCCAAGTTCGTCGCCTTCCAGAGCTATTACGACCTCGGCCAGATGCCGCAAGCCAGGAATGCCGGCATCGAACTGCCGTACGTCGAAGGTCTGCGCCTGGATGAAGCTATGCACCCCCTCACCATGCTAACCCTCGGGATGTATGGCGAGACTCTGCCGCCGCAGGATGGCGCACCGGTCCGGCTCACCGTGCCGTGGAAGTATGGGTTCAAAAGCGCCAAGTCGCTGGTCAAGATCAAGCTGGTGGAAAAGCAGCCGCCGTCCACTTGGAACATCGCCAACGCACACGAGTACGGTTTCTACTCCAACGTGAATCCCGCGGTGGACCATCCCCGCTGGAGCCAAGCCACGGAACGCCGGCTCCCCGAGTACCGCAAGAACCACCCCACTCTGCCTTTCAACGGGTATGCCGACCAGGTCGCCAGCCTCTATACCGGCATGGATCTGAAGAAGTTCTACTAACCCGATGTTCTACTAACCCAATGCTCCGCAGCCGTTGGATCAAGATCGCCCTGTTCGTGGTGTGCCTGGTGCCGTTCGCCCTGCTCGCCCGGCGCTACTGGCAGGACGACCTCACCCCCAATCCCGTCGAGTTCATCACTCACTACACCGGCAATTGGGCCATCAGGATGGTGGTTGCCACCCTGGCCATCACGCCCCTTCGCAAGCTGCTCCACCTGCCCGACCTGATTCGCTTTCGCCGCATGGTCGGCCTCTTTGCGTTTTTCTACGCGACGCTCCACTTCGCCACCTGGTTCGCCCTCGACAAGGGCTTCGACATGCACGAAATCCTTGGCGATTTCACTAAGCGCCGCTTCATCATTGCCGGACTGACGGCTTACGTTTGCATGGTGCCGCTCGCCATCACCTCCACCAAAGGCTGGATCCGCCGCCTCGGCGGGCGCCGCTGGCAGCTTCTGCATCGCCTGGTGTACGTCACGGGCGTCGCCGCCGTCATCCATTATTATTGGCTGGTGAAATCCGATATCCGCATGCCGCTGTTCTATGGCTCGCTAATTGCGATTCTGCTGGCCTACCGGGCGACAGTGTGGGTTTCCGCTCGCCGCGCGCCCGCGGTATCCTCCCATGCTGCCCATTGATCACGTCACAGTGGCTGGCGCCGACCTTCGCCGCATGCAGGCAGCACTCGTTGACCTGGGAATCGAGACGGTGTATGGTGGCGCGCACCACGATGGTGTCACTGAAATGGCGCTGGTCAGTTTCCCCGACGGCTCAGTAGGCCTCGAGCGCTACCTTGACCCGAGTGAAAGCACAAAAAAACCGGCCGGGACGTGAGTCCCGGCCGGCGGTTGGTTCCCAGTGAAGTTCAGAAATTCACGCGCATTCTGAACTCAAGTATGCGCCCCCCAGGATCCTGTGCGTTGGAGAGATCCCGATAGGCGGAGGTTGTCTGGCCCAGGCTGGTGCTGCTGAGACTGAGGGTCGACGGCAGTTGGAAGTTGGTCAGGTTCAACAGATCCAGAGCTTGGGCCGTGAACTCGACTTTGAAGCGTTCCTTAATGGTCGTAGTCTTGGTAAGATTCGCGTCGAAGTGGTTCTGCCACGGACCGAACAAGTAAACCTCGTAGCCGAACTGCCCGGACGCTAGCTGCGGCCCGACGTACGGGGCACTGGTGCTGAGATTGGACAAAGTCTGGCCGTTTACTTCGAATGCGGCCTGGCTGTTGTTGACGAACGACTGGGGCAGGTAATACACCAGGCCCGTGCCGCTCGAACCGGTAGTCTTGCGGATGCTCATCATGCTCTGCAGTTGCTTGGCGGTGATGTTGTTGAGCACCACGCCGGGGTCGTTCTGGTTCATTCCATAGCGCCCCGAAGTGATCTGCGATGGCGTTCCGGACTGGTTACGGTCCACCAGCGCGATTTGCCAGCCTTCCGCGATCTTGCGAAGGACGGTGTGTCCGCCGTTGAGGAAGTGGCGTCCCGTACCGAACGGGAGTTCATAAACCACATTCAACTTGATCGCCTGCGGGATGTCGAAGGAGGATGGCTGCTTGTCCAACCCCAGATTGCGAAGCGTCGTCAGACCTTGGCCGTACCCGGAGTTGTACAGGTTGGCGTCGGACGTCGCTCCATCGGCCAGCGACTTCGACCAGACGTAGCTTGCTTCGAGCATTACGCCGCTGTTCATTCGGCGCCGGAACTCGACTTGGAGGGCGTCGTACATGGAACCTCCCCAATTGCCGACGATCCAGCTATTGCCGCTCGACACTGCGGGGTTGGCGATGAAGTAGTTGGCGGCATAGCCGGCATTCATCCAGTTCGAGAGGTACGGGTTGGCGTACGAAAAGACATACGCGTAACGTCCCGGCTCGTTGTGCGTCAGGTAGTAGGCGAAGGTGGACGAGGAGGTCTTGCCATAGGCGGTCTGGATGAATGGGATGGCCACCTGACCCGGCAAGCCTTGGTTGCCGAAGTTGCTGGAGCTTGGGTTGGACTTCTGCGCGATCAAGAGGTTGTTGTACGCGTTGGTCCAATCCTTAAGGAAGCCGTTTTCATAGATGTTCGCTTCGTTGAGGGCGATCTGGCGCCAGAGATCCGTGCCGTGATTGCCGGTGTAGCGTACTTCCAGCATCATCGACTTGCCGAGCTCGCGCTGCAAGCCGACGTTCCAGCTTTGTACGTAGCCCAGTTTGATGTTAGGCACGAATCCGTTCAACGAATCAGTAGGTTGCGGCGAGAAAGGATAAGTCGGTGAAGCGGGGAACGGCCGTGACGGCAAGCTTGCGCTGCTGATCGTGACCGAGCCCGGATTCCCGAAGTACTGCGGGTAGTTGTCGGGATCCACCGAGTCATCCACACTGCGTCCGGGATTGCTGCCGAGCATCGCGGGCATGATATCCAAACCCTCACGGATGGTACTGATGGAGTAACCCGCGCGCAGAACGGCGGAGCCGGGGTGATCGCCGAGCAGAAAGCGCAACAGCCCTCCCGAGGAAGGCAGCTGCCAAGCCAAGCCAACCGAGGGGTTCCAGCGATGCATGCTGCTGTAGGGCGAGGTATATTTGGTGAATTGCGGATTCACGCCCGTGAGGGTACCCGGCTCGAAGAGGTTGCCGATTCCCGAAATGCCCCACAGGGAGGCAAGCGAGACCGAGGAATAGGTGTTGGTCAAATCTACCATGGGACCCTCCTCCTCGTAGCGCAGACCCACGTTCACGGTGAAGTTCGACCGCACTTTCCAGGAGTCCTGCACAAACAAGCCGTACTCGCGCATGCGCAAGTGATCGACGGACGGGTTGGCGCCATAAGTGCCCGCAGAGGAGAGCGCCACCGATTTACTGATGTTTGACACGCGCCCGGTCAGGTCGGCATAAAGAGCCGCGGCGTCGTCCAGGATGGCCTGCGTGGCGCCGGGAAAGGTTGTGTTGTTGAAAATGTCGGTGGAGCCGCCGTTGTGTATCGGATCGTTAGCCGCGGAGTCGATTCCGATAGTCATCGTCGGAATCGTCTCGTTGCCGATGCCCTGGTCCCAGAGGTTCACCTGGGTCCAATTGCCGCCGAACGTAACTATGTGCTGACCTTTCAGCCAGGACATCGTGTTGCTCAGGTCCTTGGTCGGTGTATTGCGGCGCGAACCGCCCACGTATGCCGAGATGCCCGAGGGCGCATTGTAGCCGCTGCCCGCGGTAAACGCGAGGTTGTAGCCGCGCCACTCCGAGTATGCGCCCGCGGAGTCGGCTTGCGGGTCAAACACGATTGTCCCGCCGCTGAGCCCGGCGTGAAACTCGTTGGTCAAGTGCGAGGTGATGGTGGACCGCAAACCGAAGACCCCGGCGAAGCGGTTGCTGAGCTGGCCACCGACGGCGTTACTACCCAGGACGGTTCCGGTTCCCGGGAAGACGGCAACGTCGCCGTTGAGAATATCGGGGACCGCATTATATTTGTTGTAGGAATAAGTAAAGGAGAGTTGGTTGCGGGAATTGATGTTGTAGTCGAGTCTGGTGATGCTGAACGTCCGCTTGTCCTCGCCTTTGGCAACGTAATTGAGAGTATCGCGAATGTAATCGCCGCTGGAGCCGATATTGGAAATCAGGGCCTGCCCCGAAACCAAGGAGCTGATCTGGCTGAACGTCTTAGCCATGATGGGGTCCGCGGTGCCTTGGTAGCCGGCCGCGTTGGCCAGATTGAGCACGTTTATGGTGGCCGTCTGGTTGCTACCCGGGAGCGCGTAGGTGTAATTTCCCTTGATCGCATCCGGGGTCAGAACAGTGCGGGTTTCGGCCGCCGACTCAGGCATCACGCGGCGTTCGATGTTGGTAAAGAAAAACAGCTTGTTCTTCAGGATCGGTCCGCCGACATGGCCTCCGAACTGGTTCAATTGCAAAACGTCGCGGGACAGCCCGTTGATATTGTTGAAGTAGTAGTTGGCGTCCAGGGCGGTGTTGCGGATTTGCTCGAATACGCCACCGTGAAATTGGTTGGTGCCGCTCTTGGTGACGAATTTGATCTGGCCGCCGCCTCCACCGGTCGAATCGGCACCGGCCGCTGAGGTAGTGAGCGTCACTTCCTCAATCGAGTCCTGAGTGATCGGAATAAAAACAAAAAAGCCGTTGCTGCTCTTGAGCAATTGGTCCTGGACATTCAGCCCATCGATGGTGACGTTGAGCGCGGCGTTGGGCAGACCGTTGACAGTGGAATTGCGGTTTCCATCACCGGTTTGGACGCCCGGTTGCGACACCAGCAAGTCCAAACCTCCGCGGGTGATCTGGGGCAGATCGGCGACCATGCGGCCTTCCAGGGTGCTGTTGACCGTCGCGCCGGTGGTTTGGACCATCTCGGCCCCAGCCTGTACCTCTACCACTTCGGTTACAGCGCCTACATCGAGTCCGGCATTCGCTGTCGCAGGCACGCCGGAATCGATCTTGACATTTTCCAGCACGCGCGTGCTAAAGCCTTTGGCGGTTACTGATATCTTGTAAACGCCGCCCGTCATGGACGGCAAGAGCCAGTGGCCGCGACCGTCCGTCTCGGTCTTGAACGTTTGCCCGTTGTTGACGTTGGATACAACTACCTGTGCGCCAACCACCGCACTTTTCTGCGGGTCCATGACGGTGCCATCCAACGTACTGGTCGTGGCAACTTGCGACCAAGCGATCATGGTGTTGAGAGCCAGGATCGCAGGCACGAGTAAGGATTTCATCTCTTATCTATCTCCTGTAATTGCTAAGTCATCGCTTCTCTATGTGCCGGACAGCATTTCAGCGCCGTGGGATCTCGTCGCAATTGCCACCAGGCCGTAGCGGACTAATTCCGTGCCATTGGTCCATGTGGCATACTGCCACTACACGCCCGTTACGTTAAACGAAAGCAGATCCCGATGTCAACCTTGTGCGGACCGCCGGGACCGCCGGCCTTGCAGTCTTGGTACGCGGAGATTCTCTTATCGGGGACGGTCACGATCTAGGCGCACTTCCAGCATCCGCCGGACAAGATCTTGCCCTCGTAGATGTGGGAAACACCGGGTCCGTTAGCGCGCTGCGGGTTCTAGCTGTGCCGCGGTCTTCTCGTCGTCCGTCATAGTGCGGGCTAGCTTTCTTGAGGCTGCCCATTTTGCCCTGGGCATTTGACACACGTCAACGCCACGAGTGGCGCGGGCTCCGGCGATGCGTCAAACTTACCTTTTCAAGACGGCATAGGGCGGGGGCATGGAAGCGTCAAAAGATGAACACGGCAACCACTGTCGGTCGGGCTCCATCGAATTGACCGACCCGGTATTCGGCGCGCAACTCGCCGTGCCGGGCGATGCTCCCATCGTGCTGGCGCAGCCGCTCGAGCCGGATTCCTGGCTCGCCTCGCGTCTCGATCGGTTCGGGGAAGCGCCTTGCGCCATACTGCTCGAAGCGGCCAACCCGCGACACCACGCCGGCGGCAGGCTCAGCCGGTGGTCCCGATCTACAGATCCGATGGTTCGACAACGAGGCATTGGGTTGGCATCTCGGTTGCTCACTCAGCCGGGGTCTTCCAGGAATCTAGCCACGTCCGTTAACCCCTAATACCTAACGACAGCCTAGAAAATCCAAAGTGGGTACCGGTACTATCATACTTCTGGCCACAGTGAGACACTTACCCTTGCTCTATTTGGCGGTAGCTTTGTCAGTCGCTCTGGGAGCCTGTTCCAGTCCCAAGCGCGACGCCGCCGCCAACACCGCGGCGTGCAACGCCCTCTCCAAAACCCTTGCCGATCAGGAACAGATTTTTGTCACCCAGGCACAGACCATCCGCGCGGAGCACGTCGTGCTCCAGGACTACGACCGTCAGATGATTACGGCGATGACCAACCGCCGCGCCGCCATCCAGGCAACCAAACTCGCCGAGCTCTCCGTCACGGAAGAAGTGGCGGGCTGCTCCGGCCAGCAACTGGAAGATCTCCGCCGGCGCGCGCAGGAAGAAATGTCCAACCTGCGCGACTACCTCAAGGACTTCAATCGCGCCCTCAAGACCGACCCTGACGGCGTTTACATCGACACGCCTTGAGGCGACAATAGGTGAATTGGCGACAGACTTCAACTTATGGAAGCAACGGCTCGGCCACGTTCCCGAGTGGGTCTGGGAGCAGACTGCGCTAGAGACGTTGGTACTGGCCGATAACGGCCTTTCTGAAGTTTCCGAGCGCATCGGTCGCTTGCGGACTCTGCGCATGCTCGACCTCGGCCACAACCAGTTAACCACGGTGCCGGATTCGCTGGGAGACCTCGATGGCCTCACCGATTTTCTCTACCTTCACGACAATCGGTTGACTTCGCTGCCGCCCTCATTGGAACGGCTAACCAGGCTGCGCTACCTGAACATCGGCGACAACCTTTTCGAAAACTTGCCCGCATGCATCTGCGGTATGGCCGGTCTCATGGAACTGAGGGCCTCCGGCAACCGATTGCCCTCGCTGCCCGAATCGCTCGGCCACCTGTCGCATTTGCGAGAGTTGCACCTGCGAGACAATCGGCTGAAAAGTCTCCCGGAATCCATCGGCTCCATGCGGGAGTTGCGGCAGATTGACCTCCGCGGCAACCCCCTGGCCGAACTGCCGCCAGCGCTGGTGGAATTACCACGGCTGGAAAAGCTCGATGTCCGATGGGTTGCCACGCTGTCGCCGCCCGCCTGGTTCGCCGATCTCGAACAGCGCGGCTGCCTGGTGTACCGGTAGGGTACCTGTCCACCAAGGTGTACTTGTGCCCGCCCGGTATTTCCATCTACGTTGAGTTGATGTCGCATCCCCTGGTTCCCGCTTTGTTTGTGATCGTTGCCGTCGCCGTCGGCATGCTGATCAAATGGGAGTTCAAGCGTTTTCAGCGCAGGCCCCGCACTTCGAGAGCATTTAATCGGCATGTGGAAGCCCTCCGGGTCGCCGAACCGGGCCGTGCCTACACCGCACCTCCGGAGCGAACCAAGCGCGCGTTTGAACCCGACAGCAGCCGGCGGTAAGGATCCGGCCGGCGGTGTCGCTCAGGGTAGGCAGCCCATCGCCACGCTGATTTTACTGGCCAGTTCGCAGATCCGCTGATCGCTGAGCTTGCGCAGTTGACTCCTGGGTTCAATCAGGCTCGCCTTCCGAATAACCGTAACGTCTTCCGCGCGCGCCGCTGAATCCGCTGGCAGCCCGGTTTCACCGGCCGAGAGGAATACATGCGTCGGAACGTCCTTATGGACGCTCGTGGTGAGTGGGACGGCGAGCACGGTATCGGCACGTTCGTGACGATTCCTGGCGTCAAGCGAGACGATCGCCACGGGACGTCTTCCCTCTTGCGGTGGGTCGACGTGGAGTTGCGCGAACCAGATCTCGCCCCGCAACGGAGCCTTAAGGGGTGGCAATCAGGCACCTTCCTTTTTGGGGACTTGCATCGTTGCGAGCTCGCCCCATTGAGCATGCTCCTCTAGTTCATCGTCCGATAACGAGGAATGGTAGTCCGACACCGCCCGGTCGACAGATGCACGCTCCTGTTCGCGCCGAACGTTTTGCAGGATTTCCTCAAGAACGGCGGAAACAGATTCCGCCTGACGCCAGCGTCGCAGCGTCTCCAGGAATGCAACCGTTTCGGGCGAAAGCGTGTAGCTTTTCTTGGCTTTTCTTTGATGCTGACCAGTGGTACGACTCATAGTCCTACCGATCATCATACAAACATCGCTCTCACCCCAACAATTCCAGGAACGCCCGGCCCGCGTGACTCAGCGCTCTCCGCGTGGGGTAAACCAGCCGAATCTTGCGCTCCACGTGAATCTCCTTCACGCGCACCTCGCACAACGACCGCTGTGCGATCTCCTCCTCCACGCACATGCGCGGCAGAAACGCCACCCCGGCGTTGCTCTGCACCAGTTTGCGAATGGTCTCGACTGTCGGCATCTCGATGTCCATGCGCAGCGGCACCTTGTGCGTCTGAAACTCGCGGATCACCACCTCGCGATAGGGCGAGAGAACGTTATGCGCGATGAAATTCTCTTGCGCCAGCTCGGTGATCGAGATGGTCTTGCGATCCGCCAGCCGATGCTGCGGCGACACCACCAGCGCCAGCGCGTCGGTATAAATCACCTTCGATTTCAGCCGCTCGTCGGCGGGGTCGTAACTGATCACCCCCAACTCCAGGTTTCCATCCAGCAATTCATTGGGGATCTTGCTCGAAAAGCTGCGCCGCACCTGTACCTTCACCTTGGGATACAGCGCGCGATATTCCTGAATGTGCTGCAACAAATATAGAATCATCGACTCGTTGGCGCCGATGATCAGCCGCCCGGCCGAGTTGTCGCGCAGTTCGGCGAGCGAGTTGTCGAGTTCCTGTTGCAGACTCTCGAAACGGCGGGCGTATTCGAGGACGGTGCGTCCGGCGTCGGTCAGGAGAAGGTCCTTGCCCGACCGGTCGATCAGTTTCTCACCCAATTCCTGTTCCAGACGTTGCAGCGCCAGCGACACCGCCGGCTGGGTCCGCAACAACTTTTCGGCGGCGCGCGAAAAACTGCGCTCGGTGGCAACGGTGAGGAAGACGTGAAGGGGATAAAGTTCCATGGAAACGGCCCTGGCTGTTGGCGATTAGCTCTTGGCTTTTAGCTCCGGACGATTGGTCTTCCTTCCGGCGGCACAAACCCGGGCGCCGGAAGGCCAACAGCCAAAAGCTAACAGCCAATAGCCTGCTTCTCAGCATAACATTGCTTAATACCAACCTCTAATATTATAAATTTGCCAAATCTCTGCCGGGTCGCAATAATGACTCTTACGGTTCAAGAGTTATGAGTGATCGGGTATACATCTTCGATACCACGTTGCGGGACGGCGAACAGTCGCCGGGCTGCAGCATGAATGTGGCCGAGAAGCTCCACATGGCCCGCAAGCTGGTGGAACTGGGCGTCGATATCCTGGAAGCCGGCTTCCCCATCGCCTCGGAAGGTGACTTCGAGGCGGTCGACGCGGTGAGCCGCGAGTTTCCCTGGGCACAGGTGGCAGCCCTCGCGCGCTGCTGCACTCTCGACGTGGAACGCGCTGCGAAATCGCTGGCACACGCTAAGCGGCCGCGCATCCACACCTTCATCGCCACCAGCCCAATTCACCTCAAGTACAAATTGAAGAAATCGCAGGAACAGGTTCTCGAAGAAGCAGTTGCGGCCGTAGAGCTGGCCCGCCAGCACGTCGACGACGTGGAGTTTTCGGCGGAAGACGGCGCGCGCACCGAGCCGGAATTCCTGGAAAAGATCTCCAAAGCGGTGGTGGCGGCGGGCGCCCGTACGGTGAACATTCCCGACACCGTGGGCTACTCCACGCCGAAAGAATATGGCGCGCTGATCGGGCAAATCGCACGGGCCTTGGGCGATTGCGCCATCGTCAGCGTGCACTGCCATGACGATCTCGGGCTCGCGGTCGCGAATTCTTTGGCGGCGATCGAAGCCGGAGCGCGTCAGGTGGAGTGCACCGTCAACGGGATCGGCGAGCGCGCTGGCAACTGCTCGCTCGAAGAGATCGTCATGATCCTCAAGACGCGGTCGGATTCCTACCCGTACCACACCGGTGTCCATACCGAGCATCTCTTCGGCGCCAGCGAATTGCTCAGTTCGCTGATCACCTTCGGGCCGCAACCCAACAAGGCGATCGTCGGTCGCAACGCTTTCGCGCACGAAGCCGGCATCCACCAGGACGGCTATCTCAAGGAAAAGACTACCTACGAAATCATCGACCCGCGTTCGGTGGGTGTGCCGGAGGGCAAACTGGTCCTCGGCAAACACAGCGGACGCCACGCTATCGGCCAGCGTTGCAAGGAAATGGGCTACGACCTTACCAAGGAGGAGCTCGACGACTTGTACCATCGCTTTACCGCCGTGGCCGACCATCGCAAGAAGGGCCTCATGGATGAAGAGATCGTGGCGCTGATTCCCCAGAGGGAACAGGCGATGCGCGTGGCGGCTGACTAAGCGGACGCATGGATCTCCACGTTCTGGTATTGCCCGGGGATGGAATCGGCACGGAAGTCACGCGCGAAGCCGTGCGTGTACTGCGCCACGTGGCCGCGAAATGGAATCACAAGCTGTCCCTTACCGAGGGATTGCTCGGCGGCGTGGCGATACATCGCACCGGTACGCCGTTTCCGGATGAGACCGCGAAACTCGCGGCCGCAGCCGATGCGACGCTGATGGGAGCGGTCGGGTTGCCGGAGTTCGACAATGCGCCTCCGGAACAGCGTCCCGAA